>MDSZ01225788.1_pt1 | contig 12841 bp, 12 predicted proteins | sample 811201 | NCBI WGS metagenome assembly MDSZ01 (sample SAMN05326647, study PRJNA326480) | marine metagenome | isolation source: seawater | place: Indian Ocean: North | collected 2010
AACTTTTGAGAATAATAAATCATGATATCAGCTGCTTCCCAGCAAAAATTCCTTAAACTATAAACAAGGTTATTTATTTCAATGCCATTGGGTAAATTCAAAATAAAGTAAATATGAATAATTTATTATCTCATAATAATTCAGAACCTGAAAAAGGAGTTTGTTACTTGGTGAGCACTCCTATTGGCAACCTTTCTGATATATCTTACAGAGCATTAAATATCCTTAAGAACGTAGATACAATTGCTTGTGAAGATACTAGACAAACTCAAAAAATTATGAACAAATTTGAAATTAAAAATAAACTTATAAGTTTTAATAAACATAATTCTCACAATAAAATACCACAAATCATAAATTACCTTAATGAAGGTAAATCAATTGCACTAGTAAGCGATGCGGGGATGCCTGGGATTTGCGATCCTGGAGAGAATCTTGTAAAAAATGCAAAATCTAGTGGATTTAGTACTATCTGCATTCCTGGCCCATGCGCAGCCTTAACCGCTCTTATCTCGAGTGGGTTTCCTTCTTCTAAATTTATATTTGAAGGTTTTCTTCCAAAAAAGAAATCTGAAAGAGAGAAAATTCTTTTAGAAATATCTCAAAATGTTAAAACAACAATCATATTTGAATCCCCACATCGTCTAAAAAAATTATTACTTGAATTAAAGCATTTTTGTGGAGGTGATAGAGAAATTGAAGTATCTCGAGAATTGACAAAAAAGTTTGAGGAACATATTGGTAAAAATATTGATCAAGTAATTAATTTTTTTGAAGATAATGAAGTCAAAGGTGAGATTACAATTGTATTAAAGGGATTAGATAGGAATAAATTGAGTTCTGGTTTAAACAAGTTAGAATTGAAAAAAGAACTTTCAGAGCTAATTAACGCTGGGTTAAGCTTGTCATCAGCATCGAAATACTTGGCAAAAAAGAAAAATCTCTCCAAAAGCTTTATTTATAGAATGTATTAATATTGGGTTAATTAAAATTTAGAAATGCTAGTTCAATTGAAGAAAAAATTTTTTATGCTTATTTTCAATTTAACTTTATTTATAATTTTGATGATTGGCATACAAAACAGTGCGAATCAAAGAAAAGTTAATTTAGTTCTAATTGAAACCATAAAATTACCTGTAAGTTTCATAATTGGTATAAGCTTTATAAGTGGATCAATCTCTGGTAGCTTCTTAACAGCAAGTTTTAATATCAAAGAATAATTTTTATAGTGCGATTAATTTATCAGCACTTATAATTCTGGTTATTCCCTTCGAAATCAGTAACGGAGCAACAATTTTAAATACCTCAGTATTTGGAACCTTAATTACCTTCTGTTCCTTATTACAAGCTCTTTTTGCAACTCTTAAATCATCAAAAATTTCAATTGTTTTTCTGCTCAATTCATCTTTTGAGAGGAATTGCCACTCGGGAAAATCTTTTAATAATTTAATCACAAGTTCAATTTTTTTATCGACAACCATATAAAGAACCTTTGGGAAGTTTATTTCTGATATATGAATAGATGATAAATCTTTTTGAGGAGCATTTTCTATATCAAAATTTATCGGAGTCAACTCCAAAAAAGGAGTTATGGGTAAAAAATCTTCCTCCACAATCTCATTTTTGGAAAAATCTAATTTTTGATCTTCACTTTGTATGAGATTTTCATTACCAAGAGAACTTTTTTCTATTTCTTGATCAGATGAGTCTTTTTTAATAGCAATTTCTTTATACTTTAATTCTCCAAGATTTTTTTTTAAATTTCTTATGATAGTTAACTTGGTACATTCAAATTGATCAGACAATTCGTTTATTGTTTTACCATTAAAAAACAACTCAACAATTTCTTCTCTTTGTCTTTCTGAAATTCTCTTTGCCAAAATTCAACTCAAATTTCTTATATTCTATTAAATTTCGCAAAGAAACCCTATTAAATAAAGTTTCTTTGCATAATAAAATTTTAAAGAAATAAATAGTAATAAATATATTATTGGAATGGGTTATATCTTTCAGATATAATAACTTAGTGCTTCCTTAGCTCAGCTGGATAGAGCAACTGCCTTCTAAGCAGTGGGTCAATGGTTCGAATCCATTAGGAAGCGTTTAAGAATAAACAAAATAATGTACATTTTGCAAAAAAAATTTATATGGCTAAGAAAAATCATCATAAGGATTTTATTTAAGCAATATCCAAATTTTCTACTTAATTCAAAATCAATCAAAAGAAATTCAAAAAAACAAATTAATTTTATATCTAGCACAAATAATTTTTGGGTCTCAAAGCAGATGTATCAAAAATGGTTATCATATTCTGCTAACAAAAAAATAAATCTTTATATTTACTCAGATGAACATGTAGATCAATTTATGAAGAAATATTTTAAGAATGAATTGATATTTGAAATATATAAAAAATCAATGATTCCTGTGCAAAAAATTGATATTTTCAGGATCTGTTCAACCTATATTTTTGGCGGTATTTGGTTGGATTTAAAATCAGAGATCAATCTAATAAAAGTTATTAATCTCTACAAAAAATCAAATGGAAGAGGTATCTTATTGTGTGAACCGAGAAAAATAGAAATTGTTAAATATGCCCAAAAAAAATATAGAAAAGAATTTAAAAATGTTATTCATAATGGATTTTACTTTCTTCCGGAAAATTCTATTTATTTAAGAAAAATAATTCATAAGATCGAGAGAGATTATCTCTATTTTCAAGATATACTTTTCAAGTTTCCAAAACAAGGAATGATGAATTTAACAGGCCCTCATCAATTTACAAGAAGTTTCTTCGAATTAAGTAAAAAAGATCAACCCCTCTTAGTTACTCATAATGATATTGATTGGAATTACTGCTCAAAGTATGGGGAATTTTTATCCCCATTCAAAATTAGTAAACATTACTCCTTGATAAGAAACTTGAAAACGATAGATTCAAATAAGGTAAAAGGGTAAAATTGATTATGCATAAAATTAATCTGCTTATTTTTAAATTAGATAAAAAAAGAAACTAAGATAAATCGATTTTTTAAAGAAAATGCAGCAATATTTAAATTCTTATTTAGAAAAAAATTATAATTTCGAAAAATATGGTGGATTAGCTTTTCTGGTCGGAATTTTTTTTCTACCTTCAGCTTTGGGGTTATCAGTAATTTTTTTTATATTTTCGCTAATAATAAGTTTTATAAAACCAGCAAATTTTTTTAAAGATAAATGGAATTATCCCTTTCTAATAAGTGGATTATTTATTTTTATAAGTACTATTATTCATTTCAAAATTCCCAGACTTTATGAAGGATTTGAACTAGATCCGAATCTATCTCTTTTAGGATTAATTAATTGGATCCCATTTTTTATATGTTTTTGTGGGTTTCAAAAGTATTTGGATACACCAGAAAAAAGAATTCTTACTGGAAAGATTCTTATTTCTGGTTCAATTCCAGTCATCTTTTCCGGCACCTTGCAGCTTTTAGATATTAATGGTCCATTTCAATTCCTTAATGGATTAATAGTATGGTTTCAGAAACCATTATCAGAAGTTGGTTCCATCACAGGGCTATTTAATAACCAAAATTATGCAGGACTTTGGATGGTTATGGTTTGGCCATTCTGCTTATTTGAATTTAAGAAAAATTATATTTCTTCTTTACACAAATACTTAATTTCATTGATTACAGTAGCTTTTGTGATATTCATCTGCTTAACCGATTCCAGGAATGCAATTTTAGGGTTAATTATTTCATCTCCAATAGTATTAGGTTCATCAAGTTTAATATGGTATTTACCTACAATAATAATCTTGGTCCTATTATTAGGTATAGCAGTAATTCCAAGTTTCCCGACTGAATTACAAAGCTTTGTTAGAACAATTATACCTCCAAGATTTTATACTAACTTCCCTGAAATTGGTTTTGATCAATTAGCAACATATCCAAGAATTAACAAGTGGTCTGCTGCATTAGGGTTTATTGTTAAAAGACCTTTATTTGGATGGGGTGCAGCTTCTTTCCCTATCTTGTATAGACTTAAAAGTGGCGAATGGTTTGGTCATGCTCATAATCTTCCAATTGAGTTAGCTTTGAGTTACGGCATTATCCCCTCTCTAATTATTTTTTCCACATTTACATTACTTTTATACTTATCTTTCAAGAAAACTTTAAATAAACCTTACTTTAACAATTTTAAAAAAATACACGTTTTTCAAAAAGCTTGGTGCGCTTCTACATTAATTTTTTTATTATCCCACTTATTTGACATACAATACTTTGATGCAAGAATTAGCATATTAAGCTGGATTTTACTATCAGGATTAAGAACATTTCTAAAAGAGAATTTAGTCACTAATGCCTGAATTGAAGTGGATCTTCTATCTTTTATTTATTTATTTTTTATTTAAAATCAATAAATTCTTATTAAAAATTAGACATTTTAAATTATAAGAGCCTAAAATTAAAATTAAAAAATAACTAAAATAAGCGTAATTAAATATGAGCAGAATTAATATAAAAAATTCAAAAAATGCGGAAAATAAAAAAAAGAAAAAAGCTTTAATTACCGGAGTAACTGGGCAGGATGGAAGTTATCTTGTAGAGTTTCTTCTCGAAAAAAATTATGAGGTGCATGGACTCAAAAGAAGAAGTAGTAGCTTTAATACTCAAAGGGTAGATCATTTATATCAAGATCCACATGAAAAAAACCCATCATTTTTCATGCATTATGGAGACCTAACAGACAGCACAAATCTAATAAGAATTATAAAAGAAATAGAACCTGATGAAATCTATAATTTAGGAGCCCAAAGTCATGTTGCTGTTAGTTTTGAAGCGCCTGAGTATACTGCCAATTGTGATGCTCTAGGAACTTTAAGAGTGCTTGAAGCTGTAAGAATTCTAGGTTTAAAAGAAAAAACAAAAATATATCAAGCAAGCACAAGTGAGTTATATGGTTTAATTCAAGAAACTCCACAAAATGAAAAAACACCTTTTTATCCTAGAAGTCCTTATGGAGTAGCGAAATTATACGCGTATTGGATAACTGTTAACTATAGAGAAGCATATGGAATGTTTGCTTGTAACGGCATTCTTTTTAATCATGAAAGTCCACGAAGAGGTGAGACATTTATAACTAGAAAAATAACTAGAGGGCTTTCAAGAATAGATGCTGGACTTGATAAATGTCTTTATCTTGGTAATTTAAACTCACAACGTGACTGGGGTCATGCCAAGGACTATGTTGAAATGCAATGGCTTATGCTACAACAAGATAATGCTAAAGATTATGTAATAGCTACTGGCAGGGCAGAAAGTGTTAGACATTTTGCAGAAATTAGTGCTGCTTATCTTGGTTGGGGTAATGGACAAAACGCTGCTTTGTATTGGGAAGGCGAAGGGGTAAATGAAGTTGGCAGGAGAAGCGATACCAATGAAATCGTCATAAAAGTAGATCCAAGATATTTCAGACCCGCTGAAGTTGACTTTCTCTTAGGAGAGTCGACAAAGGCAAGAGAAGACTTGGGATGGATTCCAAAGATATCTTTGGAAGAATTAATTAGAGAAATGATTTGTAAAGATAAAGAGGAAGCGCAAAAAGAGGCAATATTGAAGGCCTCAGGCTTTAAAGTGAATAGTGCAAAAGAATAAAATATTTTGAGCGCAAAAATAATTTATCAAAATTATCTTCGAGATAATAATCATGAAAAAAAATAAAATAAAAATGAAATTTAAATTTTCTTGGCTTAATTCTAGAAAAAGCTTCATATTTTCGACTTTAGTCGATTATTTATTATCTTATTATTTCTTCTTATTTACTTTCAAAAACTTTATTTCTGAAAAATTTCTGCTTTTATTTTTGTCTATTTCAAGTTCATTAATTTGGATAATAACAAGCTATATTCTTGGTCGTTATCAATTTGAAAAAAAAGAAAAAATTTCAATTGTCTTAAATAACCTTTTTAAAACTGCATTAGTTCTGATTATTAATTTGTTATTTTCACAAATTATTTTCAGAATATTTTGGGATTGGAATTATATGAAATTTGAATCTTTTTCTAACTTTGTAAATATATTTTCAGTCTATTATTTAAAGATTTATTTTTTCAGTAATATTTTACAAATTTCTATCTGTGCATATCTATATAATAAATTCACAAAAAAATCATTATGGATGTTTTGGGGTGATTCTGATCGAAAAGATTACCTTCAAAATCTAATTGGAAAAAATTCTATTTATAACATCCAATTGTTTAATAATAAATATTCAGACTTAAAAAATAGATATGCAAAAGGTATCATTATTGATAATGAAGAAGATTTTGCAAAAGAAAATATTAAATTTATTTTTGATCTAAACAACAAAGGTTTAAAGTTTATCAAAATATCAAATTGGTGTGAAAGGTATTTAAATAGATATCCCTCTGAATTAGTAAAGTCATCGGAAATCATTGACGGTCAATTTAATTACAATGAAAATAGCCTAAGAGGAAGGATAAAAAGAATTGGAGAATCTCTTATTAGTCTTTTCATACTCTTGATAACTCTGCCTTTTTTATTTTTAACATCTATCCTAATAAAATTAGAGGATGGAGGTCCAATATTTTATACACAAGAAAGGAATGGTTTTGAAGGTAAAAAATTTAAAATTATTAAACTTAGGACTATGATAGTTAATGCGGAAAAAGACGGTGTTCAATGGTCTAATAAATCTGATAAAAGAATTACAAAGGTGGGTTATATTCTTAGAAAATTAAGAATTGATGAACTTCCCCAACTATTATTAGTCATTACTGGTGATATGAGTTTAATTGGCCCAAGACCTGAAAGACCTTATATTGATAATATTTTGAGAGAAGAAATACCAAACTATGATTTGAGATATTTAATAAAACCAGGCATAAGTGGCTGGGCTCAAGTAAATTATCCATACGGAGCATCAATAGAAGATGCAAAATTCAAATTAAGTTACGATCTTTATTACATAAAAAATTTTTCAATTCTTCTTGATTGTATGATTTTATTTAAAACTATAAGGCTTGTTCTACATGGCAAGGGGTCCAGACCAAAAATCAAACAAAATATCAATTTTAATTAGATGTCTCTAATAAACAAAAACGATAAAATATTTATTGCTGGAAGTGAAGGAATGGTTGGCAGTGCAATAAAAAGAAATTTAAGTTTTAATGATTATCATAACCTTCTTTGCCCGACAAGAATTGAACTCGATTTAACTAACAACAAAAATGTTGAAGATTGGTTTACAAATAATAAACCTGACATAGTTATAATCGCAGCAGCTAAAGTAGGAGGAATTTTCGCCAATAATTCATATCCATCTGATTTCTTATTAGATAATTTAAAAATTCAGAATAACTTAATCGAAACAAGTTGGAAAAATGATACTAAAAGACTTTTATTCTTAGGTAGCAGTTGTATCTATCCCAAAAATACTTCTCAACCGATAAAGGAAGATTCATTATTAAATGGAGATTTAGAAAAAACTAATGAATGGTATGCCATAGCAAAAATTTGTGGAATAAAATTATGTCAAGCACTAAGAAAGCAATATGATTTTGATGCTATTTCACTTATGCCAACAAATCTTTATGGAAAAGGCGATAATTATCATCAAACCAATAGTCATGTACTTCCAGGCTTACTAGATAGATTTCATAAACACGCTAAAGCAAAAAAAGATTCTATAGAGTGCTGGGGTACTGGCAGACCAAGAAGAGAATTTATGCATGTTGATGATTTGGCACAAGCATGCACATTCGCTCTTGAAAAATGGGACCCAAAAGCGAAAAACGCTCCACTAGACAAAGATGGTTCACCCCTTACATTGTTAAATGTTGGTACCTCTAAGGATATAAGTATTAAAGAATTAGCAGAATTAATTAAAGATTTAACCTCCTACAAAGGTAGAATAATATGGGACACATCAAAACCTGACGGTACATATCAGAAACTTCTTGACGTATCAAAAATGAACAAACTTGGATGGAAAGCAAAGATAGATCTTGAAAAAGGTTTAAAAATTACTTATGAAGACTATTTAAAAGATTTAAAAAAAAATAATCTAAGAAGAAAGTAAAATTAGTTCACTTCCAATTTAAGTTGGTAGGGAAAGAATTATGAGCTTCGTCAATTAAAACTTTTTGAAGAAAATTATTTTTCTTTGAAGGCAAATAAATTTCATCATGATATAAAAAAGATAAACTCAATGTTAAAGTAGAGGCGTTACAAAGAACAACGCCAGCATTAGAAATATAGCTCATAAAATTAAGTAAAAAATTTTTATAATTTTTATCAGGATTGATTACTTTAATACCACTTTTTTTTAAATCCAGGGTTATTTCATTAGGCATTTCAGAATCACTAAAGATTACTACTTTCATAATAGAAGTTTTAAAACACAATTTTTTAATAGATTTTGTCCAAATTTCATTACTAAAATTAATCTGTTTTAAATTTTCCACATCTAGGAAATCTCCCCTTCTAATGTGAACAAAAACATATTTTTTAGCATTCAAAAAACCTTGATTTACATTTAGATTACCTAAATTTTTTTTAAGATCCTTTACAATAGATCTCTTATATTTTTTAACCAAGTCCCAATCCCTAAGTCCCCAACCACTTATTATTAATCTTGAGTGTTTTGCTTCACTAATAATTTTAGAAATTTCAAAATTATTTATTTTATTACCAAGCAAAAAACGAGGTCTATTATTACTATCCCCAATTAAGTAAGATTTAAAAAAAGGAAGCAAAAAATATGAAATATGTAAAAGTATTATATAAATTTTTAAAAATAATCTTTTTAGATACTTATCTTTTCTTTTCTTGGCAATTCTCCAATAATTATCTTTTCCTATAAGAAATTTAAATTTACAATCACTAGACTCAATAAAAGAATCATTTATTTTTTCGATTTTTATATTGTATTCATTAGATAATGCCATTAAATGAATTATGTTTAGGATCTGATTTCCTAATCTACCTCCACCCGATGAAAATAATAAAGACAATATTTGTTAAATAGAATCAAATCACAATATAACTTACCTTATAATTCTGTAAATAATTCTTTTTATTATTCTTAATTTAAATAATATAGAGAAAAATATAAACTTCAGATAAGTATTTAGAAAGTAAATTAATCCTTTCTTATAGCCAAAGACAAATCCACATTTTTTGAGTATAAATTTTGAACTTTCTAGATCTAATACAATATTTTTTGAATAATCAATATTATTTTCACGAAACGAACTGAAATCTATCCCCATTTTTTCAATATCTAGTGTATGTGTAGCACTTTTGTCAAAGCCATAAACAAAATTATTTATTCCACCAAAAGTTAAAGAACTATAGTTTTTGGCAATATGGGTAAAATTAAATTCATAATCCCATGCATCAAGAAGATTAAGTTGGCAAGATTTAAGAATGTTTACTGTATCAATTGAACGCAATTCTTTTGGTAATAAATTATTTAATTTTATTAAATTATATTTTTTAATTTCTTCTGAAAAATTTAAATGCTCTTTCCATTTATCTGACCAAGAAGCCCAGCCCCAGCTTCTCCATACCGGGATTGAGTATGTCCTTTTAATATAATTTGAGCAATATTCATTGAAAGAAGATAATGACATAAATTGAGAACTATTTTTATGTTTAATAAGTAAATCTGCAAAACCATAGAGACAATTTTTAGAGAGAATTACATCATCCTCTAAAACAACACCATAATCATTATTATTAAAAAACCACGTAATCCCATAAATAGGTCCAAGTCTGCAACCATAATTCTTTTCTAATAAATTTAATTTAATGTTTCCCATTCCTAAATTATTTTTATTACAAAACTCTTTTATTAATTCCTGACTTCTAGTATCAAGATAATTTTTTGGACCATCAATAGAAACAAAAATATTTGATACCCCTTGCGAGTGTAGCGTTTTAATACATCTCAAAAACTTATCATATCTATTATATGCTAATATTAATACCGGCAATTTACTCAAGTCTGTCATACAAATATTCTACATCTATTTATTTTTTTCCCAAAAAAACACATTACAAACTTTTTAAATTTTGTTTAAAGATAATATCCAAATATCAATCATAACATTAACAAAAAATGATATTAATAAATTCATAAAAACACTTCACAGCATAAATAACCAAACTCAAAAAGTAGAAATAGAGTGGTTAATAATTGATGGCTCAACAAACTCACAAGATATAGAGTTAATTATTTATAAGGAGCTTAAAAATAACTTCTCAAATAGTTTTTTTATTAGGCACATTAAAAGCAACAAGCTGCATTTAAATGGAATATACCCTTCAATGAATTACGCTAAAAAAATAAGTAGGGGAGATTTTATTATTTTTTTAAATAGTGGTGACGAATTTTATGAATCCAATTCATTGGAAAAGCTTTATAATTATTCAAAAATTATAACTACGAAATCATCACTTATTTTTGGTCAAGCAAATATCATTTCTCCAAATAAATTAAAATGGAATTTCCCAGATAAGAAATTAAGAAATATAGTTTTATGGTTAAAATTTTTCGAACCCAATCATCAAGCAATGTTAATTTCCAGAAAGTTATCCAATGATTTTGATTTTTCAGAAAAATATGGTCTCGTAGCAGATGGATATTGGAAAAGAAAAATTTTAGAGAATGCAGAAGAAATTATTTATTTAAACTACCCAGTCTCAAAATTCTTTCTTGATGGTGTATCCTCAATTAAGCCGACTAAATTGAATCTTATAAGAATTATTTCTAATAAAAATATTTCACCTTTAAGAAAATTAATATTTATTATAAAATTTCTAGTACCTTCAAATTTATTCTTTTTTTACAATTACTTTCAAAAGTTAAAATCAGATGTGGTGAATTTAATTTTCTAGAAGTTCTTATCTATATCTTCTATTATTATCCTTCAGCAAATATCTTACAGTTTTTCTTATACTTTCTTCAATTGAAATTTTTGGCTGCCACCCTAATTGCTTTGCTTTTTTTGTATTTAAATGAACTACTGGAGAATCGCCAATCCAACCTCTTTTACCACCGGAATAAACATATTGAGTATTTTTTAAATCCATTTCATCGCAAATGATATCTGCGAGTTTCTTAACATCCATAATCTCATCATGGCCTAAATTAAATACTTCTGTATTTTCCTTTTGTTTGTATGAAATATTTAAAACTCCATCAATCCCATCATTAACATCTAAATATGATTTAATTTGTTTACCGTCTCCAAGAATTTCCAATTTTCTAGGATTTTTTAAAAGTTTCTTTACAAAATCATAAATCACACCATGTGAATAACCTTGACCAGTCCAAGAGACAAATCTAAATATAGAGGATTTAAAATACCCATAATTTGAATAGGCTTCAATAAAAGATTCACAAGATTTTTTACTTGCACCATAAAGAGAGGTCTGGTTTGAATCTACATTTTCAGGGGTTGGGAATACACTAGGTTCTCCATATACAGTTGCACTACTTGCAAAAATTAGATTTTTTATATTATTTTTTACTGAATAGTCGCAAACGTTTTTCGTTACTAATAAATTTTCATTTAAGTCAATATCGTGATTTTCAATACCACCTCTAACATCAGCATTAGCAGCAAAATGATATATAGTAGATGTTTTTATTTTAGGCCAATTTTTAAAAGAAGTTTTTAAATCAAAATTATGAAAATTTATTTTATCAAGGGGTAAATTTTGTATATTTCCCGTGGATAAATTATCAAAAACATTGACTTTAATTCCTTTGGAAAGCAATGCTTTCACAATATTTGCACCGATAAAACCAGCACCACCAGTTACAATAGCTTCTTCAGTCAAGAAATAAAATTAGATTTTTTATTTTTCTTATTAAAGATAGTCATTAATTTCCAAAAGAATCCTAATATCCAAGAAAATTGACATAAAGTTGCACAAATCGCAATAAAGAAAGAATTTTTACTTTTAAAACATAATAGCTCTCCAAAAATATTTAAAACTAACAATGAAAAAGGGATAAAAAAAATAAAGATTATTGAACTTCTAGATAACAAAATAAAACCTACTAATAAAGAAATAAAAACAATAAAATGTCTAAAAGATAAAAATAATTTCTTCGATATTAAAATCGTGTTTGCTCTACAATAACCATAGGTATTAAATAACTTCAAAAGCTTATAAAAAGAAGATCTACACACGTAAGAAACCTTTATATTTTCATTAATATAAGTTTTATGCCCTTTGTCTGAAAAATCGCTAATTATTAGAGAATCTTCGGAAATTAAATTTTCTTTGTTTCTATACTTAATCTTTTTCAGTAGATTCGTTTTAAAACAACCCAGATAAACTGAAGAAGAATATCCATTAAAATATTTATTTCTATGATTAGGATAAAAAAATATATAATAGCTACTCAATATTCGAGCACATAATCTTCCTTCAAAACTCTTGTTTTCTTCAATAATTGATGGTACACCCCCCACAACAGAGGCATCAATAGTTTTATTTTCTAGGAACTTTAATGCCTCTTCAGCATATTTATGAGAAAATCTCGTTCTCGCATCAAATCTAAAAGAATATTTAGCTAAAGAATTTTCCAACGCCAAATTAAGAGAGTCAACTCTTGATAATTTCTTAGAAATATAGACAAGATTGATTCCAAAATTTGTTAATTTTTTTTTAATTTGAATTTCTATATTTTTATCACCAGCATAAACAAGTATTATCTGTTTAGGTTTGATTGTTTGTCTCACCATTGTTTCCAAACAATCCAAAAAATGTAGACTGTCGTCAGCACAAGTGCCATAAAAAGAGTAGTTCATAAA
>MDSZ01153487.1_pt1 | contig 12840 bp, 13 predicted proteins | sample 811201 | NCBI WGS metagenome assembly MDSZ01 (sample SAMN05326647, study PRJNA326480) | marine metagenome | isolation source: seawater | place: Indian Ocean: North | collected 2010
ATTAAAAGAAAAATGTCGCGAATTATTTGATTTGGGAAAACATTCAGTACATATTAGTGATTATACAGAAGATACATATAGAATCGGATCTAGTTTATTAAATGAAAATTCTATTCATTTTTTAAATAATGGTACTAACGATATTTCATTAAATACACAAACATTATTAAATACATATTTTAATAAAGTAAAAAATAATAAAGATGAATATTGCCTTACATCAAGTCTTATTTTGGAAATGTATAATTTAAGACAAGCAAAAGATATTGATTATTTACACGAAAACAATATTAAAATAGATATGAATGATAACAACATTGGTTTACATGATGGTATTTGGTTATCTTATTATAAAAATCATCATCATGAAATAATATATGATCCAAATAATTATTTTTACATAAATGGATACAAGTTTGCTACATTAAATGTAATAAAAGGTATGAAACATAATCGAAATGAAAATAAAGATATACAAGATATTAATTTAATTAATAATAATTTAAATGTTGAATAATTATATTATATAGAATGGATACATTATTTCAAATTTATGTAGTTTTTCACAAGTATTTATTGAATGATTGTTATAAAGATAAAAATTTTGATCATAAATATTTTACATTTTTTAAATGTAATGAAAAATACCCCCCACAATACGATGCTAATTTTGGATATAATATTAAATATGAAAAGGATTGTGAAATATATAACCCTGAATTACAAAATGAAAGCAAACCGTATATGGCTGTAAGTGCTCTGTATCATGTTTATAAAAATAATTTATATAAAAAATCTAATTATATTGGGTTTATGGAATATGATTTAGTTCTTAAACCAGATCCAAAACTTATTAAAAATCTAGGTACAACTAAGTTATATGATGATTATTTTAAATCAAAACAAACAATGATAGAAATTATAAAAAATATATGTAATAATAAAAAAAGACATATTATAATACTTTCCGGAAGATATAATTTTCAAGAATTTTATAATGAAAAAAATATGATTAATGATATTAATTTATGTAATAAAATTGTAAACGAATTTAATGACTTTTATAATGTAAATCATTCTGTAGAAACATTGTTACAGAAAAATCCTATTATAGGTGATCAACAATCATTTATGTGTGATAATGAAACATTTGAAACTATTATGAAATTCATATCACATGTTATTGAAAATAAATATGCAGAAGTAGATGGTTTCAGACCATCCTATCTTCTAGCAAGATATATTGGAATTACATTAGAATTAATAGATGTAGAAAAAACTCTATTAAGCTTACAACATTTAAGTAAACATGAATGGACTGGTTAAATAAAATTATTATAAATATAAATATAAATATTAATTAATAATTATATTTATAATGTTAAAATTATATTTTACAAACAATTGGGGTGAAAATGATAAAACTTTTATAAACAGACTAGTTACTACTAGTAAAAATAACAGTGGTAAATGGAATAATATTGAATATACAAATAATATTAGCGATGCGGATTATATTATTTCGTTAGGTGGTATACCTAATATTAATGCTGATGTTAAAAAAATATTTGTTTTCCAAAGAGAACCAGATATTTTATCTGTTATGCCCAAATACAATGAGAACACGTTTAATTATAAAAGATTATATCACATGTGGACTCATCCAGAACATATGCAAATGAACTATGATGATTTTTTTAATTTACAATATACTACAAAAACAAAATTATGTTCAACGATAACTTCAATGAGATTACATTCACCATTAGCAATACAAAGGGTAGAATTTATCACAAAATTATGTAATAAATATCCTGGTATTATTGATGTATTTGGAGAGGGTTGGGATGATAGGTTAGGAACAAGTTATAAAGGTGAATTAAAATGGCATAATTTAGGTGGTTTCAAAAGACAAAAAACTGAAAACGAAAATGAAAATGAAAGTAAATATGATGGATTAAAAAATTATGGTTATTCACTTTGTTTTGAAAATTCAAGTTATGATAATTATTTTACTGAAAAAATTACAGATTGTATGTTAAGTTGGAGTATACCAATATATTTTGGTTGTCCAAATATCGATAAATATTTTCCATCTGAAAGTTATTATATTGTAGACATTAATGATATAGATAATATAGATAAAGTTATCGATATAATTAATAAACCTATTACAGAAAAAAATATTGAAGCGTTGAGCAAAGCCCGAGATTTAATTTTGAATAAATACAATATATGGCCAACTATTGATAAAATAGTAACAATAAAAAATAAGATAAAAAAGACATAAATTTTTATTTTTACAATACATAATAAATGTTTACTATTGATAATGAAAATTTTCAAATTTATGAAAATGTGAAACAATATTGGTTTTGTCTTCGCAGTGATAAATTCAATATTATCTATCATGATAATGTGAAAACTAATGAAAAAACACAAGATAATAAAACATATATTTTATTATTTGAGAATGTTTATCAGGGTGCATTTGCACATTGGTTTTTTGATTCTGCTATATTTTTACAATATTATCATGAATTAAACGAAAAATTCAATGGAAAATTAAAAATATTTACAATTAACAATCCAGAAAGAAAATACAAAAAACTGTTATTTGATTTTTTTGATATACCTAAGGAAAATATATTATATTGTGATAAAGAACTAACACATATTCATAGATTATCACGCGATAACAAATGGATGTCCGAAAAAAATATAATATTACCAGAAAATAATATATGTATTACCTGTCCAATTATTAATTTAAATAATGTGAATTTTGACAAAACAAATTACAAAAATAGAATATATAAATTTAAAGAATTATTTTATAAAAAAATTAATAAAAACTTACCAACAATTGAAAATTTATTTTTTCCTAGAAATAAAACACAAAATCTAGGTGTTAACGATAGAAAAATAAATTATGATAGAGTATACAATACATTGAAAAATAAACAATATATTGAATATGATACAATGAATACCGAAAAATTTATTGATCAAATTAATTTACTTGTAAATTCTAAAAATATTTTTCTAGATTATGGTTCATCATTGTGGGTGAATGGTATTTTTTGTGAAAATTCAAATATTTTTGTCTCAAATAATTTAAATCAACATAATGGTGATTATGGTCATTGTTATAATACATTATTAGAAATATTAAAAGAAAAAAACAATGTGTATTTTATAAGTTAAGTTTTAACAATCCAAGATTCATTATTTAAAAATCTAATTTTTTTATCATCAAAATTTTCATGTACAGCTTTTTGAACCTGTTCGTTTGGTCTACTCGTAAAATAATCATCACCTGCAATGGTACCTCCGTCTTTTAATATTTTTAAAGATTTAATTATATCATTATTTACTATTTCATAATCATGACCACCATCAATGAAAATAAAATCAAATTTCTTATTTTGTTCAATAAAATAATTAAGTGCTTCATCTGAAGACATTTTATATGGAATAACAATATTTTTGACATCTAAATTAGAAATGTGTTCATTGAACTGAGGTAATAAATCTTCGCCATATTTATCCAACAATTCTTTTTTTTGTTGTTTATTTTTAGGCCAATTATCACGAATATGAAAATAATCAACACAATGTAACTTGATATTTTTGTTTGATTCTTTAATTTTTTCTGCTAAATACATACTTGATCTACCTAAAAAACATCCAATTTCTAATATATTATATTCCTTGTCATCCTTACATAGTGTTACAAATAAATCATATGTTTTTTTTTGTCCATTATTAAACCAACCAAATATATTTTCATAGTACATATTTTTATATTTTATATTCGTTAATATTATTTAAATGATTTATTGTTATTATTTTATATGAATAAAAATGTTATTTTACAAGTATGTGGTGGATTGGGAAATCGTATATGTCCAATTCTATCTTTAATAAATATACAAAAAACACTCGATTTTAATCTACTGTTGGTATGGACATCCGAAAGTTTTAAAACAAAAAACGGAGAAATTTTATTAAATGATGATAGTGATAAAATAATTGATTCAGACTTTTTTACAAAAATTAAAAAAAGTGAAATATCTAATTTCAATAATATATATAAAGTAGAAATAGATAATTACAAAACAATCAATTTAGAATTACTACTAGAAAAATATGATAATATTTTAATATACAATAGATGGTCACTAATAAATAATGATATAAATATTATAAACAAATGGATACCATATACAAAAAAAAGACAAATATATGTTAAGGACAAATACTTAGAAATGTTAAATATGACTACAAAAAATATTACTTATTCTAAAAACATAATAGATATTGTTGAAAAAAATATGCATATAGTAAATAATCAAATAACATTGGGTATTCATATTAGAGGATCAGATAATTCACAAACATCTTTTTATAGATCAGATAATCCAGATAAAAATGATAATTCATACGATAAATTAATAGAAATTTGTGATAATTTTTTAAAAGATAATAAAAATGGAAAAATATTCTTAATTACACCTAAACGTTATATAGAATTTGTTATGAAACAAAAATATGATGATAATATACTAACATTGAATTATCATAAAAAAAAAAATTACGAAAAAGATAGAAGTGAGATAGAAGGATTAGAATTTGCTTTAGCTGAATTAATATTATATTCTAAGTGTAAAAAATTAATAGGAACAGCCGGATGTTCGTTTTCGTTTTTAGGATGGTTACATAGTGATTGTAAAGAATATGAAACACTATTTTAATAGAAAAATACGTTATTATACATATATAATAATTATTATACATGTATATAATGGAAACTGAAGTTACTGAGTTATGTAAATTATGTGAAAAATATGGTTACTTTAAAGGAGCATATAATTCTGGTGGTGATAAAGCAATAGCAGGATTTACAGTTTATTATTCAAAAATTTTCGATAAAATAAAAAATAATAAAATTAATATGCTTGAAATAGGTATATTTCAGGGCAGAAGTATTGCGATGTGGTGTGATTATTTCAAGAATGGAAATATTTATGGGGTAGACATAAATTTAAATGAATATAATTCTTTTAAAAATGAACTTTCTACAAAATATTGTGCATTTCAAGATAATAACGTAAAAAATGTATATGAATTTGATACAGCAAATGCTAGTAATGATAAAATAAATGAACTACCAATGTTTGATATTATATTAGATGATGGTGCTCATGATAATAATTCCCAATATAAAACTTTTGTTAAATTATGGAAAAAACTAAATAAAAGTGGAATTTATATTATTGAAGATTCTTCACAAGATACAATTGATCGAAAAAAAGGGAGTGAAAACCTTTTAAATATTATAACAAAAACTAATACAGATATTTTAAAAAGTGAGATTTTTAAAGCAAAAAAACGTGAAAATAAAGGTGATAAATATTTAATTGCGATATTTAAATCATAAAATTGTTAACTTAGATTTACAGTTACTTAACCACCAACAAAATTCAGGATAATTACTATGTTTCGAACCAATAATATATTTCGTTCTACTTGCTAAATACATATTAATTAAAGCTTTTTTATATATATCAATATATGTCTTCTCACTCATATCATTATAAAAAATTTCATTATTACATTTTTGTTTTAACAATTGTATAAATGGTTCATGTTCTACATCAACACTTATAAATATCTTACTATTTTTATGAAATTTATTTATATACGAAGTAAATTTATCTAAAACATACCATTTTCTTCTATTAACATCTTCAGGCCATGTTCTGACTATTAATGATATTGTATTATTATCAAAATTATTTTTATAAAAAGTATTTATTTCATTTTCCATTTCATCACTTAATATTAATTCATTTAAGCATTCACAATATTTGTTTTTTATTGAATTAGGTATTTTTTCTGTATAATCTGGTATTTGTGTTTGAATATCATACATACCACCTTGATCTATACATGCATTTATTAGTAAGTCTATTGTTTCTTTATTATTTTTATTATTATTGTCGAAATCTTCATCAAAAGTTAGTAATTTCCAAGATGAATATGTTTTAGCATTTTCAGGTATATGATCAATAGTTATATCATTTTTAAAAAAAATACTAAAATCAGGTAATGTAAAATCATCAATTGCACATGTTTGTTCTCTAGGTAAATTTTTATTTACATTTCGCTTCCAAAATATTTTATATTCAGAATTATTTATTTTAGCAGTTCTCATTGTAGATAATAAATTTCTTAATAAAGTTGCCCAACCAGGCATAACATAATCGTATTGTTTTTGTCTAATAGCTATATGCATTTACATTATAAGTTAAATTATTAAATAAAATATAACGCAAAATAATAATGAAATATATAAAACCAAACGATTTTGAAATAGAAAATGGATTTAATCATATAAATGAAAAAAATTCTGAAAAAAAAACATATTTAGATAAAATTATTAATAAACCTTGGGGAAAAGAATATCTAGCTTTTCAAAATGAAAAAATTGGAATATGGATTTTACATATAGAACAAGATAAAGAAACATCATTACATTGTCATTTTAAAAAAGATTCATTGATGATTGTTCTAGATGGTTCTTTTAAAATTAATTTATATGATGAAAAATATGAAATATTAAATACATTGGAATCATTATATATACCCAAATATGTATTCCATGGTATTTGTGGTTATGGTGTTAATAACATTTTAATGGAAATAGAGATATATACTGATACTATAAATTATTCTGATAAAAATGATTTATTAAGAATTAAAGATATACATAATAGGAAAGATTCGTCATATGAAAATTCTATAAATATTTCTGAACCTGAATGTAATGAAAATATAAATTTTCACTGTAATAATAATTTTACATTTAATAATACTAAATTAAAAATTTATGATATTGATAATTATAACCATAATATTATTAGAAATTATAATATTGATTTTGCATTAATATTAGAAGGTAATATATATCAAAATAATATTTTATCTCCAGGTAGTTTTTTTGAATTCAATAATGATAATTATTCTTTACTAACAAATAATGTTAAAATATTAACATTCGAAAATATATATTTTCCGTTAACAAATAAAATAATATATTCACAAAAACATTTACAAGATATGTTAAATATCAAAAAATTTGATAATATTGGATTAACATCAGGATGTTTTGATATAATACATACAGGACATTTTAAAACATTAAAAATAGCAAAACAAAATTGTAGTCATTTATTTCTCTGTTTAAGTTCAGATGAACAAATTAAATATTTAAAAGGAGATAAACGTCCTATAAATAATATTAATGATAGATTACATATGCTTATACACATGAATTTTATAGATTATATAATTTTGTATAATGAAGTTAATGATAATAATGAAAGTGTTTTGGATAATATTATGAATATTATTAAACCTGAAACATGGTTCAAAGGAACTGATTATAAAAAAGAAGATATATTACAAAAACACCCATCTTTAAAAAATATAATATTAATCGAATTGGAAGAAAATAAAAGTACTACAAATATTATAAAAAAAATTATTAATTAATTAATATATAAAAATACAACATTCATTATTAGTATAATTATGAAATGTTTAATTACAGGTATTACTGGATTCTTAGGTCCTCATTTGGCAAAACAATTACTAAGTGAAAATCATGAAGTGTATGGTTTATTACGTGGTACTAGAGGAAGTGAACAAGAAATTAAAGATTTATTATCAGAAGACGAATTTAAAAGAATAACTTTTTTTTATGGTGATATAGTTCATTTTAGAACAATGGATAAATTATTTAAAGAAAATACTTTTGATAAAGTTTTTCATTTAGCTGCTCAAACACATCCACCAACAAGTTTTAAAGATCCTATTGGAACATGGGAATCAAATGTTATGGGTTCTATTAATTTAATTACATGTCTCCAAGATCATCAACCAAATTGTCATTTTATATTCTGTTCTACTGTAGAAGTTTACGGAAATGAAGGTATTGACGAAAGAAAAATAAAAGAAACTAATGTTATTTTACCAGCTAACCCTTATGGAGCATCTAAGTGTGCTATAGATTTGTATATATGTGAAAGAATGAAAAATAAACAAATGAAAGCAACAGTTATAAGACCATTCTGTTTTACAGGTCCAAGAAGAGGCGCGCGTTTTTCTATTGCATCTGATGCAGTACAAATAGCAAATATGATGCTCGGTAAACAAGAAAAAGTTCTTCAAATAGGTAATTTAGATACAACTAGAGCAGTAACTGATGTTCGCGATATTGCGAATGCTTTTTTTTAGTTGCTACAAATGAAGAAAAATCTAATGGTAAAGTTTATAATGTATGTGGAGGTGAACCATTAAAAATGCGCGAATATACTAATATGTTAATTGATTTTAGTAAATTAACTGATATAAAAATGGAAATTAGTGAAAAATTATGGAGACCTGTTGATATTCAATATCAAGATGGTGATGCTTCACTTATTAAAGATGAACTAGGTTGGGAACCTAAAATTAAAATTCAGGATACAATAAAAGATTTACTTACATTTTGGTATAATAAATTAAATCATGAATAAATAACATAAAATCATTTTTTATTATTATTATAAATGATTTTAGTGTGTGGAGCTTCAGGGTTAGTAGGTAAAGAATTATGTAATTTACTTGACGAAAAAAATATTGATTATATTGGAACTTACAATAATAATAAAATAGATAAACCTAATTATTTTAAAATAGATTTTTCTAATCCAGATAATCTGGAAACATTCTTAATAAAAAAAAATATAACATGCTGTGTATTCAGTATTGTAGAAAGATTAACAGATGTTTGTGAAAATGACTGGAATAAAACAAAACAAACAAATATAGAATTGGTCCATATTACAAGTTTTATTTGTAATAAATTAAATATTCGATTCGTTCATATTTCTACAGATTACGTATTTGATGGTTCTAGACAGCCAAATTATCCAGATAGTCCAAAAAATCCTTTACAGAATTATGGTATAAGTAAACTTGTTTCAGAATATAGAGTTCAAAAAAATTGTTCGAATTATTGTATAATACGAACACCTGTTTTGTATAGTGAAAATAGTAAAATACATGACAATGCAGTTACATTAATAGGTAAAAATTTAATGGACTTAAGAATAACAACGTTAAAAGAAGATAATTATTGTTTAAGAAGACCTTTGTTTATAAAAGATTTAGTTGTGTTTATAATAGAAAAATGTTTTTCTGATAACTCAGATATGTTTCATTTTTATAATCCATATAACAAATATTCAAAATATGAAATGTGTAATAAAATCCAGTCAATTATTCAAAATAAATATACTAATATTGAACCTAATAATACAAAAAGTTATGGTATAGCTGCTAGACCATACGATACTGATTTATGTGATAATAAATATGACATTAAAAAATATAGATTTACTGACTTCGACAAAACATTGAAATTATGCTTTGATAAATATAAATTATCAAATATTAACAAAGATTCCTTTTTTATGATTGATTTAGATGGTACCTTAATTAATTCAAGTAAACTTCATTATGAAGCATATGAGAAAGTATTTCAAAAAATGAATAAAACCTTTGTAGACTTTGATAAATGGAATAATATTATAAATTCAAAACATTTTGATGATTACATGAAAGATGAAATGGAATTTAGTATTCAAGATATCAATAAAATAAAACAAGACAAATTGAATGAATTTCAAAACATTGAAGAAATTGAAATTATAAAAAATGCTGATATGTTTGTAAGTAAATTAAATGAACTAAAAATAAATTATTGTGTTGTTACAAATACTGGAAAAAAAACAATAGAAATATTTAAAAAAAAACAACCAATGTTAAAATCTATTAATAACTGGATAGTACGTGAAGACTATCAAGAACCAAAACCTAATAGCGAATGCTTTGAACTAGCTATTAAAAAATATGGTAATAATTCAAAAAATATAATAGGTATAGAAGACAGCGAGGTTGGTTTTAAAGCATTAAAGGATGTTACACCCTTAATTTTCATGGTTGATAATTATAATGTTTTTAAAAATAATGATTGTTATATTTTTAACGATTATGTACAATTATTAAATTTACTCTAATGTAAAATATTTTTCACAATAATAAAATGCTATCATCAAACTCATAGTTCTTTTTTTTTTACATTGAAAAGTACTATTATTAGCTAACCAAATACTTAATGTTAATAGCTTTGTTAATTCATCAAATAAAGTTGTTTCAAATATAAATTCATAATTTTTTATGAAATCAATATTTAAATTATTATTTCTTATATCTAGGTTATTTATATTCATATTATCAAATTTACTATATCCTAATAATCCAAATAAAAATTTAGCATAATCGTATTCTTTTAAACCAAATAATAATGTTTTTCCAAAAATTCCACGTGGATCAATAAAATACATTTGATCATCATTTGTTAGAATGTTATTTAAATGAGTATCTCCATGTATTAATGAATAACTATCTATGTTTTTTATTAACGGTAGTATTTGTTGTTTTATTTTCTTTATATAATATTTTATATCACCATTAATTGGTACAAAATTAACATAATTTATATCTTGTATTAATAATTCACTTTCATCATATCTAGAAATAAGTTTTGTCTCTATTTCATATAAAACATCTTTTTTTATTTGTATTTTATTCATTTGTTTTGTATGACAATGTAAATTATTAATATTACAAAAAAATAGTTCTATATATTGTTTATAATTGTTAATATTTATTATTTCTGTTAAAATAATAGTATTTTTCAAGTATTCCATTTTTATATAACCGTTGCTAGTTGTAATGATGGATGGAATATTGAATTCTATATTATTATTTTTAATGTAATCATAAAATAATATTTCGTTGTTTATTTTATTATTACCTTTTTCATTTTTACCTTTTTTTATTACATAATTACTATCGATAATTAAATCATTAAATATAAAACCATAATTATGTGTATTCATCTATTATTTATAAATAAAATTATACATTTATATTTATTAATATAAACATAATTTTATATTAATAAATTAATGAAAATAATAGTTACTGGTTGTGCTGGTTTTATAGGATCACATGTATGTGAATATTTGTTAAAACGTGGTGATATTGTTATTGGTATAGATAGTATGAATAATTATTACAATATTAATATTAAAAATAATAATATTAATTTGTTAAAAAAATATTCCGATTTCACATTTATTTGTGAAAATATTTTAAATTCAAAGGTTGTTGAAAATTTTAAACCAGATAAGATATGTCATCTTGCTTCTATGGCAGGAGTACGATATAGTTTAGAGAATCCTTGTTTATATATACGTGAAAACATTGAAGGATTTACATATTTATTAAATGAATGTGTTAAATATAATGTAAGACATATTGTTTATGCCAGTAGCAGTAGTGTTTATGGTTTAAATAAAAACATTCCATTTAAAGAAAGTGACACTATTGAAAAATGTAATAGTCCATATGCTTGTTCAAAGAGGGCTATGGAGATATTAGCGAGTACATATAATCAACTTTATAATATTAATACAATCGGATTACGTTTTTTTACTGTATATGGTCCAAGAGGACGTCCTGATATGGCACCGTATAAATTTTTAAATGCTATCATGAATGGTGAAGCATTCGAAAAATATGGTAATGGTGATTCTCAACGGGATTATACATATATTGATGATATAGTAAGTGGCGTAATTGCGTCATTAGATAATAAAAATAATATTTCTTGTGAAATTTTTAATCTAGGTAATTCTAATGCTATTTCATTAAATGAATTTATAAAAACATGTGAAAAAGTAACAAATAAAACTGCAAATTATATTAACTGTGGTGATAAATTAGGTGACGTTCCTTATACATGTGCTGATATTTCAAAGGCAAAAGATTTACTAGATTACAATCCAAAAACAAAGCTAGTAGATGGTTTAGAAAATACATATAATTTTTTAAAAAATAATAAAAATTTGAATAATTCTTCAGAAACAGAATATAAATATTGTGTTTTGGGTGATTGTTCCAGTCAAGACTGTCACAATTGCTTTCCAGTTAAAAATTGTAATTTACATAAAATATGTATAGAAGAAGGTTGTTGTGATTTATACACAGAAAAATAACATTACAATTAAATATAATTTACATATAAATTTATATATTTTTCATTTCTAATAATTCTACCTATCATAGAACAACAACGATGTGTTCCATCGTCTAAAATTCCGTCTTTAAAAATATTAAACGGATAAACTTTACAAAATGTTTCAATTTTTTTATCAGACATAGGTTCTAAATTTTTCAAATATTCATCTGCTTGTTCCATATTTAAGTTATATTTTCTATTTGTGTATTCCCAAGAACCATAAATATTAATATTTTTTGTGTCTAGTTTATTCAAAAATCCATATTTCATACAATAGATATACATCCAATTTATATCATTTAAGTTTTCGTCTTCATAATTTTTATCTTTCCAAAAATCAATAATATCTTTTATTTTTTGTAATTTGAAATCGTTTGTTAATATTTTTATAGAACTTAGATATGGGATTTTTGGATGATTTTGAATATTTAAAAAATTTGTATCTACGTTTGGAATTATTTTTAGATTTAAAAAATCTTCATAATTAATAACTGTAGTCATAATTATTAATTATAATAGTATTTTTAAGTTAAATAATTATTTATAAATATTTAATTTACTTAAATCTTTACATGTTCCTGAACTTTCTTGATCAGGATTATCATCTTTAATTTTTTCAAATAATTCTAATCCTCTTGCTG
>MDSZ01215731.1_pt1 | contig 12839 bp, 6 predicted proteins | sample 811201 | NCBI WGS metagenome assembly MDSZ01 (sample SAMN05326647, study PRJNA326480) | marine metagenome | isolation source: seawater | place: Indian Ocean: North | collected 2010
TCAAGCTGTCTTTTCTCTTTCCTTCAAATAATTCGTAGCACCGGAAACTACAGTCTAAATTACCGTTGTAAACTTTTACTTTTTTAGAGTGCTTTAGTCCAATGGATTTGAAACCTTCCTCACTTGAGGAAATAATGCAAGCGGTTCCTTCCTTGATTTCGTGCTTCAGCCATGAGCCTATTTGTGCATATAATTCCTCTTCTATTTCTAATCTTTGTCCATAAGGAGGATTTGAAATAATGAAAACCGGTTCATCGGATTTTCTTACCTCGTTAAATGGCTTTCCCGATATTTCAATAAATCTACCAAAACTAAATTCTCTTAAGTTCCTTCTCGACTTTAATACCATTTCATCAGAAATGTCTGAACCTAGGAATTTGCATGGTAACTTTCTTACAATTCGAATGGCTTTGTCATAAATTTCATCCCATAAATTTTGATCAAAATTTTTGAAATTTTTAAATGCGTAATGCTGTCTTTCAATATTAGATGGTATTCCAGTTGCGAGTAAGGCTCCTTCAATTAAAATCGTACCTGATCCACAAAATGGATCCATTAAGTTTGTTTTTCTGTCCCATCCTGACATTCTGATCAATGATGCGGCAACGACTTCATTTATTGGCGCTTCTCCAGCCGCATTTCGATATCCGCGCTGAAATAAAGGATTCCCACTGGTATTTACCGAAATAGTTACCTGGTTATTTCGAATATAAACATCAATCAAAACCTGAGGTCGCTTGATTTCAATATTTGGTCGGTCACCGGTTTTATCTCTGAAATGATCAACAATAGCATCTTTTACCAGTAAATATGGATAATGTGTATTAATAAATATATCAGAGTATATGGCACCTTTAACAGCAAAGGTTTTATTGACATCAAAAATGTTGGACCATTTTATTTTAGAAGCACTTTGGTATAAATCATTCTCTGTTTTAATTCTAAAACTGGCGATTTCAACCAATATAGAAATACTACATCTTGAATGTAAGTTTAGATAATATACATCTTTCCAAGTACCTCGAATTTGAACAGCCCTATTGAGTATTTCTATTTGATCATAACCATATTCTAAAAGTTCTTCTTTTAGCGTTTCTTCAAATCCAAAAAAACATTTTAACGTGATAATCAATTCTTCGTCAAAACCACTAATGTTCCCGTTCATTTTATCTAATTTTGGTAATAAAATATTACAAAAGAAAGCAATTGAAAATTAGTATCCTCTTAATCACTCTGTTTTTTATTACCACATTTGGTTTTGGACAACAGAAGATTGGCCTTGTTTTGAGTGGTGGAGGCGCATCTGCTATGGCTCATCTTGGTGTTATTAAGGCGCTTGAACAGAACGGAGTACCGATTGATTATATTACAGGAACTTCGGCTGGAGCTTTAATTGGCGCTCTTTATGCATGTGGGTATTCACCTGAGGAAATAGAGGGTTTTATTCTGTCAAACGAATTCCTTTTTATGGCTAATGGTAAAATCCCTGAAAAAAACCTTTTTTTATTTAGGGACATTGATAGAAATGCTTCAGTCATCAACTTTTCGATTTCTAAGGATAGCGTGATAAGAAAATCGATCCCATTGAATTTAATTACTCCGACTTTTTTAGATTTTGAAATGCTCACCAAAATGGGTCAGGTAAGTGCCTCTAATGGAAAAGATTTTGATCGCTTATTTGTTCCATTTAGATGTGTTGCGTCAGATGTAGTTCATAAGGAGAGTGTTACTTTTTCAAAAGGAAATTTAAACGAAGCCGTTCGAGCCTCTATGACATACCCCCTTTACCTTAACCCAATTCGCATCAATGATACCTTGTATTTCGATGGGGGACTGTATAATAATTTTCCATCTGATGTCATGTATAACGCATTTGAGGTTGATTACATCATTGGAAGTAATGTTTCTGAAAATGCGGAGGTTCCTGATGAAAGGGATATGTTTGGTGTTTTAATGAGTATGACCACAACTCCAACTAGCTTTAATTTACCATGTAAAAATGGCTTTATTATTAATCCAGGGTCAAATATTGCAACTTTTGAATTTGAAAAAATAGATCAGGCCATAAATGAAGGGTATCAGACTGCAATGGAGAAAATGGACTCCATTTTACCTTATATCGAACGACGGGTTCTTCAAAATGAACTAATCAATTCACGAAAGGAATTTAGATCAAAACTCATTCCTATTGAAGTTTCTGAGGTAAATACAATTCTTAAGGACAAGTCACAATTTTCATTTGTTAATAGGAGTATGATACGTTCCTCGAAAAATGAAATATTGAACAGCAAGGTATTTGAAAAGCGTTACTTCAGGTTAGTCTCAGCTCCAGAAATATCCTATGTCTTTCCTACTTTATCTCTTAAAAATGATTCTACTTACAAAGTTGATTTAAAGGTAGATAAGTCAAATGAATTTAAAATTGACGTTGGTGGGCATTTTTCTTCAAGACCCGTAAATACTGGATATCTAGGATTGACCTATCAAAATGCAGGATATTTAGCAACTGCTCTTCACGCGGAATCGTATTTTGGGAAATTTTATGGTTCGGTAAAAACAGATCTAAAAATAGATTTCCCTTTTGCTTTTCCTGTTTCGGCTAAGGCCTACTTTACGATGAATAGATGGGATTATTTTCAGAGTTTTGCTACATTTTTCGAGGATGTTCAGCCTTCCTTTTTAGTACAAAATGAAATGTATGGTGGAGCCAGAATTCGATTACCGGTAACTAACAATTCGTATTCAAATTTTGATTTTAGATATTTTTCATTGGAAGATGATTATTATCAAACTGATGCATTCACAAACCAGGACACCTCCGATTTTACTCGGTTTTCAGGTTATTCCGTCTCTTGGGATTTTTTGTATAATACTTTAAATCGTAAGCAGTTTGCAAATGAAGGAATGAATCTACACTTTAAGATGAGATTTATTGATGGGGGAGAAAGTACCATTCCTGGATCAACTTCTATTCTCATAGATACGGTCAATAAGGAACATCATTGGTTTAATTTTGAAGCTGATTTCCAGCGATATTTTTTAAAGAATAAGTTCATGAATTTAGGGATTCACTTAAAATCAGTATTTAGCACGCAATCTTTATTTGCGAATTATACAGCTTCATTATTGTCATTTCCTTACTTTGATGTTGTTCCAGATATGAATACTTTCTTTTTACCAGAATACAGATCTCCTCAATTTATGGGTACAGGCCTAAATTGTGTTTTTACAATTAAAAAGAAGATTGATTTAAGAATAGATTCTTATTGGTATCAACCGATCAAAAAATTATCAAAAAGTCAAAACGGGGTCCTTCAAAATGCAACCTTTTTTAAGGAATCAAACTTTTTAATGTCTTCTTCACTCATATACAATACGCTAGTAGGCCCTATTCGGTTAACGGCAAATTTCTTTCCGAAACAAAAAGACCCCTTTGCATTTCAGATTAGCTATGGATATGTTATTTTTAACGAAAAAGCAATTCGATAAAACGAACAGAGATGGGAAAAATAATTTGTGGTATTCAACAAATGGGAATAGGAGTTCCAAACGTAGAGAGCTCTTGGGCATGGTACAGGAAAAATTTTGGAGTAAATGTTAAGATTTTTGAAGAGGCCGCAGAGGCGCCTTTAATGACCAAATATACCGGAGGGAAGGTTCATTCTAGAACAGCTACATTGGCATTAAGTATGGATGGAGGCGGAGGTTTTGAGATCTGGCAATTCACTTCAAGAGATACGGAAAAAGCAAACTTCAGTATAAAACTGGGGGATTATGGCATGATTGCCTGTAAAATCAAATCAAGAGATGTTAAGGCGACACATCAACATATGAAGAATAATGGTGTGGATTCAATTTCAGAAATGAGCTTATCTCCTGAGGGAAAACCTCATTTTTTTGTTAATGGGCCAAATGGGAACATGTTTGAGGTTATAGAAGGATCAGATTGGTTCTCTAATACGGGACATTCCTCAAAATGTGGAGGCGTAGCAGGGTCCATTATAGGGGTTTCGGATATTGATAAATCAATGGTTTTGTACAAAGATATTTTAGGTTATGATGAGATTGTTTACGATGAGATAGCTTCTTTTTCAGATTTAAGCTGTTTTGATGCCGGTAGTGGGCGATTTAGAAGGGTATTGCTGAAACATAGTAAGCCAAGAAAAGGACCGTTTGCACCTCTATTAGGGGACACTTGTATCGAGCTAATTCAATCCATTGACCGAAATGATTGCAGGAAAATATTTGAAAATAGATTTTGGGGGGATTGGGGGTTTATCCATTTGTGTTTTGATGTTCAGGGGATGGACGATTTACAAAAAGAGTGTGAAGAAAAAGGATTTCCCTTTACCGTAGATAGCTCTGATACTTTTGACATGGGTGAAGCAGGAGGTAGGTTCTCTTACATTGAGGACCCAGATGGCACTTGGATTGAGTTTGTTGAAACACATAAGGTACCAATCCTAAAAAAAATAGGTTGGTATATTCATTTAAAAAAGAGAAAGCCAGGTAAGGCACTACCTAGATTCGTATTAAAAATGATGGGTTTAAATAGAGTTAAAGATTAATCTATTCCTAAGGACTGATATACCACGTGTTGAATATCAGTTCGAATATTCATATCTCTAATTTTCCAGTTTTCTTGATCAGGATGTACTCTATTTGACAGAAACACAAATATAATGTCATGTTTTGGATCTGCCCAAGCGAGCGTTCCCGTAAAACCGGAGTGACCGAAGCTGTCTTCTGACGCCAGAATGTCACAGGTTCCACCTCCATTTGATCTTGGTCGGTCAAAACCAGCACCTCTTCTATTTTTTTCATATTGTTGTCGTGTGTAGTCTTTTCGGATGTTTTCATCAAAAAGAATTTGACCTGCATAATTTCCGTTTTTCAAAAATATTTGCATAATGCTGGCCAGGTCTGTTGCATTACTAAAAACACCTGCATGACCACCAACACCGCCAAGCATAGCTGCTCCTGGATCGTGTACATGACCATGAATCAATTGCTTTCTAAATAATGAATCGTGTTCGGTAGGTACTATTTTTTCTTTGTCAAAATGATTCAATGGTAAGTATCTTATATTTCTTAAACCTAAAGGCTCATAGATCATTTCATGGACAAAATCCTCTTGCTTTTGATGAAGAATAGACTCAAATACTTTTTGAGTAAAATAATAACAAAGATCAGAGTATTTATATTTTTTAGAGCCAAGACTCGTACTAAGAATTCGGTCATACATGATATCCGGGTAATTATTTTTCAGATACATGTCTTCAGCCACCTTTATGGTGAAAATGGAATCCGGTTTATTACGATATAAACTACTTTTGATTTTTCCATCACTCATTGTTTTGATGTAAAAAGGAATCCATGATTTTAAACCCGATTGATGTGCCAACATTTCACGAATATTAATTCTTGAAAAGGGAGAATCACCGGTTAAATCACCTATATATTTACCAAGTGTATCGTCAATGTCTAACATATTTCGATATTCAAGATACATCGCCATCATAGTAGATGCAGCAATTTTTGTGATAGAAGCAATATCATATACATCATCGTTGGAGACTTTCTTTGAATCGGCTTCGTAGGTGTGATTTCCATAACTTCTTCTAAAAATGATTGAATCTTTAACCGCAACCAATACTTGACATCCTGGAAAAGCTCCTTCTCTAATTCCATTCAGTGCAATATCATCTATTTTTTTGAAGCTTTCAAGGGGAATTTGAGCCTCATCCAGAGATGAAAAGCTTAATCTTCCATTTGGCTCTGTATGTATCGTCTGTTCCGAAGATAAATCTTTGTTTGTGCCAATTGCTCCAAACAGGAGATGTGCAGTATTACTGATGGTTTTCTTTGAATATGAAGGGCAATGAACAAGAGCATCAATATTTTGCATAGGTATATGCTCTATATATGAAGTATCTCCAAATAATACTACTACAACAAATTCTTTATGAGATCTATTTAAAAACTGTAAATCTTTAATATAGTTTTCAATTGAATCATTAGGATTTGGAGCGTATGAAACGATCAAAATGTCATTGAAATCTTGCTTTTCAATGGCGTTATGATCTGTAATCCTAATTGGATCTAAACGAAATGTGTCGACCTTGTAAAATAAATTCAATTTTTCCCCAATGAAGTGTTTTCCATCGATGAAGGATACGTTTCTGACATTTCTATTTAGCTTATCAAAAGGAATGATGTCCTCGCTATTTTTAATGATGTACAGGTTTTCATCTGTTTTATTTGTTGATCTTTCGTTCGTATCAATTTGAGCGATAAATTGGAATGAAAGGATTTGGAATAATAAAAAAATCAGTTGGGTTTTCATTGAAAAAATTTACAAACGAATCTAATCAGATTAATCATTGTTTCAATTGGTAAAAATTCAATTTGTTAACAATCTTTATTGAAAATAAATTCTTATCGGTAAAAAAATTCTTGAGCTTACTTTTCTTCCCTTCAATTCTGCTGGAGTCCAAAGAGGCATTCCTTTCATCAACTCTTCAATTTGTATTCTTAGCTCATGATCAACAGACTTATTTAGTTTTACATCGATTATTTGACCATTTTCAGACACTATGAATTCAACGTGTACAAGAATTTCATCTTTATCAATGATGTCATGAAGCTTATTAAGATTCAGATTGTGGATGATGTATTTATTCATCTCGGCATATCCGCCATTAAATTCTGCTTCTTTATCTGGAAAATCAACGATGATTGGATCGATATCAATGATTTTATAATTGGGGTCTGGATTGAAATTAATATTGAGTCCTTTTACGGCAGATCTTGACTCAACTGTTTTTGAATTGTTACTTGTGACTTTATTTACGGTTGATGTAATGTCTTTTTTTAGGCTTGTCGTAATTTGTTTTTGTTCTTTCTTTGGAAGAGTAATTGGTTTTTTTTCTTTTGGCTTTTTGACTTTCTCAAGGGTATATTCAATTTTCACAGGTGCCTTTTTTTCAAGCTCTTTTTCAAGCTCCTCTTTTTCAGAATAGGTAAATGCGGCAAGAATCATTGAGGACGTCAATACTATTCCAATAAATAGATTTTTTTGATGTTTGTTGGTTTTGGGTTTATTCATGGTTTCAGTTTCCTAGTTATTCTCAAAAGCTATGCCAACCCAAAGTGTAATTATGACACTTATATAATATACGAATTTTTCATCATTTTATCCAATTAATTTGTCAACAATGGATATCTATATTGTTAGTAAAATCAAGTATAAATACCATTAACTAAGACGTCATTATGTTTAATTTTGTAACAAATTTAAGCGTCAGCTTATAAATAAATTTTATGGAAATGTTCGGAAATTTTGGTTCCAATTCTGATCTATCCTCTTCGATAGGATTATCAAATACAGGAAACCAATTTTGGAATTTAACCCCAGCAGAATTGGTTGAAGATACCATTCTACAAGGTGAGGGATTACTTACTGATACGGGGGCTTTAGCAATTGATACAGGTGAATTTACTGGTAGATCCCCAAAGGACCGATTTATCGTTGAAGATGAATTAACAAAAGATAGTGTTTGGTGGGGTGATATCAATAAAGGAATCAGTCCTAACAAGTTTGACACTATTTATTCAAGAATGAAGTCCTATTTGTCGGGAAGGGATATATATGTAAGAGACGCTTATGCTTGTGCTGACGATGAGTTTCGAATGAATATTCGTGTAATTACAGAACTTCCTTGGTCTAACATGTTTGCTTATAATATGTTTTTACGACCAACTCAAGAAGAAATAAGCTCATTTAGCCCTGATTGGACAATCATTTGTGCTCCTGGATTTATGGCAGATCCTGAAATAGACGGAACACGTCAACACAATTTTGCCGTATTGAATTTTAGTAAAAAAATGATATTGATTGGAGGCACAGGCTATACAGGAGAAATTAAAAAAGGAATTTTTTCAGTATTGAATTTTGTTTTACCTCACGATCGCAATGTCCTTTCAATGCATTGTTCCGCTAATATTGGTAAGAAGGGAGATACGGCTGTATTTTTTGGATTGTCAGGAACAGGAAAGACAACACTCTCCTCTGACCCAAATAGAGCTCTGATTGGTGATGATGAGCATGGTTGGAGTCAAAATACCGTCTTTAACTTTGAAGGTGGATGCTATGCGAAAACAATCGATTTAAGCAGAGATAAGGAGCCTCAAATTTATGATGCTATTAAGTTTGGAGCAATCCTGGAGAATATTGGTTTTCAAAATGAAAGTTCCACGCCTGATTATACAGATGGTACCATTACAGAAAACACAAGGGTTTCATATCCTATAGATCATATTGAGAATATTGTACTCCCTTCAAAGGGAAGTTCTCCAAAGAATATCTTCTTTTTAACCTGTGATGCTTTTGGAGTGTTACCTCCAATATCCAAATTGACAAATGAACAAGCGATGTATCATTTCATGTCTGGATATACTGCCAAGGTTGCAGGAACAGAGGTCGGAATTACAGAGCCAACAACAACCTTTTCGGCTTGCTTTGGAGCTGCTTTTTTACCTTTACATCCCGCGCAATATGCGACGCTTTTAGGAGAAAAATTAAAAGAATCAGATACAACTGTTTGGTTGGTAAATACAGGATGGTCTGGGGGTAGCTACGGTGTTGGAAGTCGAATGAAGCTTTCTTACACTAGGTCAATGATTACGGCTGCCTTGGAGGGAGCTCTTGATCAAGAAGAGTTCAAAACTTTGCCTGTTTTTGAATTGGCATATCCTACCTCTTGTCCAGGGGTGCCTGCTGAATTATTGAATCCTAAACAAACTTGGGCTGATTCAGGAGCATATGACGAAACTGCGGCTAAATTAGCATCCAAATTTGTGGATAATTTTGAAGCTTATAAGGAGGAGGCAGATCCTTCAATAATTGCAGCAGCTCCTAAGATACTTGTAAAATAATTTATTTCTATTTAAATTTTAAAGAGCCCTTTTAAAAGGGCTTTTTTTTGTTTACACTAAAAAAATAAGAACATAAAAAAACCCTCAGTATTGAGGGTTTTAAAATTTATTTAAAAGCGAACGGATTTATCTTTTCGCCAGAGTTTCATCGGAAACAGAAAGTTTCTTTCTGCCTTTTTTTCGGCGAGCCGCTAGAACACGACGACCATTTTTGGTTGCCATTCTGCTACGGAAACCGTGTTTATTTCTTCTTTTTCTTATCGATGGTTGAAACGTTCTTTTCATCTCTTTTATTTCAAATAATTAGTCATTTGAGGACTGCAAAGATAGAACTTTTTTATAGAATACAAATCTTATCAATAAAAATATTTAAAAAAATACAATACTCGTATAAAGCACTATTTTTGTACCTCAAATGTTCAATAATTAATTTAGTGCACTAAATTTCAAAATAAGTAACAATCAATTGAATAAGACAAACAAAAATTTACTCTATTTCATCAGACCATATCTATGGTTGTATTTGATTGGTTGGATATTTTTGGTGCTGTCTTCATCTGCAGGTCTTTTATTTCCATATTTAATGGGGAAGTTGTTAGGTTCAGGGTCAACTGCTCTGGGAAGCACAGCGTCTGATCAGGTTAGCTTATTAAATTTTGACAATGCCAGTCAAGTGGCATATGGATTATTTATATTGTTTGGTTTTCAAGCTGTGTTTTCATTTTTACGGGTAGTTATTTTTAATAATGTAACAGAAAACACCTTGCGTGATTTACGCAATACCGCTTTTGAAAGAATGATTTTTATGTCTATGAATTTCTTTGATGTGAATAAGGTAGGGGAGTTGACAAGTCGAGTTTCTTCCGATATTTCACAAATACAGGACACTTTACGGACAACAATTGCTGAGTTTTTTAGGCAAATTATCATCATATTAGGAGGGGTAGCCTTCTTATTTTTAATTTCATGGAAGCTGGCCTTAATTATGCTTTCTACGGTTCCAATTATGGCATTGCTTGCGGTTGTTTTTGGACGATTTATACGGAAACTAAGTAAACAAGCCCAAGATTTCGCGGCCGAATCTAATTCGATTATAGAAGAAACACTTTCAGGTATTTCAAATGTCAAGGCATTTACCTTTGAATTTTTTGCAATTAAGAATTATCATGTAAAAACACAGAAAATAAGGAACTTGAATATCAAAAGTGGAATTTGGAGAGGGTTGTTTGTTTCGTTTATTATTTTTTGTTTATTCGGTGCTATCGTTTTTATTGTATGGCAGGGCCTAATAATGACTCAAGGACCAAATCCAGAATTGTCCAGTGAAGGTTTTTATCAATTTGTTTTATTCACCATTATGATGGGAGCTAGTGTTGGTTCATTGCCTGATTTATACGCTAATATTCAAAAAACATTTGGTGCAATCGAGAATTTGATGGGAATCATCAATGATTCCACAGAAAAAGATGAATTAAAAGGTGAACTTAAAGAGGGAATTTTTGGTAAAATATCATTCAACGAGGTATCTTTTTCCTATGCTCAAAGGGCGGATATTCCGGTTTTAAAGGAGGTGTCTTTTGAAATTAATAAAAACGCTCAAGTCGCTTTAGTTGGTTCAAGCGGGTCAGGTAAAACCACCATTGCCAGTTTGATTTTAAATTTTTATCAGGCTCAAAAAGGCGAAATACGTATTGATGGTAATGCGATTGCTGACTATGATTTATCCTATTTAAGAACCCAAATGGCTTATGTTCCTCAGGATGTTCTTTTGTTTTCGGGTTCCATATACGAAAACATTGTATTCGGGAATCCAAATGCGAGCAAAGCTGAGGTAGAAAGTGCGGCTAAAAAAGCGAATGCATGGGAGTTTATATCCTCCTTTCCCGATGGTTTAGATACCGAGGTAGGGGATCGAGGTATTCAATTGTCTGGTGGTCAAAAGCAGCGCATTGCAATTGCAAGGGCAATATTAAAAAATCCAACCATTTTAATTCTAGATGAAGCGACTTCCGCATTGGATTCTGAGTCTGAAAAGCTTGTTCAAGATGCTCTTGAAGTATTGATGAAGGGAAGAACCTCCATTGTCATTGCCCATCGACTTTCAACAGTTAAAAAGGCAGACCAAATATTGGTTCTGGATAATGGTAGCATTACAGAATCGGGCAAGCATAAAGAGCTCATGGCCAAAGACGGAATCTATGCAAAGCTCGTTCACATGCAACAACTTGATGCTTCAGAATAGGAAAGTCCTCTTCTTTATTCCTTACATTTATGTTCAATTAACGTTTTATGAAATTTATATCTATTCTCATTATTGCATTAATTTCAAGCTTGACTTATGCTCAAGAGGACTTTAATCCAGAATCCATTTTAGGTCATCAAATTGGAACTGAATTTTCAAGACATCATCAAGTAGTTAATTATTTCGATAAGCTGAATCAAGCTTATCCAAAAACATCAAAATTGATAGAATACGGTAAGAGTAATGAAGGTCGGAAATTACAATTATTCTTCATCGGGAGTGAATCAATAATTGGGAATCTTGAAAAAATCAGAAATCAACACATTAGCCATTCTAAGGAGGAAAAGATACCAATTGTATGGTTGAGTTACAATGTCCATGGAAATGAAAGCTCTGGAACTGAAGCCGCAATGCAAACGGCTCTTGTTTTGCTCCGAGATAAGAAGGAGTGGCTGGATAGTGTTCTTGTCATTATTGACCCTTGTCTTAATCCCGATGGAAGGGATCGATACGTGAATTTTTATAAACAGTATGCTTCGTTCAATAACAATCCAAATGTAGCGTCAATCGAACATCAGGAACCTTGGCCTGGAGGTCGTTTCAATCATTATTTATTTGATTTGAATAGGGATTGGGCCTGGCTCACTCAGGTAGAGTCTCAGCAGAGACTGAAAACTTACAATCAATGGTTGCCTCATGTTCACGTCGATGTTCACGAACAAGGGATTAATGAGAATTATTATTTCCCACCTGCAGCAGAACCATATCACGAAATAATCAGTGATTGGCAAAGAGAATTTCAAGAATTAATAGGTGAAAATCATTCAAAGTATTTTGATGCGAATAATTGGCTTTATTTTTCAAAGGAGGTATTTGATTTACTTTATCCTAGTTATGGAGATACATACCCAATGTATAATGGGGCAATTGGAATGACTTATGAGCAAGCAGGAAGCGGTAGGGCTGGAAAGAGTGTAATTCTTGCAAATGGTGATACCTTAAATTTGTCAGACCGAGTAGAGCATCATGTAACTGCTAGTTTATCCACTGTAGAAGTTTCCTTTAAGAACAGTAGAAGATTAATTCAAGAATTTCAGAATTTCAGAAAAAATAGAACATACAAATACAAATCGTATGTCCTTTCAGGTGATTTGTATAAAATAAATTCATTAATTGATTTTTTGTCTCAGCATGATATTAAAGTGAGGAGCCCAAAGGAAGGGACTCTGATTAAGGGATGGTCATATGCTTCTCAGGAAAAGACTACTTATGAGTTGAAATCGAATGATCTTATTGTTTCTGTTGATCAGCTCAAGGGTCCAATGGTTAAAGTTCTTTTTGAGCCTAAGGCCTTTTTATCAGATTCACTGACCTATGATATTACGGCATGGTCGTTACCTTATGCTTATGGCATAAATGCCATTGCCTGCGAAACTCAAGTGCCATTTAATGGGGAAGTATCTGCAGAAAGCCTAACGAGCCTTCAATCTTATCTCGAACGAGAGCAATATGGTAATTTACCAAAATCGTATGATTCGTCTTTGAATTCGAAAGAATCATTTGCTTATGTGTGTAAATGGAATTCGATGGAATCTGCAAGGTTTTTAGAACGATTATTGTCGGGAGGAGCAAATGTGAAATATGCTCTTAAAGCATTTCA
>MDSZ01255737.1_pt1 | contig 12839 bp, 19 predicted proteins | sample 811201 | NCBI WGS metagenome assembly MDSZ01 (sample SAMN05326647, study PRJNA326480) | marine metagenome | isolation source: seawater | place: Indian Ocean: North | collected 2010
GTTTGCGTTCTTCTTCGGCCTTACGTTTAGCCTCTAATTCTTTTTGTTTGCGTTCTTCTTCGGCCTTACGTTTAGCCTCTAATTCTTTTTGTTTGCGTTCTTCTTCGGCCTTACGTTTGGCTTCTAACTCTTGTTGTTTACGCTCTTCTTCGGCCTTACGTTTAGCCTCTAATTCTTTTTGTTTGCGCTCTTCTTCAGCTTTTTTAAGAGCTTCTTTCTTTTTCTTTTCTCTTTCCTCTTCCGCTTTTCGTTTAGCTTCAAGTTCCTTTTTTTTACGTTCTATTTCTGCTTTACGTTTGTCCTCTAGGTCTTTTTTTATTTTATCTTCTTGTTCTGTGATACTTTTTGGAGGAATAAGTTTAATTTTATCTTTTTTATCCTGCGTCGGGGGCGAGAGTAGTCTCCCATTATTAGAACTATCGTCAATAATTATTTTTTTTATTTCTTTTTCTTGTGCTTCTGTATACTGCTGACTTAAGAAAAGAAATGTAATTATTAAACAGAATTTTACTTTATTTCCTTTAATAGTCATATTATTTTTCTATCATCTCTTTAATTAACTTTCCAATATATTTATTACTAACAAAGTATAAATTTTCGTCTTCATCAATACTTTCAAAAACCAAGCCTCCACTTTCTCTTATTACGAAGTTATAAATATCAGTTATATTTGAGTTTTTTTCAGACATCACAATTGCATCGATTTTACCCTCACTAAGTAAACATAATTCATTAAATAATGAATTATTAACTCTTGTGTTTATATTATTGCTAATAAATTCATTTTGTAAATTTGATATTTTCTGTGATACTTTATTTTTATTATCATCATAATAAAAACTAATGAGTGATTCTTGAAGTTTTTTTTTTTCAGAAACTCTTAATTTTACATCATTTTTTTTTGCACCTGATCCTTTTGAAAAAAAAAAAACCTCATCATTTATTGGATTATAAAAGATACTGTCTTTGATTACGTTATCTTCTTTATACGCGATAACTATTAAAAATTCTGGAATTCCTCTTGAGTAATTAATAATACTATCTGTCTCTGAGATCAACCAGCAGGTAGGGAAAGATTCTTTTTCAATATTTACCACGCTCAAGCCTGGTTTGATTTTTTCAAGACCATCAACAAGGTTAAATTTGATTTTATTTAGTGATTTGACGACAAAGTCCTGAGAGCTTTTTACGGAACTTTGTAATCTTTCAATCTCGCTGAAGTCTCTAATAAAAAATCTTCCAACATTTCTTATTAGTTTGTATAGAACGTTTAAAAGGGGTGAAAGATGGTACATTACTAATCTTTTGCTTTTTCAACATATTCTAAATTCTCTGAGCTAATTAAAATTTTATCACCTTCTTTGATATGAGGAGGCACTAAAATTTTTACATTCTTAGTTGTTTCAGCATTTTTATAAGATGAGGATGCTGTTTGCCCCTTAACAACTGGATCAGCTGAAAGAATTTCGACCTTAACATGCTTTGGCAAGTTAACATTTATCATCTCGTCATCAACGGTTAAAATTTTAACTATCATACCCTCCTCAAGTAAATCGATTTTATTTTTGTCTATTAATTTATTATCACAAGTCACTTGTTCGAAATTTTGATTATTCATTAGTGTAAAATTCTCTGAGTTTTTAAACAAAAATGTTGCTTCAATTTCATTAACGGCAGCCTTTTCAACAGTGTCAACAGTTCTCCACCTTTCATTAAATTTTGTTCCATCACGAAAATCTTTCATCTCTACTTGTATAAAAGCTCCGCCTTTTCCTGGTTTAATAATACTTGTGCCTAACACTTGTAATAAACGATTTTTATGCCTTAAGATATTTCCTGTACGTATTAAATTAGCATCGATTTTCATAAATTTATTCTTTCAATATCTTTTTAAATAAAACTGCTGAATTTTTTGGTCCACTTTTATAGTTCCAAATACTACTAATAACCGCAACATTATTGGGTTTAAGTTTTTTTAAATTTAATATATTTTTATGATTTATCCCACCAATTAAAGTAAAAGGCAATGTAATTTTTTTTTTACTTATTATTAAATTATCAGGATAAACTCCCTTTTTTTTTTTTGTGGTAGAATTAAAAACAGATCCAAAAGCAACATAGTCGGCTTTTTGCTTAACTGCACTATAATACTTCCTCAAAGAATTTTCACATGATATTCCTACAATAAATTTTTTTCCAAATTCTTTCTTAGCTTCTAAACAACTTTTGTCTTTTTTGCCTAAGTGAATACCATCGAATTTAAATTTCTTTGCAATTTGAAAATCATTATTAATAATAATTTTAATTTTCTTCCTTTCGCATATTTTTTTAATTTTTTTGTAATGCTTCTCCACAAATTTTGATCTATCCTGAATTTTTTGATGCATTGGTCTAAACTGAAAATATTCAACATCAATGATGTCAGTAACAGAATCAAAATTGTCAATTGAAAAACTACTTTGAAATTTTGGCGGTGAAATAAGGTAAAATTTCATAATTGTGAAACGAAATTAAATTTTTCAGAAAAATAAATTTTCACTTTTTTTTTTTCTCCTAGAGACAAAATCTTCAACTTTAAATCACTTTCTAATGACGAACTTATTGAGATGTTTTTTATATCAAGATCCATCAAAATCATTGAAAGACCAATATTTGTTTTTGTTTCGGGTATATATTCTGTACTATCATTAGAAATATATTTATAAATTTTGGCTACTATTGATGGTCCTTGAAAAATCAGAAACTTGTAAGGGTGAAATAAATTAAAATTTTTATAGTTTTTATTTTTTTTTAAGAAATCAATTTGGTTAAGATTATATATTTGATGTGTTTCTCGTGCATAAATTGACATTTAAAGTATTTTTTTTGCTACATCGATCAGTCTGTTAGAAAAACCCCATTCGTTATCATACCATGAGAGAACTCTACAAAAATTTTTATTTAAAACTTTTATTTCAGAAAGATCAATTATCGAGCTGTGTGGATTATGATTGAAGTCTGGTGAAACCAGAGGTTCTGAAGTGGTTTCTATCACTGTTTTTAAGATGCCATTTTCAGCTTCCTTGAAAATTTTAATTAATTCTTCTTCATTTGTTTCTTTTTTTGTAACAAATTTGAAATCAACAAGTGATACGTTCGATGTGGGAACCCTAATGGCACTACCATCTATTTTTCCTTTAAGATCAGGAAGTACCTCACCCACTGCTCTTGCGGCCCCGGTAGAGGTTGGTATGATTGAAACTAAGGAGTTTCGAGCTCTTCTGAGGTCTTTATGAAATGTATCTATAGTATTTTGGTCACCCGTTACAGAGTGAACGGTTGTCATATACCCAGTTTCTATACCTACTGTGTTATTTATCAAATACGCTAGTGGGGCTAAACAATTGGTAGTGCATGAAGCGTTGGAAATTATTTTGTGTTCATCTTTTAGATGTTTTTCGTTTACACCGAAAACTACTGTAAAATCAGGGTTTTTGGCTGGAGCAGATATCAAAACTTTTTTTGCCCCTGCTGTAATATGTTTGCAAGCATTTGTTCTATCAGTAAAAAATCCTGTTGATTCAATTACAAGGTCTATCCCCATTCCTTTCCAGGGCAATTTATCTGGATTGGGTTCTGATAAAAATTTAATATTCTGATTATTAATTTTGACAATGTCATTATTTTGATGAATGTTGTCCTTAGATTTTCCGTGAACAGAATCATATTTATAAAGATGAATATTTGATTCGACACTACCCAGATCATTGATGGAACATACTTCAATATTTTCTAGTTTTTTCTCTATGATTGCTCTTAATGTAAGTCTACCAATTCTGCCAAATCCGTTTATTGCTATTTTTTTTTTCATAAAATTTATTTATTTAAATACTGTTTAAAGAAGTTGCATTATAGTGAATAGTGATAAAATTAATATAATTGAGAAAAAAACTTACTTCAATGAATAATTCAAAGATTAAAGAAATTTTAGAAAAATTATCTGATGTAAAGAAACAACTTAAGAATAGTCAACATCATAATGCAATCTTGAGACAAAAAAAATTAAATGAAAAAATACTTAAAACGTTGGAGAAGGTTTTAGATTATTTGAGGGAAAAGTAGAATGTCCGTAACAAAAATTGAAATTAATGGAAAGGATTATAAAATTGAGTGTGCAGCTGGAGAAGAAAAGCTTTTGTTCAATGCTGTGAATATGATAAATGAAAAAATTAAATCTTCAAATGAACTAAAAAAACTTTCGGAGTCAAAAATGTTTTTAATCATTTCACTTATGCTCGCTGGTGAATTGTCAATTAATAAAAATAAGATTTTTATATCTGAAGATGAAATAAAATTAATTAATGATGAAATATTAGAATTAAAGAAAGAACTAGAAAAATTATAAATGAGCAAAATATTATTGAGACAAAAACTTTTAAGAAAAAGAACAAAAATTTTTGATAGATATTCAAAAGAGAATAAAATAACTAAAAAATTAAAAAAAATAATTAATAACAAAAGTCTAATTATAGGTTGTTATTACGCTACAAAATTTGAAGTCAATTTAAAAACTTTTTTAAAATTTCTTCTTAAAGAGAACTTTCAGGTATGTTTACCTTTTATCAATAAATTAAATTCACACCTTTTATTTAAGGAAATAAAAAAAAACACCAAACTTTTGAAAGGAAAATATAACATAATGGTTCCAGATAATGAAAATTTTTTAATTCCAAGGATTTTAATTATACCTTTAGTTGGTTTTGATTTGAAAAAAAATAGAATTGGTTATGGAGGTGGATACTATGATAGGACAATTGAATTTTATGAAAAGACAGATAGTATATTTAAGATTGGGATAGCTTTTGATGAACAAGAGACTAAAAATTTACCAATTGAAAAATATGATAAAAAATTAGATATTATTATCACACCTAGTAGATTAGTAGTATGAAAATTTTGATATGCGGAGATGTCGTTGGCAAATCTGGTAGGATGGTTCTGAAGAATAATATTTCAATCATAAAGAATCAAGAGGACCTTGACCTTGTTGTTGTCAATGGCGAAAATGCTGCAAGTGGCTTTGGGATTACAAAAAAGATTTGTGAAGAGTTTTATGAAATGGGAGTTGACGTGATTACTTCAGGAAACCATATCTGGGATCAAAGAGAAATTATTCAACATATAGAGACAGATGATAGATTAATAAGGCCCTGTAATTATGCTGAAAAAACACCTGGAAGAGGTTTTGGTGTTTTTGAGATGAGCAGAGGCGGTAAGGTTGCAGTAATTAATGTTATGTGCAGACTGTTCATGGATTCACTGGAGAACCCATTTTCTAATCTTGATAACGTGATAAATAAGATAAATTCATTCTCAGAGGAATGTTTGATAATTGTAGATGTTCACGGAGAATCTACGTCTGAAAAAATGGCAATAGCCCACTACCTGGATGGAAGAGTTTGTGCGGTAGTAGGAACACATACGCATGTTCCGACATCGGATTTACAGATTTTATCTAATGGTACTTTTTATCAAACCGATCTTGGGATGTGTGGTGACTATGATTCCGTTATTGGTATGAAAAAAGAAACTTCTATAAAAAGGTTTTTATTTAAGCATGTGAAAACAAGACTAGAGCCAGCAGATGGACAAGGAACACTTTGCGGGGTAATCTTAGAAATTGATTTAAAAACAAAAAAAGTTATAAACTTTAAACAGATCCTAAAAGATGGAATATTAGATAATAAAAATGGCTGGTCATTCTAAATTTAAAAATATAATGCATAGAAAAGGTGCTCAAGATAAAAAAAGAGCAAAGTTATTTTCGAGACTTATAAGAGAAATTTCAGTAGCTGCAAAACTTGGGGGAGTTGACCCAGAGTCCAACCCAAGATTACGAACAGCAATTAATAATGGGCTATCGGCGAATATGTCTAAAGACAATATTGAAAGAGCTATAAAAAAAAACTCTAATGATTCCAATGATGAGCAGATTCAGGAAATTTTATATGAGGGTTTTGGTCCTAACGGAGTTGCAATAATAATTGAATGTTTAACTGACAATAAAAACAGAAGTGCATCCGAAATTCGTTCAACCTTTTCAAAATATAATGGAAATTTGGGCGTAAGTGGGTGCGTAAAACATAATTTTGAAAAAGTTGGCATAATATCGTATCCAAAAGATAAAGACGAATTTGAACCTTTTTTTGATTTTTGTGTATCTATTGATGCTACTGATGTTTCCGAAAGTGATAATTCCTATGATGTTTACACATCAGTTGATAAATTTAATGATATTATTTTAAAACTTGAGCAAAAATATGAATTGGCTAAATTTACAACGTTGGAATGGAGGGCATTAAATACTGTAGAAATTGTTGAGGAGGATACAGTAAAAACGCTAATAAAACTTTTGGAAAAACTTGAAGATTTAGATGATGTACAGAGTGTTTCTGCAAATTTCAATATCAGTGATATTTTAATGGAAAAAGTTTTTGAACAATAAACAATCAATTTTAGGAATTGACCCTGGCTTAAATTATACTGGATGGGGAGTGATCGAAAGTGCATCAAATCAAGAAAAGTATATTTCTCATGGTGTAATTAAGACTGATTCAAAACTTAAGTTAGAAAATAGATTAAACACAATATACGAGGATTTATTAAAAATAATTGAAAAATATAAACCAAACCAAATCTCTGTTGAAAAAATTTTTTCAAACTCTAATCCAGAATCCACATTAAAATTGGGAAAAGCAAGAGGTATTATTTTTTTAGTAGCTGCAAGAAAAAAACTGGATATAAGTGAATACTCTCCTAACACTGTGAAGAAAAACTTGGTTGGTTATGGCCATGCTAGTAAAAATCAAGTTCTAAAAATGATTGAAAGAATTTATCCAAATATTTTAATACAGGATGAGGATTCAGCAGATGCACTAGCAGTTGCTATATGCCATTCTATGCAGCGTAAGTCTAAACTTTGGATCAAAGGTTAAAAAATGATTGTAAAACTAAAAGGTAGAATAGAAAATTATTCTGAAAACTACATTGATTTAGATGTCACAAATGTTGTTTATAGAATTTTCATGACGGATAGCAACATTTCTGCTCTAAGTGAAATGTCCAATGAAATAGAAATTTTTATTTATGAAATAATTAAAGAAGACTCTAGAAATTTTATAGGGTTTAATAATCAAGAAGAAAGGGAGGTATTTTGCGATCTTTTATCGGTTCAGGGTGTTGGTAGTAAAATGGCATTAAACATTATGTCAAATCTGAGTTGTGAAGAGATTATATCTTCAATTAAAACTGAACAAATTTCTATTTTTACGAAAATATCAGGTGTTGGGCAAAAATTAGCAAAAAGAATTTTAAATGAACTTAAAGAAAAAATCCAAAAAAAATATGATACTACAAATTTACCAATTTCTGATGAAGATCACAAAGCAAAGGATGATCTTATATCTTGTTTAGTTAATTTAGGTTATCCTCAAAGAGTTTGCGAAGAAACTGCTATTCAAGTAATTACCGAAAATAATGAAAAAAACCTTGAAAAATTAATTCCTAAGGCATTAAAAATATTGACGAAACCAATTAAGAGTTAAATGACGAAAGATAATAAACTTAATCCTAATGAAATTAGAGAAGATAAATTAAATATTCTTAGGCCAAAAACAATTGAGAATTTTATTGGACAAGACTTAATAAAATCAAACTTAAAAACTTTTATTACATCATCAATAAAAAGTAAAAAAGGACTGGACCATATAATTCTTTATGGTCCACCAGGTCTTGGAAAGACTACATTAGCAAATATAATTTCTTACGAAAAAAATGTTAATTTTCATTCTACATCTGGCCCAGCATTCACTAAAAAAGGGGATCTTGTAACTCTTTTAAGTAATTTAAATGACGGCGATATACTCTTTATTGACGAAATACATCGATTATCTCCAATAATTGAAGAAACATTGTATCCAGCAATGGAAGATTTTAAATGTGACTATGTGATAGGTTCTGGTCCTTCAGCTAGAGTTATGCAAATCTCAATAGAGAATTTTACTTTGATTGGCGCAACCACCAGATTAGGTTTGTTATCACGTCCCTTGAGAGATCGTTTTGGAATAAATTTGCAACTAGATTTCTATCAACCTGAAGCTTTGCAGTCTATAATAATAAATAACTCTTCAAAATATGAGTATGAAATAGACCATGATGCTGCGCTTGAGATAGCTAAAAGATCAAGAGGCACTCCAAGAATAGCAATAAGACTTTTCAAAAGAATTGTTGATTTTGCTATAGTTAAAGAGCAAAAATTTATTGATAAAAAAATAGTTATTAATTCTCTTGAGCTAATGAGAATTGACAATGCAGGTCTAGATGACATGGATAGAAAATATCTTAACTGTATTATTAATAATTACAATGGAGGCCCTGTGGGAATTGATACTTTAAGTGCTGCATTACTGGAGCAAAGAGACATAATAGAAGATGTTATCGAACCGTTTCTTATGCAAAAGGGTTTTGTACAAAGGACTCCTCGTGGGAGAGTAATTACTAAAAAAGGAAATGAACATCTATAATTTATGAAACAACTAGAAACATTTGAATATAAAGTTTTTTATGAAGATACTGATTCTTCAGGTTTTACTTACCACACCTCATATTTAAAGTTTTCTGAAAGAGCTAGAAGTGAGATTTTGAATAAACATTTACCAAGTGCTGTTATGGATATGAAAGAAAATAACTTTTTTTTTGTAGTAAAAAATCTAGAAATAAATTTCCTTAAACCATCGTTTTTATTTGATACTTTGAAAGTCAATACCTTCTTTTTAGGTAGTACTTTCACATCATTAAAGTTAAAACAAACAATTTTGTTGGATAGACAAAAATTATGTGAGCTTTTAATAAAGCTAGTTTGGATAAACGGTAGGAGTCAAAAACCTGCAAAATTACCAAATAATATAACTTCTAGATTTAAATCATTTGAGATAGTATAACTTCTAATATGGATGATACTATAGAAAAAAAAATACTTGAAGAATCAACTGATTTTTCAATCTTTTCTCTATTTCTTCAGGCTGATATAGTTGTAAAGTTAGTAATCATTACATTATTAATTTCATCTATTTGGAGTTGGACAATTATATTTTCCAAGTATGCCTTTTTAAAAAGTATATCGATAGACACTAATGACTTTGAAGAAAAGTTCTATTCTAGTGAGACGTTGGCAAAATTATCCAAGTCAATTGGTAATCAACCAAGCCATCCGATGGAAGCAGTTTTTTTTTCGGCAATGGTTTATTTTGATAAAATGAAAAGTGGATTTAATAATAAAAATGTAGAAATTAAAAAAAGTTTTTGCGAAAATATAAAAAAGGAGATGGAGATTGTCATAGATAAAGAAATTTTGGGATTACAAAATGGTTTAAACTTTTTAGCCTCTGTTGGCTCAACAGCACCGTTTATTGGGCTTTTTGGAACTGTTTGGGGAATTATGAACAGTTTTACTGCAATTGGAATTTCACAAAATACCAGTCTTGCAGTAGTTGCCCCTGGAATTGCTGAGGCTTTATTTGCTACGGCATTAGGTTTGGTTGCTGCTATACCTTCGGTGATATTTTATAACAAGCTTAACAACATGTTAGAAAATATAAGTAATAAACTTGAAATTTTTTCTGAAGAAATCTTGGTTATCATTTCAAAAGAAATTTATAGGTAGAGACTTGAGAAATAGAAGCAAAAGAAAAGCGATGTCTGATATAAATGTAACGCCGTTTGTCGATGTTATGCTCGTTCTTCTAATCATATTCATGGTTACTGCTCCTTTGCTAACATCAGGAATCAAAATCAATTTACCTCAGAGTTCCTCAATTTTGAAAAACGAACAAAAAGAGCCAGTAACTATTTCTTTAAATTCCGATGGAAAAATTTTTATTAATAAAAAAGCATTTACTAAAAAGAGATTGGTTTCAAAATTGAAAGCACTTGAGAAAATAAATAAAGATTTGAAAATTTATGTCAAAGCAGACAAGTCAATTAGTTATGGAAAAGTTATGGATTTAATGACGGTTGTAAATAAAGCTGGTTTTAAGAAAGTTGCATTGGTGACAAAACTTAAATAACTCCTTATGGTATCTGGCCTTTTCAAATCTTCATTTTTGCATTTGGTTATCATTCTTGCTTTTATGTATGGAGCAGAAATATTTAAGCAAAATAAAAGATTTGAGATATTAGAAATTCCTTTAGATATTGTAGAAATTTCCGAAAAAACTGTCACATCTAAAAATGTTCCTGAAGTAAAAAATAAGCCAGAAAGAAAACAATCATTTTCTCCTCCTGAGGTTGTGTCTAGACCAAAAAATCCTGAGTTTTCAGAAAAGAAAGAGATAAAAAAAGAAAAAAAAGTTATTAATGAAAAAAAAAATAATGAAATAAGCAAAGCCGAAAGTATTCTAAAATCAATTGAGAAAATAAAGTCGCAAAAAAGTAAATCAAAAGAAAAAAGTGAAAAAGAAGAAAAAATAGAAACAAAGTCTACGAATCTTGGAGAAAAGCTAACGATTTCAGAAAAGGATGCAATTCGAAGGCAATTTTACAGTTGCTGGATTGTTCCTGCGGGTGCTAAAAATATTAAAGATTATAAAGTGTCTATAAAATTAAGTTTAAATTCTAGTGGAGAGGTTATAAGCTCAAAACTTATGAATAAATTAAATAATGTTGATACTTTTTTTAGAACCCTTGCGGAAAGTGCTATTCGAGCAGTAAATCACCCGAATTGTAGAAGGCTAAAAGTCCCCAAAAGAAAATATGAAACATGGAAAGAAATGATTTTAGATTTTGATCCATCTTTAATGGTCAATTAGTATTTATAAAATTTTAATTACGAACCTAAAAAAATTATAGTACGATTACTTGATGAAAATTATTGTTATAATTGTAACTTTTTTTATATTCAATCCACACTTGACGCATGCTGAATTAAGAATTGATATCACAAAGGGTAATCTTGATCCTATACCAATAGCAATTTTAGAATTTAATACAAATAAGTCCAGCGAACTGGATATATCAAAAAATATTAATAACGTTGTAAAAAATAATCTTGAAAGGTCGGGGTTATTTTCGGTTTTACCAAATAAAATTTTTTTAAATGATAAAATATTATTTAATAAAAAGCCCGAATTTTCTGATTGGAAATTAACAACAGCACAAGGTTTAGTTCATGGAAGATTAAAGCTAGACGGAGAAAAATTATCAATTGAATTTAGGCTCTGGGATATTTTTTCCCAAAAGCAAATGATTGCTCAGCAACTTGTAACAGAAAAAGATAATTGGAGAAGAATATCTCATGTTATCTCGGACATTATATACCAAAGAATCACTGGTGAGTCAGGTTACTTTGATAGTCGTATTGTTTATATATCTGAATCGGGTCCAAAAAGTGCCAGGAAAAAAAGATTAGCAATTGTTGATCAAGACGGAGAAAATCATAAATTCCTTACTGATGGAAGTTATCTAGCCCTAACTCCAAGATTTTCGCCAGCGGCTCAAGAAATAGCTTACCTGTCCTATAATAATCAAATTCCAAGAATTTATTTATTGGACCTAGAAACTGGTAATCAAAAAATTCTTGGGGACTTTCCTGGTATGACTTTTAGTCCAAGATATTCTCCTGATGGGAAAAGAATAATCATGAGTCTTGCTAAAAACGGAAATACAGATATTTATGAAATGAACCTGACAAATTTAAAAATAAAAAGATTAACTTTTTATGAAGGAATTGACACTGCACCATCTTATTCTCCGGATGGTGATTTTATAACTTTCGAATCTGACAGAAGTGGTAGTCAGAAAATATACGTAATGAATTTAAAAACAAAAAAAATCAAAAGAATAAGTTTTGGCAAAGGACGTTATGCAACTCCTGTATGGTCTCCAAGAGGTGATTTAATAGCATTTACAAAACTTTTAGGAGGTGAATTTTACATTGGAGTCATGTACACAGACGGAAAGGGGGAAAGGGTGGTTTATAAAACATATTTGGTAGAGGGTCCATCATGGTCACCAAACGGTCGTGTGATTGCTTTTTATAGTCAAGATAAGCTCAAAGGAGGTATTATTACTAAGCCTAAAATAAAGTTAATTGACCTTACTGGAATAAATTTAAGACAACTATTAACCCCAGCTGATGCCTCTGATCCGTCATGGTCAGGACTGCTTCCTTAATATGAGTAAATAAATTGAATGTTTGCATTGACTTATCCACAAACAAACTGTAAAAATATATTAAACATAAGGATACGGTATGAAATTTAAATTTTTTGCGTTGTTAATGGTTGTTTTCGGTCTTTCTTCTTGCGGATCCTTGATTGGTCTTTTTGAAGATGAGTACATAGGTCAAGATGCTTTGTTCTCAGACAGTACATTTAAGGAAATCCCAACACATGATTCAATCGATTGTTCAGGGTCATGTACTGTAAAAGTTTATAATAGATAACTTTATTGTTCATGATATTCTATTGAGCTTTATGATTGACTTATCTACCTTGAAATTGTACAAAGAAAACATAAAACTAGAATAAATAAGGATAATTACTATGAAACACCCAAAGCTACTATTAATTTTATCAGCAATAATAATGATCTCAGGCTGTGAAACCACTGGTGGGTCATCATCTTCATCAAGCTCACCTTCATATGCTTATGGCGACTCCAAACAAGCTGATCTTCAGGCCTATCTTCAAAATGAAATTGGTGATAGAGTTTATTTCGAGACTAACAAACACAACATATCTTCAGCGGCTGCTTTCACTTTGGAAAGTCAAGCAAACTGGATCAAATCTACACCTGGTTTTCAA
>MDSZ01038105.1_pt1 | contig 12838 bp, 13 predicted proteins | sample 811201 | NCBI WGS metagenome assembly MDSZ01 (sample SAMN05326647, study PRJNA326480) | marine metagenome | isolation source: seawater | place: Indian Ocean: North | collected 2010
ATAATCGGTTACAAAAATATATTTTTTCCATTTATCAATATAATATTTTAAATTATCATTTAGTTTTTCATAAATTTTTCCTATTATGTAAAAATGAAAATGATCAATTAAATTCTCCTTTTTTAAGATAGGCATAATCTCTTCACATAAATATTTTATATTACTCGAGGCAAGAGAGCTGTTTGGTTGTCCAATTAATAAAATATTTTTTTTATTTTTATCAAATTTTAAACCTCCTTCAATTTTAACTCTTTTTTGGTAATCTTCAGTACCCGGGTGGACGAAAAAAATTTTTGTTTGTTTATTTACAGATTTTCTCCATTTATCAAAAAAAATTTTTCCTGATTGTAAAACTATATCAGATTTATTCAATTTTTTTATTATATTATAATGATCAGATAAATTTTTATAAATAAAAAAAACTTTAAAAATTAATTTTTTTATAATATTTTTTTTAAAATATAATACTTTCTCTCTTCCTTGAATATTATCTTCCAGACCCCACATGATGACTTTCCTATTTTTATTTTTTTCAATAAAATCTATACAATTTTGAACCATAAAAAAATTCAATAAATTATTATTTAATATTATTTCTTCTACTTTTTTTTTTATGCTTTTATTATCACTTTTTTTAATTTGATAAAAATTTGAATAAGATTTTAAATTTTTTATTCTTATCTCTTTTTCAGGATTGCCATCTTTATAATGATGTTTATTTTCATCTATAAAAATGTAATGTATTTTAAGATTTAATTTATTAAGCACACTTATAAAATTTGCGTGAGCTTCATCTCCACTCGATAAAATTTTTTCCACCGGTGGTAACCATGTACTGATAATGCACACTTTCGACATAAAAATATAATTATTAGATTTGCTTATAATTAAGTATTTAACATATTTCTTAATATTGCATTAATAACATTTGTTTGTTAATTGATAACATTATAATTGTAAATATAATAAATTATGAGATATCTAAATATTTCTGCTGGAATCTTTGTTGTGCTTGCTGCAACCAGATTTATTCCTCATCCCCCGAATTTTACAAGTTTACTTGCATTAAGTTTTTATGTACCAGCCATATTTGGAATTAAATTTATTCCTGCGTTAATTATAAGTTTTGCTATTACTGATTTTTTTATTGGGTTTCATAATGTGTACTTATTTACTTGGGGAAGTGTTTTAATCATTGGATTATTATCAAAATATTTCTTACAAAATATTTTCAAAAGAATTGCGGGAGCTCTTTTTGGATGTATAATTTTCTTTATAATATCGAATTTTGGTGTTTGGACTTCTGGCTTATATGGTTTTACTATATTGGGGCTTATTGAATGTTATATATTAGCTGTTCCATTTTTTTCTTATAGTTTAATTTCTACTTTTATTTTTTCCAGCATAATTGAAGCTATTTGGAAATATAAACAAATCTCCAAATTAATAAAAAAATTAGTTTAACTTATGAATTTTTTAAAATCTTTTGAAAAAAATTTGAAAAATGTACAAGAAAATTTTGAAAAATTAAAACATGATGAATCTTTTAAAAAAAGTTTAAACTTCACAGTAAAGTTATTAACTAATTCTATCAAAAATAAAGGTAAAATAATATTTGCAGGAAATGGTGGTTCCGCGGCAGACTCCCAACATCTAGCTGCTGAATTAGTTGGAAGATATTTAAAAAATAGAAGATCAATACCAGCACTAGCTTTAACTACTGATACTTCTATAATTACATCTTTAGCTAATGACTTTAGATATGAATATATATTTGCAAGACAAATTGAGTCATTGGCAAACAAAAATGATATTTTTTTTGGAATAACTACAAGCGGGAAAAGTAAAAATGTTATTGAGGCATTTAAAGCTTGTAAAAAAAAAAATATCAAAACGATATGTCTTACAAAAGAAAATTATCCAAAAAGTTTAAATAAAATATGCGATGTTATTTTGCCAGTAACTGCTGAAAGAGTTGACCGTATACAAGAAATACATATTTTTATAGGTCACAGTTTGTGTGAGGCTTTAGAAGAAAACATAAAGTGAAGCAAGCGGTAATTTTTTGTGGTGGTTATGGAAAAAGATTAGGCGCTATAACAAAAAAAATACCAAAGCCTTTAATCAAGATTAAGGGGAAACCCTTTATTGAAAATATAATAAAACAGTATTCAAGACATAATGTAAAAAATATTTTGCTATTGTGTTCATATAAATCAAACCTTTTTAAAAAAAAATATCACAATAAAATTATACTAGGTTGTAAAATTAAATGTTTTATCGAAAAAAATCCTTCGGGAACAGCTGGGGCATTAAGGAATGCAAAAAAATATATAGATAAGGAGTTTTATTTATCAAATGGAGATACTCTCACTAACTTTAATATTTTACTTCTTAAAAAATATTTAACAAAAGGCTCATTAATTTCGATGGCAATTTTAAAAAAAAATAATTCTGATAAAAAATATAGTGGATTTAAAATAGATGAAAATAATTTCCTATCATTTAAAAATACAAATGCAAAATATATCAATACAGGTTATTGTTTGGTAAAGAAGAAATTAATTGATAAAATTAAGACTAATCACAAAAATTTTGAGAACGATTTTCTAAAAATTCAAAAAAAAAAAATTATAAAAGGATTGGTATTAAATAAAAAACATAATTTTTTTTTAGATATTGGAAGACCAAAGGATTTAAATTCTACAAGAAAATTTTTAGAAAGATTCGATCTAAAAAAAGCAGTTTTCTTAGACAGAGACGGAGTAATTAATAGAGATTATGGTTATGTGCATAAATATAATCAAATAAAATATATAAACAACATCATAAAAGCAATTAAGTTACTTAATGATAATAATTTTTATGTATTTGTGATTACAAACCAATCTGGAGTTGGTAGAGGATATTATTCTGAGCGCGACGTTGAAAATCTTCACAATTTAATAAATTTGGATTTAAATAAAAATTTTGCTCATATCGATGAATTTGTTTTTGCTCCTTATTATGAGAATTCAAAAATTAAATTTAGAAAAAAAGATAAACTAATGAGAAAGCCAAATATTGGGATGATTGAACATCTTTTTGATAATTGGAATATTGACAAAAAAAAATCTTTAATAATCGGGGATAAGGAGAGTGATAAACAATTATCTATTAAATGTAAAATAAAATATTTAAGTGCTAATAATAATATAGATCTTTTTATTAAATTGAAAAAAAAATTTCAGTTATAATTAAATTAGAAAAAAATTTTAATAAAAATTAATAGAAGTGCTTATTTTTTGAAAAATACACAATTTGTGAACCTGTATAATCAAAACTAAATGGAACATGGAGAAAATTACTAAGAGAGTTTAAAATTTTTTTTTGGTTTTTTTTTCTTGCATAAATCAAAACAAATCCTCCTCCTCCAGCTCCTAAAAGTTTGCATCCAAGTGCACCATTGGCTTTTGCTTTTCTACAAATCATGTCAATTGATGAATTAGAAATATTTCTTGATAATTGTTGCTTAATTTTCCATTGTTCATCTAATAATTCACCCAATAAATCTGGATTTTTATTTTTTCTTATTATTTCATCTGCTTCTTTTGCAATTGATAGAATTTTTTTATATTTATCTTTATTAAAACTCATTTTTTTTAATTGAGACTCTGCAATTTTTGAGGCTGTTCTTGAAATCCCTGTAAAAATTAGCATTAAATTATCATTAAGTTTTTTCTCATATTTAGAATTTAATAAATATGGATTAACTAAAAAGTTTTTTTTTTTGTTAAATTCTATTTTATTTATTCCTCCAAAAGAAGCTGCGATCTGATCTTGGGAGCCTACATTTTCTTTAATTATTTTTTGTTCTATAAAAATTGCTTTTGCAGATAGCTCTTTTTTTGTTAAAGGCGAATTATTCATTGTAGTGAGAGCATTTAATAAACCTACTGTAAAAGTAGAACTTGATCCTATTCCAGATCTTGCAGGGATATCTGCATTATGTACAATTTCAATTCCGTTGTTAATTTTTAAATATTTTAGACATCCCTTAACTGATGGATGTTCAATTTTTGAAATTGATTTAGTAAGTTCATTTTTATGATATCTAATATAATATTTATAATAAAAATATGGTGGAAGCGGTCTTACACTAACATAACAATATTTATTGATAGAAACGCTAATCGTTAATCCAAAATTCTTTTCATACCACTGTGGATAATCAGTACCTCCGCCAAATAATGAAACTCTAAACGGTGTTCTTGAAATTATCATAAAAATTAAAGTTGTTATATTGAAAATTAAATCAATTAATATATCAATACTCCAATTCGATCAATATCTTAAAAAATGACTAAAGTTTTCAAAACTAAATGGTTCAATATAGAAAAGTTCAAATATGAAAATTCAAATTACTATAAACTTAACCATCCAAGTTCTGTAATAATTCTTGCAATTACAAAACAACAAAAAATTATTGTCATAGAACAGTTTAGACAGATGCAAAAAAATAAAACATTAGAATTTCCATCTGGAGGAATAAATAAAAAAGAGACACCTTTGAAAGCTGCAAAACGAGAACTCATTGAAGAAGCCGGCTATATTTCAAATAATTGGAAATATTTAGGAAAGGGAATTTTAAGACTTGATAGAGAAGACTCTAAAAATTATTTTTACTTAGCACAAAAATGTGAATTTAAAAAAAAAGTGGAAGAAAAAATAAAAGTAAAAAAATATACAAAAAAAAAATTTAAAATTTTAATTAAAAATAATTTATTTAATCAAATAGCTGCCTACCCAATACTAGTTTGGGCAAAAAAATATAAGATTAATTTAGTAGATTAGATTATAATAATTTTTATAGCTTTAAAAAAATATATTGTGAAAAATAAAATATTAATAATTGGTGGTACTGGATTTATTGGTTCAAATATCCTCGAAACACTAAATAAAAAAAACATTAAGATTGATGCTACATATTATAATAAAGTACCTCAGTTTAAATCAAAAAAGATCAAATTTATTTATTTAAATCTTAAGAATAAAAAAAAGACTTTTGATTTGATAAAGAAGTATGATTTCATAATTATGTGTGGGGGAAAAATTTTTAATTCGAGAAAAAAAATAAATAACCAAAGTTATTTTAAAGAAGATTTACTTATTCATTTTAATACAATCAGCGCTGTTTTTAATGCTAATGTAAAAAAATATTTATGGTTTAGCAGTTGTACTGGATATCCTGATCTCAAAAAAAGCTTAGATGAAAAAGATTTTTTTAAAAAAAATCCATCCTTCCATACTATACCAGGGTGGAACTCTAGGTTAATTGAAAAAATTATTGAAAATCAAAGTAAAAATATTAAAACGAAATTTATAACAATTAGAACCCCTGAAGTTTATGGGAAATATGATAATTATAACTCGAACAATTGTAGAAATATTCCTTTATTAATATCAAGTTCTATAAATAAAAAAAAAATAAAAAAAAAATTTAATTTAAACTTAAAAAAAAATTATATTTATGCTGGAGATCTTGCAGAGCTAAGTTTAAAAATTTTTTTTAAAACTAATAAAAAATACGATGTATTTAATGTTTGCGATGATAAATCATACTATTTAAAAAAAATTATTGAAATTGTTGAAAAAATTTTAAATTCAAAAATCAAAGTTAATGATTCAAATCATAAACAATCAAAAAATTATATTCGGACGTTTTCTAATGTAAAAATAAAAAAATACTTAAGAATAAGTAAAATTGGACATATTTTTAACTCAATTAAATATACTATAAACTGGTATTCAAAAAATTAATCTTATATATACTGTAAAAAAAAATGAATATAAACTTTATCATCCCGTCATGGCATTACTTTGATGATCCTTTTAAACTGCAACCTTATTGGGAATTATATTACGCTACAATACTTAGAAAAAAACTAGATAATGAAGCAAGTATATTATTTACTGATTTAAGAGGTAAATCAAAATCAAATCAAAACTTTTCAGATACTTTAAATGAAATTCAAAAAAGTGACTATTATTTATATTGGATAATGAAAAGTGGTGATGCAAATGAAGTTTATTCGATCGTTAAATATTTAAAAGATAAATATCCAAATTCAAAACATATTGCTGGTGGAACTCACGTTGATATGGTTAAAGAGGAATGTCAAAAAATATTTGACTCTATAATAATTGGTCCAGGAGAAAACAGTTTTTTAAAGGCTATAAAGGAGGGCAAAAAAGTATATTCTGAGGATTATAAAGATATACCATTTTCTAAAACTGATTTTCCAGACAGGTCATTTTTGCCTAAAAACTCTGTAATAAGCAACCAAATGTTTAAACAATATGGAAATTATGACGCTACAATGGTTTATTTTTCTAGAGGATGTTTTTATAAATGTGCGTACTGTGTTTACAATGTTCCAAATACTCTTCAAGCGAAAGATGGAGAAAACATTGAAAAAGAAATTTCTTATCTAAAAGATACATATAAAATAGAAGCAATTCTTCTTAAAGATGAAATAGCTTTAAATCCAAATAAAAAAATATTTTATCCTCAAATGGATGCAATAGGAAAATCAGATATTATATGGAGAGGCCAAACAACATCTGTGGGAACAAAAGATCAACTTAAGCTCGCAAAAGAAACAGGTTGTGTAGAATTATCTGTTGGAATAGAGACTGTAGATAATAATGTTATGAAATTTATTAATAAAACATGGCAATCTGAAAAAATAATAAAAAATTTTATTTCTAATGCGAAAGAAATTGGAATTAAAATTAAAGTTTGTTTAATACTTGGACTGCCAGGTGAGCCAAAAAATATTGTTGAAAAAACAATAAATTTTATTGATAAAAATAATATTGATTATGTGAGTCTATCAGGTTTTTGTCCAATGCCTGGCTCACCTATTTATAGAAACCCTGAAAAATATGATATTGAATTTATTGATAAGAACTGGGATAAACATGCTCATTTATTATATAGATTTTCTGAAACAGAACATGTAGGTTTACCGTTTAGATATAAAAAAGAGACACAATGGGGCAGTTCATTCTCAAGAGAAATGATAATTAACAACATCCGAGAAGTGCAAGAGTGGCTATCTAACAGATCTATGACGTATTGATGTATGAATAAATTTTTAAAAAATAAATCATCAATTGAGTACAAGTCTTCGAAAAGTGAGGATGGGGCAAGAGAAAATCTATCAAAACTATTAAAAAATAATTTCATACCAGATGATCAAATATTAGGGAATCTTGGCTTATTCTTAGACTCAAAAAATTTATCAAGAATTTTATTAATGGAATTTTTATTCAGACAAACAGTTGGTATACATGGTGATATTATGGAGTTTGGATGCAGATGGGGGCAAAATGTTGCTTTATTCAGTGCATTAAGAGGAATATTTGAACCTTTCAACCGACATAAAAAAATTATTGCATTTGATACTTTTTCAGGATTTCCAAAAGTTCATAAAAAAGATGGTCCTCATGATATGATGATTAAAAATGCTTTGTCTACTCATAAAAATCAACATGAATTTTTAGAGAAAATTTTAAAGTATCATGAAGAATTAAATCCACTCAATCATATAAAAAAATTTGAGATTGTAAAAGGAGATGCGATTAAAGAGGTGCCAAAATATTTAAAAAATAATCCACATACAATAATATCATTAGCTTTTTTTGATTTTGATATTTATGAACCTACAAAAAAAGTTCTAGAATATATAAAACCAAGATTAGTTAAAGGCAGTATAATTGCTTTTGATGAATTAAACGATCCGGACGCTCCTGGAGAAACTTTAGCTCTGATGGAAACGATTGGGCTAAATAATGTAGAATTGAAAAAATTTCCTTATGCTTCAAGGGTATCGTATTTTAAATTTACATAAAAAATTAATTAACAATAATCGCTGGTATAGTTTTTTTTTTTTTAAAAGCTATCTGATAAGCCCAAAATCGAGCTTGAGCTGATAAAAGAATATAGCCATACTTCTCTTTTTTAAGATAAAATGGTTTAACTAGACCCAGTTGAATTATCTCCTCAGCGATTAATTTTGGACCAGGAAATAAATTAAATCTATTCTCTAAAGCTTCATTTAAAGAATTATAAACATTTCTGCCTTCAGATGTAATTTTTTTAATTTTTGAAATATTTACCTCCTGAAAATTTTTTAAATTTATTGTTTTAGATTGTTTAATCAAAACTTTATTTCTTATTATATCAAAATTCTTTTTTAAGTTAAATTCTCTGGATGATCTTATAATTGGTATAATTTTTGGAAAGTTTTTTAACCAATAGAGTGACATTTCATATTGAGAGATTTTTTTTTTAGAGCAAATATTTTTGATATATTTATTATTTTGTGGAAAATTATTATTTATACTATACGCAAATATATCAATATCTTTTTTTTTACAGTATTGAATAGTTTGTTTTGCATAAGAAAAATTGTTAATATTTATTTCTGTTTGAATCGAAATTTTATGTCTATAATATTTCAAAAACTCTTTAATTAATTCCAAATTAAAATTTGATAGACCAAATCTTTTTATTTTACCTTTTCTAATTTGTTCGGTTGCAAAATCAGCTAATGTATAAGGATTATAATAAGGGCTTGGCCAGTGAGGCATGTATAAATCTATATAATCTGATTTTAAAAGCTTTAATGATTTATCTAAATTCTTAACTAAATCTTTTTTATTTTTAACCAATGGGAACTTGTTTATAAAATAAAAATTCTCTCTTTCTGGTTTTGGGACTAGCTTTCCAAAAAATTTTAATAAATTTCCATTATAATAATTGTCAGCTAAATCAAATGCTCTAACATTATTATCAATACAAACTCTTACTATTTTGTCAAAAAAATTTTTTTTTATATTTTTTTTTTTTTAAGTCGTTAAATCCTACACAAATTTTTTCGATACTCATTTTATCTAATTTTGGATAGTATGCTATGAACACTCATATTATTCAATTTTAACAATTGATCTCTTCCACCACCATATTTGTGAAATTTTTCTTCAAGAGAAAAAATAATCAACTTTTTTTTTAATTTTTTTTCATTAATTATTTTCATTAAATATAATCCGAAACTTGAATTTGGCCATGCTTCATCGACAAAATACAAATTGCTATAGTTTTTTATTGTATCGAAAAATTTTTTTTTATTAAAATCTTTTATTTTATTAATTGCTATAAGTCCTATTTTTTTTTTAATCAAATTATCTCTTTTATCAAAAAAAATGTTAACAAAATTTCCGTGCCCAATAATTACATTTTTTTTTCCTTTTATTATTTCAGAAGTATTTAAATTTGAATTTTTATGCTCATAAAACAAACCTTTATCACACCTTATAACTGCGGGTCCTTGATTTTTTGAAAAATTGTTAATAGATGCAAAGCTTGTTTTTTTGTCGTAGGGAGAGTAAATTTTTAAATTAGGGAGATTATTATATATAGAAATATCCTCTAAAGAATAATGTGTTGGGCCGTCTGGGGCGTAGCAGAAACCAGGTCCGCTGCTTATTAGACACACCTTTAAATTCATTGAACATAAATTTAATTTAATTTGCTCATAAGCTCGTGAATATAAGAATGAAGAAATTGCATATACAAAAACAGTTTTATTTTCTAATGCTAAACCAGCAGCAATACCAATCAAATTTTGTTCTGCAATACCGACATTAATTATTCTTTTGGGGAATTTTTTAATCAAAACATTGTAACCAAAAGATCCTTGATCTGCTGTCAAAAAATAACAATTTTTATTTTTTTCAAAGTACTTTTCAATAGCTTCAAAGACTGAGTCTCTTATATCAAATTTTTTCATATTTAGAGATTTGCTCATTTATTTTTTCTAATGATTTTTTGAAAATTTTTTCTGTTGGTAAACCATGGTGAACTGATGGTGTATTTTCCATACCAATTATACCTTTTCCTTTTATAGTATTACAAATTAAAATCATGGGCTTTGATTTGATATTTAATTTTGAAAATTTTTTAAAGCAGCTATCTAATTTTTTGTAACTATGGCCATTAATTTCCATTACATCAAAATTAAAAGATTGAAATTTTTTTTTTAAACTTTCCATCCTAACTACGTCTTCTGTATAGCCTAATGTTAATAATTTATTTCTATCTATAATTATTATCAGGTTATTTAATTTTTTTGATGAAATGAAAAGAAGTGCCTCCCAATTTGATCCTTCATACAATTCGCCATCACCAAGAATGCATATAATTTTTTTTTTATTATTTTTAAAGTTTGCGAGTGCAATTCCACTTGATATTGACAATCCATGTCCAAGAGAACCAGTTTCGACTGATATTTCTGGATTCTTATTGGTTAGTGTCGGATGCTCTAGTAAGCACTTATTTTTAGAATTAAAATCATTAAGATTATAATATTTAGAAATTTTAAATTTTTCCATAACACCATATAAAGCTATAGCTGTATGTCCTTTGGACAAAACTACTTTGTCGTTACGTTTTAATTTGAAGTCTTTTTTGGCTAACTTAAAATACTTTGAACTGAAAATTGAAACCAATATATCTAATACAGAGAAAGATCCCCCCAAATGACCTTTCTTTTTTACTTTTGCTACTTGTAAAATCTTTTTTTTAATTAATAAACTAGTGTATTCTTTAAATTTATAACTATTTTTTTCCATTTAATTAAACATACTACTATTTGTTATTGCCAATAAAACTTAATTTTAATATTTTTATCCATTTTTTTAATATAGCTATTAGATAATACCTAAAATAGAAAGCTTGTAACTTGTAAAATTTAAAAATCAAGTTAGAATGTTGTAAACAACTAATATATCGAAAATATTATCATTGTATCAAAACTGTTTATGAAATTAGTACAAAAACTAAAAAATTTCGAAAATAATGTAAAAAAAATTTATGAGTCTGGAAAAATAAAAGCACCAATACATTTATCTGGTGGTAATGAAGTTGATCTTATTAAAATATTTAGAAAAATAAAAAGAAACGACTGGGTTATATCTAGTTGGAGAAATCATTATCATGCCTTACTCCATGGTGTTCCAGAAAGAACTGTTCTCGAAGAAATCATTAAAGGAAAAAGTATGAGCTTAAACTTTAATAAATATAAATTTCTATCATCTTCAATTGTAGGAGGAGGGCTACCAATAGGATTGGGTATAGCACTGGGAATAAAAAGAAAAAAACTAAAAGATAAAGTTTTTATATTTGTAGGAGACATGACCTATGAAACTGGTATTTTTCATGAATGTTATAAATATGCCTCAAATTTTAGACTACCAATAAAATTTATAGTAGAAGATAATAATCTAAGTACAAACACACCTACAGATCTAGCTTGGGGTAAAAAAAGCAAATTATCTAAAGGTGTCCTTCGCTATAAGTATAAAAGAATTTATCCTCATCACGGAACTGGGTCTTGGATATTATTTTAAATAAATATGAAAAAAGCTTTAAAGTATAAAAACGAACTTATAAGATCAATGAAGTACCTATCGAAAAATAAGAGGGTAATATTTATGGGTCAATCTATTAGATTTTCTGGTAATGCTATTTTTAATACTTTATCTAAAATTGATAAAAGTAAGAAAATTGAGCTTCCTGTTTTTGAAGAAGTGCAAATGGGAATTTCAACTGGACTCGCTTTGCAAGGCTATATACCTGTGAGTTGTTATCCTAGGTTTGACTTTTTAATTTTAGCTATGAATCAGCTAGTTAATCACTTGGATAAATTAAGGTTTCTTTCAAATAAAACTTTTAAACCTAGAGTTATAATAAGAACATCTGTTGGTTCAAAAAAACCTCTTAATGGAGGAGTTCAGCATACTCAAGATTACACATCTGTTTTTAAAAAAATTTTAACTGAGGTAAATGTTGTTAAATTAAATGACCCAAACCAAATTTTTAAGGAATATAAAAAAGCATTAAATAGAAAAGATTCAAAATCAACTTTATTAATTGAAAATGGGGATTTTTATAATTCTAAATAATTATATATTTTATGGATAAAAAAATTATTGTTGGAAGTACACAAATAAATAACGGTTTCGCTGGTCAATTTTATCTTCCGTATTCCATAGGTTTATTGCAAGCTTATTTTATTCATAACTCTATTAATAAAGATAGAATAACTTTTCTTAACACTATTTACAAAAGAGAGGAGTTTGAATTGTGTGTAAATAAATTAAGTTCATCTGATATTGTCATGTTAAGTTTATATGTGTGGAATGAAAATATTACACTTGAAATAGCAAAAAAAATAAAAAAAATTGATAAAAAAAAATTTATTATTGTTGGAGGTCCGTCAGTTCCAGATAATCTAGATGGTAAAGCTGAAAAATTTTTAAGGGATAATCCATTTATAGATGTTTGTATTCATCAAGAAGGCGAGAGAACTATTTTAAAACTTTTAGATGAATTTCCTAATAATAACCTGCCAGATACTCCAAATATTAGTTATTTAAAAGATGGTCAATTTTATAATAATAAAAATCTTGTCAGACTTAAAAGTTTTGAAAATTCACCATCTCCTTATTTATGTGGAATTTTTGATAATTTAATCAAAGAAAATCCGGAAGAGAAATGGTTAGCAAGCTGGGAGACAAACAGAGGCTGTCCATTTTCTTGTGCATATTGCGACTGGGGATCTGCGACCAACAGTAAGGTTTCTAGAATTGAATTAGATAGAGTTTTTAGAGAACTTGATTGGTTCTCAAAAAATAAAGTAGAATTTATTTTCTGTTGTGATGCAAATTTTGGAATGCTTCCAAGGGACTATGAAATTGCGCTGAGAGCTGTTGATAATAAAAAAAAATTTGG
>MDSZ01182739.1_pt1 | contig 12838 bp, 16 predicted proteins | sample 811201 | NCBI WGS metagenome assembly MDSZ01 (sample SAMN05326647, study PRJNA326480) | marine metagenome | isolation source: seawater | place: Indian Ocean: North | collected 2010
CGCGGAGGTTGGTTCCGGTGAGATCGGCATCCTGCAACTTGGCGCCGTAGAGGCTGGCGCCCTGTAGATCGCTGCCTGAGAGATCGGCTTCACGCAGATTGGTGAGGTTGAAGGTGACGCCCTGCATCTCGCGATTGGAGAAATCAGCACCAATCAACACCTGTTTGGCGTAATCCATCGCTGCCTGTGTCGGAGCGATCGCCAATCCGAACACCAGCATCAGCGCGAGCAAAGGGGCCAACAGCTGTCGTCTCATCACCAGGTGAACACGTTTCGGCAACCCTAGGGCTCTTCACCGCCTAGCAAGCTGAGACTCTGGTGCTCCGACCTCGACGTCGCTTGCGGAACCAAGGCGTGCCGCTTTAGGCATCCATAGAGGATGCTGAAACTCACACGGAGTTGCCAGAACGCAGGCTGTGACTGGGTTCTGGCAACAATCAGACATCACTCAGGCCTGGGCTGTCACAGGCGGGGAATGTTGAGGTCAGCGCTTGAGCGGGAGTGGTCGTCGTGGATGTGCATGAGGACCCTGGCCGATGGGGAGAACATCACGCCCGGCAGCTCTTGGTTCGCAATGGTTGGCACTGTTGTGCTGAACGATGGCGATGTCGTTATGGAGAAATCGATCTACTGATGGTCAAGGCAGCACCCAGTGGCTTGCGGCTGCTCGCGGTGGAAGTGAAAGCCCGTCAACAGAAGGGGGTGGATGGCTGGGGTCTGAAGGCGTTCAACAACACCAAGCGGCAGCGGTTGAAACGCGCTTTGGTTTGTTGGCAAACGCAGCACCCTTGGAGCTGGCATGTGGGTTTTGAAGTGGTGCTGGTGTTGGTGCCGTTGCCACCGGCTTCGCGGCCGGTGCGCTGGATCCGTGTTCCCGAGCTTGGCAAGGAGCCTGATTGACTCAATGGTGGGCTGAGCCGATCACCACAGCCCAGCCGATTGCTTGCAATCTCTAAATGTGATTGCAAGCGGAGGGCTGAACAATCTCCTGGTCAGCTGCAAGGATCTCGAACTGGCCAAAATCATCCAGCCTGAATCTGAGCCTGAGCCTTCAACCTCCCAACGGCTGCTGAAATGATCGCGGTCGTAGCGCACTTGATCATCGGCATTGCCCCAGGCTCGCTGGTCAGTCGAGGCGGTGATTCAACTGCGTCTCGTGTTGAGCCTGCAGCAATTGAGAGCAGGGCTGGATGGGGGCAACAAACGGATTCCTTTAAACTCGTCTCTAGGGGTTAAGGGTTTGCCCTGCTCATCGTTTATCTCACCGCTGAATAATGGATTTTGACATTGTCATTCTTTCTAAAAATGTTTCTTCTTATCCAAAGATAGAGTGGTCTGAGTGGAAAGATCAGCTCTCAAGAAAAATGGCCAGCGAAGGAGATTGTTGGTCTCGGTCTGTTCTTGCAGGACAGGGTATCTGGGAGTGTCTTGACTCTCATTGCATTGACTCCTGTCACTTGGTGGCATGGAAACCAGTAACGGATACGCTCTATAAAGTAAGTCTTCCTGCGCACCCGCATCCCTCGGATCAAGCCTAATCTGAGTGCCGTTCGTTAATCAATTCTGACTTGCTAAACGGCGAATCACCGTTTGTAGATCTCGTTTCGGATTGTGGATGATCACATCAGCGTGCTGCTTTAAAGGCTGAATAAAATCTCGCTCGCCTGGAATCATGTTGTTCAACGTTTGGTTCAGAATTGAGACAATTGATCGATTCCGTTCGCGCGTGTCTCGCAGCAATCGACGCAGAATCCGAAGCGTCAACGATGTTTCGACATAAACCAGAAGATCTGGAGGCATGCGTTCCAACAGCACTTGTGGGCCAAAAGCACCCTCCAGGATCACCAAGTCCCAGCCCGGAGACACGTCAGTCCAACTCACAGCCTTGGTGCCCATGTCGTAACGACGGCGTCGCTGCAGGTTGCCTTGAGAGAGCTCCCTCAGTTCGCTGATCAGCGCTTCCGTGTCAATGGCGGCAATCGTGTCGTAGCCATAGAGGGGATCTGGGACCCAATCTTTGCGGTAGTAGTCGTCGGAAGCGATCACCACAGGTTGGTGACCCAACTCATCCAGGGCATTGGCGAGGCATCGGCTGAAATGCGTTTTGCCTGCTGCCGAGGTTCCAGTGATGCAGATCAGTGGGATTTTGATGCTCACCCCAGAACTGCGTCGTTGATGTGCACATCATCACGTGTTCAGAGCCTCGCTGGGGCACAGTGATTTTGTGACGCAAATCGCATGAGCTTCGGAGGACACACCGCCCGCAAACGCTTCGGTCAGCACTGGCTGCGTGATGAACGTGTGCTGGACAGCATTCTTTCCGCTGCTGACCTTCATGAGGAAGACCGTGTCTTGGAGGTGGGTCCAGGACGTGGTGCGCTGACGGAGCGACTGCTGCGTAGCGAAGCGGCCGCTGTTCACGCTGTTGAGCTGGATCGTGATCTGGTCAGTGGTCTTCAGGAGCGCTTTGGCGCAGATCCGCGCTTTTCGTTGCGCGAAGGCGATGTGCTCCAAGATCCCCTCACGTTCCCTGACGGTGGACGGGCCTCCAAGGTGGTGGCCAACATCCCTTACAACATCACTGGTCCACTCTTGGAGCGGTTGATCGGTCGGTTGGATCGTCCAGTTGATCCTCCGTACAGATCGTTGGTGTTGCTGGTGCAACAGGAAGTCGCCCAACGGATTCGTGCTCGTCCCGGACACACCAGTTTCAGTGCGCTCAGCGTGCGTATGCAACTGTTGGCGCGCTGCGCAAGCATCTGTCCAGTTCCTCCCCGTTGTTTCCAACCGCCGCCGAAAGTGCAGTCGGAAGTAATCCGCTTGGAGCCTCTGCCTGCGGATCAGCGTCCTGCTCCTGAGTTGTGTCGTCGGGTGGAAACTCTGCTGAAGCAGGCTTTTCTGGCGCGCCGCAAGATGCTTAGGAACACTCTGGGAGGGGTGCTGCCGCACGACCGACTGCAGGAGCTGGCGGCCGCAGCAGGCATCGATCTTCAGCAGCGACCTCAGGAAGTGGCCCCTCAGTGCTGGGTGGCTCTGGCCAGGGGTTTGAATCAAGCCGATTCTGCTGCGTCGTGTTCATGACGGCTCCGGTCTGCGTTAGCGCTCCGGCCAAAATCAACCTTCACCTCGAGGTGCTCGGGTTGCGAAGCGATGGCTTCCACGAGTTGGCCATGGTCATGCAGAGCATCGATTTGGCGGATGAGCTCCGTTGTGAGAACACGGCCGACGGTTCCATCACCCTGACCTGTGATCAGCCTGGTCTGAGTTGTGGTGACGACAATCTGATCATTCGTGCGGCGCAGCTTCTGCGGGCCCGTTCAGGTTTCGGTGAGCTTGGTGCCCGCCTGCACTTGAGCAAACGCATCCCCATTGGCGCAGGTCTGGCCGGGGGGTCCAGTGATGGTGCTGCGGCTCTGGTAGCACTGAACCGTCTCTGGGGTCTGGGTCAAAGTCAGGCTCAACTTGAGGCGCTGGCGGCTGACCTGGGATCGGATATGCCCTTCTGCGTGGCAGGTGGTACTCAGCTCTGTTTCGGACGCGGTGAACAGCTGGAACCGTTGCCTCCCGCCCGCCAGCCCCTCGGCGTGTTGTTGGTGAAGAACCCTGCGGTGAGTGTGTCGACGCCCTGGGCCTATGGCGAGTGCCGAACGAGTCGCTCCGATCGCTATCTGAAGGGGGAGGAGGCGTTCGAGCAACGGCGTCAGCTCCTTCGAGCGGCCGAATGGCTGCATCCACTGCAGGCCAGCACTCCACCGCCGCTACGCAACGACCTGCAGGAGGTGGTGGCCCCGCAGACGCCATCTGTCCGCAAGGCGCTCGACATCCTTGATCCACTTCCGGGTCGTTTGCGCGTCGCGATGAGCGGTTCTGGTCCCAGTTGTTTTGCGCTGTTTGCCGATCGAGCTTTGGCTGATCAGGCCAAGCACCAGGTGGAGGCTGCTTTGGCTGCTGAAGGTCTCAAGTCTTGGAGTTGCTCTCTGCTCCCCCACGGCGTCAAGCTGGCGTCATGAGCGACAGCACTCCGCCAACTGATGAACCCCGCAAGGGGCCGCTGAGTTTTCTCTCCGGATCGCTCACCAGCCTTCTCCTGGCCTGGTTGAGCTTCGGATTGAGCAAAGGTCTGGTGGCGTATTTCGCAGCGCACCCACCCACCTTCAGCAATGCCATCGGTCAGAGCATTGCCTCAGCCCTGAAAACACTGTTCATCGGCATGGGTTTTCTGGCCACCTTCAGTTTCGCCTTCATCGGCCTGGGCCTGTTCCTGGTGTTTCTTCGCAGTCTTTTTACGAAAGACGAGGCTGACGCTACTTAGCGTGGGGTGTCTCCAACCCAGACCATGACACTTCACGATCTCGGTCAGCTGGTGCTTTTGCTCTCTCCGGGACTGCTTCTCTCGGTGCTGCTTCTCTCCACCTTCGCTGCTGGGGGCTGAACCCGCCTGGACTGAGATAGCTTGGCCGCTGACGCCGGCATGGCCGGGATTGCATCAACGCCGTGGCAGGGACGCTTCTCTTCAACGCACTTCGCGAGGCCATCGATGAGGAAATGGCCCGTGATCCGCATGTTTGTGTGATGGGTGAGGACGTCGGCCATTACGGCGGCTCCTACAAAGTCACCAAGGATCTCTACGAGAAATACGGTGAACTCCGGGTGCTGGACACTCCGATTGCGGAGAACAGTTTCACCGGGATGGCCGTCGGCGCTGCCATGACGGGCCTGCGGCCCATCGTTGAAGGCATGAATATGGGCTTCTTGCTCCTCGCCTTCAATCAGATCTCCAACAACATGGGGATGCTGCGTTACACAAGCGGCGGCAATTTCACGATTCCTACGGTGGTGCGTGGCCCGGGTGGTGTGGGTCGGCAATTGGGTGCTGAGCACAGCCAACGGCTGGAGGCTTACTTCCACGCAGTGCCCGGGATCAAGATTGTTGCCTGCAGCACGCCGACCAATGCCAAGGGCCTCATGAAGGCCGCGATTCGTGACAACAATCCCGTGCTCTTCTTCGAGCACGTTCTGCTTTACAACCTCACTGAAGAATTGCCAGACGGTGATTACACCTGCGCCCTAGACCAGGCCGACTTGGTGAAGGAGGGGAGTGACGTCACAATCCTGACCTACTCACGCATGCGTCACCATTGCTTGAAGGCCGTCGAGCAGCTGGAAGCGGATGGGATTCAAGCTGAGTTGATTGATCTGATCAGCCTCAAACCCTTCGATATGGAGACGATCGCCCGTTCCATTCGAAAGACCCACAAAGTGATTGTGGTGGAGGAATGCATGAAAACCGGTGGAATCGGAGCGGAGCTGATCGCTTTGATCACCGAGCATTGCTTTGATGATCTCGATGCCCGTCCGGTGCGTTTGTCCAGCCAAGACATTCCAACCCCTTACAACGGCAATTTGGAGAATCTGACGATCATCCAGCCGCACCAGATTGTGGACGCGGCTCAGACCATCGTGCGCCAGGGGCTCTGAGTCATGGCCCGACAACAGGGCTGGTTTGCCCTCATCCTGGCGTTGGCAATCGCCTCAATGGCGGTGCTGTCGAGTTTTCCGCTTCAGCTCGGTTTGGACCTCCGCGGTGGGAGTCAGCTCACCCTTGAGGTGCAGCCTTCAGGTGAGATCACCAAGGTGCGCTCCGAACAGCTGGAAGCGGTTAAAGCGGTGCTCGACCGACGGGTCAATGGACTGGGTGTGGCGGAATCCACCTTGCAGACCGTCGGCGAGAACCAACTGGTTCTTCAGTTGCCTGGGGTGACCGATCCCACGCGTGCTGCGCGGGTGCTGGGAACCACAGCCCTGTTGGAATTCCGCGCGCAGACGCCTGGTACTGAAGACGAAGTGCAGAGCCTGAGGCAGCTGCGGGGCCAGCTGCGCAGTGTTCTCGCCGCACGCTCAATCACCGAGGGTGCAGACGATGAGGGCCTCGACCAGGAGGCACTGGATCGGGTTCAGAAAGAATTGGGCCTCGAGGGCACTGCTGCATCTGAACAGGACCAACTGGAGCAGCTCTTGGAGCGAACCAATCGAGAGATTGCCGATCGCTTCGAAACGACCGATCTGACTGGCAAGGATCTGGTCAGTGCTGGACGTCAGCAGCAGCAGAACAGCCCCGGTTGGGAGGTGACGCTTAACTTCAACGCAGAAGGAGGCGAGAAATTCGCTGACCTCACCAAGTCGATTGCCGGAACGGGGCGCCTGCTGGGCATTGTTCTCGACGGTGTTCCAATCAGTGAAGCCACGGTTGGACCCCAGTACAAGGCCGCAGGCATTTCCGGAGGGACCGCATCGATCACGGGCAACTTCACCGCAGAGGAAGCGCGTGATCTCGAAGTTCAGCTTCGTGGCGGCTCATTACCACTGCCGGTCGACATTCTCGAGGTGCGCACGATCGGACCCTCGCTCGGTGCTGAGAATGTGCGTCGAAGCCTGATTGCGGCACTGTCTGGCCTGGTGCTGGTGGGCCTGTTCATGCTGCTCGTCTATCGACTGGCCGGATTTGTGGCTGTGCTGGCACTGAGCCTTTACGCGCTGTTCAACCTGGCGGTTTATGCCTTGATTCCTGTGACGCTCACCCTGCCGGGAATCGCCGGTTTCATTCTCAGCATCGGCATGGCCGTTGACGCCAATGTGCTCATCTTCGAGCGCATCAAGGACGAGCTCAGACGTGGCAACACCTTGATCCGGTCCATCGAAACCGGATTTGCCACGGCCTTTTCCTCCATCGTTGATGGCCATCTCACCACCCTGATCAGCTGTGCCGCCTTGTTCTTCCTCGGGACCGGACTTGTGAAGGGTTTCGCCGCAACCCTTGGCATCGGTGTGTTGCTGAGTCTGTTCACCGCCCTCACCTGTACGCGCACGCTTCTGCGCTTCCTGATGGGTTACCAGGGCCTGCGGCGCCCGACCAATTTCCTGCCTGCACGGCAACTGCCCACGACCGCGTCCTGACCCATGCCCATCACGTCTTCAGGCGCTGACGAGCGTCCCCTTCGTTTTCCACTCACGAGCCGTCGACGACAGGTCTGGATCGTGTCCGCCGTCGTTCTCCTGTTCAGCCTGTTGGGAATCATCCTGAGCTGGACCGATTCCCAGATTGGGTTCCCCCTCAGGCCTGGGCTCGATTTCACTGGCGGCACCCAGATCCAGTTGGAACGGCAATGCGGTGATCGCTGCGACCAGCTCAAAACGCCTGATGTGGAATCGGTGCTTCAGCAGATCAAGCTTCCGGCCGAAGATGCTCAAACGTCTGTTCCCAAGCTGGATACCGCCAGGGTGCAGCTGCTCGATGGAGGCGAATCGCTGGTGCTGCGCATGCCAGCCCTGTCTGCGGAGCAGGGTCAGGCTGTGATCACGGCGATGGAGCCTGTCGCAGGTCCATTCCTCTCGGGCGGTCAGTCCGTGGACACCATTGGTCCCAGCCTGGGTGGTCAGCTGTTGCGCAGCAGTCTGATTTCCCTTCTGGTGGCCTTTGCCGGTATTGCTCTCTACATCTCGGTTCGCTACGACCGTCGTTTCGCGTTCTTGGCTCTCGTCGCCCTGGCGCACGACGTTGTGATCGTTTGCGGGGTGTTCGCTTGGCTCGGTCTTACCAATGGATTGGAGGTCGACAGTTTGTTCGCCGTGGCGTTGTTGACTATCGCTGGCTATTCGGTCAATGACACCGTTGTGGTGTTCGACAGGATTCGAGAGCGTCAACGCGACGATGCCGACCGACCGCTCACGGTCCAAGTCGATCGAGCGGTCTCCGCGACACTCACTCGAACGCTGTACACCAGCGGCACCACGTTGCTGCCCTTGTTGGCCTTGATCTTCTTTGGCGGGTCCACCTTGTTCTGGTTCGCGATTGCTCTAGCGCTCGGTGTCGTGGTTGGAAGCTGGTCCAGCATTGCCCTGGCTCCTTCGTTGTTGAGCCTGTGGCCTTCACGCACCAGCGCTGCCGCCAGTGCCTGAGCCCGTCGCTTCAGCAAGGAAAGCACCTCAGCGGTGGATTCCATTGCTGTTGTTGATTCTGGCTTTGGTCGATCTCAGAACAGAACTGCGTCTGTTGGCTGATCAACTCACGATCACCTCACTGATCTTCGCTGTGCGACATCACCTGCTGGCTGTGGTGGTGCTGGTGCTGCAGCCATCGCTCTGGAGCCATTACGGCACCAACCGCTCTCGAATGGTCAGAAGCGGAACTGCCGGTAAGCCTTGATGGCGAGATTGCTCTGCTGATCAGCTTCAACTTCAGCTCCTGCACGCACCTCGAACTCAACGCAGTTGAAGCGGCGGTAGTCCTGCACCAGCGTGCAGGTTCGTCTGGGGTGGTCTTTGCGTTCCACGCGGAGCGTTTCGATCACCTTGGTGTTGGGGATCTCACTGGCGGCGTTCAGACCAGGTACCGCCGAACCGGCAATGTCAGGTGTCTGCTGGAACGAGCACAGCTCTTTCGCGAGATCGCTTGCAGCTTCGTTTAAGCAGGCTTCATAGGACGCTTCAATTTTGGCTCTTCGCTGTTCATCTGCCAGCAACTCAAGCCTGCGACGCTCCTGGGGCGTCAGAGGGACGGAGCGTTGAATCCTCTGGGTTTTGGTCACGGTATAGGTCCCACCGTCTTGGATCCACCGATCGACTTCCTGTTGCGCCTGCTGTTGCGTGTCGAAAACAGGTGAGACCGCTTCGCCCTCGCTGCCGGTGCTGACGCGGCGCAGATTGGTATAGAAAAAGCCCGCGTAGATCAGCAGACCGACGCTGCCGCTGGCGGCAACCGTGGCAAAGACAGCCAGGGATGAGGGCCGCTCCAAGGCGTTCAATCCAGAACAGGCGAAAGTTAGCAGTCAGTTACGGATGTCCGCCCCCGCTGCCTGCAGCCCCGTGTTGGGGATGTTCGTAGGCTTGCCACATCATCGAAATAGACCCCCATGGCTCTGGATTTGGATGCCAAGAAAACACTTCTGCGCAAGATTCCCCATGGTCTGTTCATCTGTGGCGTCGCTGAGGGCGACGCGGTGAACGGGTTTACGGCCAGCTGGGTCACGCAGGGATCCTTCGAGCCACCACTGGTGGTGATGGGAGTGCGGGCTGACAGCACCAGTAACGGGATGATCCAGCGCACGCGTCGTTTCTCCCTCAATGTTTTGGCGGCTGACCAGAAGAATCTGGCGGCGACGTTCTTTAAACCGCAGGCGGCGGTCGGTGGCCGTTTTGAAGCTGCACCGTTCGAACTGGGATCGATGGGGCTGCCAATCCTTAAGGATGCACTTGGCGGTGTGGAGTGTGAACTGGTGGGCGAGGTGGCCCATGGTGACCACACCGTGTTTGTGGGGGAGGTCAAATCAGCCGTTCTTCACCGCGATGGTGATGCCCTTGAACTCAGCTCCACCGGCTGGCAATACGGCGGCTGAATGGGTCAGGTCCAGTGGTCCATGACGTCTCGGACCACCACCTGCTCAATTCCCACTTGAAGCACAACCACCAATGGCAGTGCCAGCAGCACTCCGGGCAGTCCCAGCAGAGCGCCAAGGCTCAGCTGGGAGGTCAGTGCAATGGTCGGCAGCAGATTCACCGTTCGTCTTAATAGCAGCGGGGTCAGCACAAACGCTTCGAGGTTTTGAAGCACCAGACGCAGCACCAGCACCTGCAGCATCAAGCCCGGTGAGATCAGCAGGGCGACGCCCATCGGCAGCAGGGTTGCGGCCGTCGGTCCGATCGTGGGAACGAAGGTCAGCAAGCCGCATACCAGGGCACTGAGCAGAGCTAGAGGCACCCCAAGGGCACCGAGGCCCGCCCACGTCAACAGAAACACTGCGGAGGCTGAAAGTGTCATGCCGGCCAACCATCCACCCAGCGCTTTGCGGCACTGATCGAGTAACGCTGCCATTGAGGCTCTCGCTGGGCGAGGCGTGAGTGCAATCACCATGCGTCGGTGCGATGACGGGTCAAGCGCCAGCAGCACAGCCAGCAGGCTCATCAACATCACCTGGACCACGCCATTGGCGGCTCCACCTGCCACCCCAAGCAGTTGGAAACCAACAGGTTGGATTCGCTCCCAGCTGAATTGATCCGGCAGATTGCTTTCCAAATCGGCGAAGAGCGGCTGGCTGGCCAGCAAGGTGCGGAATTTGGCGAACAGAGAAGGCAGCAGCGTCGTGAGCTGCTCGAACTGGGTGAACAGTTGAGGCAACAGCACCTGCACAATCACCAGTCCAGCCATCAGAACCGCCAGCAGCACGATCAGCAGGGCCAACGGGCGGGGAATTCTCCAGCGCACGATCAAATGCCGAACTGGAACATCGAGAGCCACCGCCAGCACCACGGCGCCGAAGAGCACCAACAGGACCCAGCGCAGCTGCCAGATCAGCAGTGCCAAGACGATCAGGCTGAGCGTGATCAGCAGATTGCGTGGATTCATGCCATCGCCCGACGCTTCTTCCAGGGATCCAGAACGTCATGGATGACGATTTCCCGGATCAGCACCTGCATGACCACCGCCAGCGGTAAAGCCATCAGGAGCCCCAAGGGACCGAACAGCACCGTGAAAATGAACTGGGCGGTGAGGGTCAGGCCGGGGAGAAGATTCACTTGGTGCTGCATGACCGATGGAGTGATCACGTAGCTCTCGATGTTCTGAATCACCACGTAAAGCCCAAGCACTGCGAGCGCTTTCCAAGGGGCATCGAGTAAAGCCACAGACATGGGGAAGACCGTGCTCAGGGTTGGTCCCACGTTGGGAATGACATTCAGCAGTCCGGCCAGTAGTGCGTTGGCCATCACCAATTTCACGCCGAGAAGGGACAGTCCGATGCCGGCCAGCACGGCCACGCAAAGGGAACTGATCAGCACCCCGATCATCCAACTGCTCAGCGCTTCGCCACACTGCGCAAAAATTGACCGGGCCCGCCGTCGATAGAACGACGGCACCATCAGGATGGCCACATGGCGATAAGCCTCTGGTTGGATCGCCACCATCAGGGCCACGGCGATCACGAACAGCATCTGAACAAGTCCGCTGCCGAGATTGCCAGCAAGGCCAAGCAGTCCTTTAAGTCCGCCGCTGACGCCCGATGCCAAGGCGCTGCTGTTCGGTAGCGCTGTCAGGCCACCGGAGATGGACGAGGAGCTGGATCCGTTGTTGAAACCCGTGCCAGAGACCAGGGCGGACGCATTGCTGATCCAGCCCATCACGATCTGCTGAAGTTCCCGAGCAGCTGCCGGAAGCTGCTGGATCAGCTGCTGAAACTGACTGAAGAAAGGCGGAATGATCACCGATACAGCGACGCCAACAACCACAAGAAGTCCACCCAGGCAGAGGACCAAGGCCAGCGGCCGACTCATGCTCCAGCGCTGGCGCAGGGCACCCACGAGGGTGCAGAGCGCCATTGAAAGCACCACCGCTGCGAACAGATGAATCAGAACCTCACGCAGGTTCCAGAGCAAAAGCCCGGATGTCAGCAGCGCCGCCAGTCCGAGCCAGTGCTGAAATTTCAACCGTCAGAGCTTTCTTCGCTCGCCGCATTCTCGCCGTTGTTCTGGGAATAACCCATTCCGTTCGCATCTGCATACCTTTGAGCGAAACGCATGAAACGCTCGAAATCCACTTCGCTCTTCCATGTGTAAGTGGCTTCGAGAGCAAAGGGCTTGCCGTTCACGAAGCGTCCATTCACTTCGCGGGTGACCATCTCACCTTCTTCATCCACCATCCACATTCCAGCAATATTTCCCAGGGTCTCTGGAGCAAGAGCCTCGGGCTGTTCAAACACGAACGTGGCCTGTCCGGTGCGACCGTCCCGACTGCGGGTCATCCGGATATCGGGAACAACGGGCTCGTCGGTTCCACGGAAGAACTGAATCGCCGCCTTGTCGCCTTCTGCCATGGTTCAACCGCTTTGAGGGTGGATCTTAGGGGCAGATCATGGGGGTGACGCAGCCTTTGCTCAGCAGAAGCCCTGCTGAATCTTCCGTGCTCAGGCCTTCAAGGTTCACGGTGTCCCGTGCTGGTGAACGTTCCAGTTCCTTGTCGTAGCAGCGGTCGTAGTAATCGAGCATGGCCTGACAGGCTTCAGCCCAGTTCTGCTGATCGATGGCCTCCAGGGCCTTTTGCGTGCGCTGGGGGCCCAGTCTTTTGCTGATGCGTTGCGTTGCGTCCCTTAAATCTTGCTGGTGGTGGCAGCCATAAACCTCCACAAGTCGATCCACGCGTTCCTGGTCGCTGCGTTGGATCTCCAGCACCGGTGCTGTTTGCATCTGGCTGAACAGCCCCTTGGGAATGCGGCAACGGCCCACTTGGATGCTTTCGGCTTCCAGCCAGATCTCTGGTGCCTGGCCGATGTTCAACGCATCCAGACGTTCCGCCAATTTGTTTTCGTAGTGCTCGCTGCTGGGTTGTGGCGGAAGTCCGAGGTTTCCGAAACTGCTGCCGCGGTGATGGGCCAGTCCTTCGAGGTCCACGACTCCAACCCCATGACGCTCCAGTTGCAGCAAAAGATCTGTTTTGCCGGTGCCTGTGCGACCCCCGAGCACACGCAAAGGCCAGGGGGTATTGAACTGATCCAGAACCCAGCGGCGATATCGCTTGTACCCGCCCTCGAGCACCGTGACCGGGTGATCGCTCAGGCTCGCCAGCCAGGCCATGCTGTTGGAACGCATGCCGCCACGCCAGCAATACAAACGAAGGGGCTCCCCTGGCCCCCCTGCTGCAGTTCGGAGTCCAGCGGAAAGCTTGGCAAGGGATGGACCACAAAGCTGCAGCCCCAGTTCGATCGCCTCCAGGCGACCCTGCTGCTTGTAGGTCAGCCCTACCTGATGGCGTTCCTCGTTAGTGAACAACGGAACATTGATGGCCCCTGGCCAG
>MDSZ01212658.1_pt1 | contig 12837 bp, 13 predicted proteins | sample 811201 | NCBI WGS metagenome assembly MDSZ01 (sample SAMN05326647, study PRJNA326480) | marine metagenome | isolation source: seawater | place: Indian Ocean: North | collected 2010
ATTTCAAGCTCTATTATAGGTTCGATAAATGAAGGTCTTGTTGTATTTATAGGGGTGGAAAAAGAAGATAATGAAAAAATTGTGCATCAGTTAGTAAAAAAGACTATTAACCTAAGAATATTTAATGATAGTGATAAGAGAATGAATAAATCAATTGTGGATGTCAATGGTTCTATCTTGGCTATAAGCCAGTTTACACTTTGTGGAGATTTAAGAAAAGGGAGGAGGCCTAGTTACATCAAATCGGCAGATCCTGAGCTTGCAAAGTTATTGTACCAATGTTTTATAAATAGGTTGTTAGAGGAAGGTGTCCCGGTTAAAACTGGAAAATTTGGTGCCGAAATGTCCGTCTCTTTGATTAATGAGGGTCCAGCAACATTTTACTTAAAATCTTCGGATCTATAATTTTCATCTTCCACCAACCAATATTATCCATTCCAAAATAATAAAATAGATTCCGACAATAATTTTTTCCCAGGTTTTGTTTTTGCTTGCCCATAACCAAAATGAAAACAAAACAGCATTGAAAATAAATACCCATAGCGACAATAATTTTATACTGAAGCTAAATTTATGATACCATAAAAGAAAAATTAGAATAGCAATTCCAGTAAAAATAATTAAAAATTCTTTTATATAATATATTACTATGGATTTTTTTTCTTGGTCCATTTTATTATTCCTTGTTATTAATCGAATAAAATTTACAATAAGTCTTATTATTGGTAAATATCTTAACTCACTAATAATTATGAAGTAAATAGGATGCGTTTTAATTTTTACTACTAATGAAAAGAAAAATAAGAATTGTCATGGCTAAACCAGGTTTAGATGGCCATGACAGAGGAATTAAAGTTCTAGCAGCTGCATACAGAGACGCTGGTATGGAAGTTGTTTATTTAGGGCTTCGTCAGACACCGGAAATGATTGTAACTGCTGCGCTTCAAGAAGATGCTGATGTTATTGCCCTTTCTAGTTTGAATAACGCCCACAATACTATTTTCCCAAAAATATTAAAGCTTATGAATCAAAAAGGCTTAGAAAATGTTTTGCTAATCGGTGGGGGTATAATTCCCAAGAAAGATATTGAAAGTTTGTATGACTTAGGAGTCGGAAAACTATTCGGTCCTGGAACCCCTGTACAAGATACCATAGATTTTATAGTAGGATGGATAAAAAAAAATAGGCCCTAAAATGCAGCTTGATAATCAGATACAGCTTGAACTTTATTTTGCAGATCATTTTGATACAGTATTATACTCCGTACTTGCTGATATTTATTACAGTCAAGATGATCTCAAAAGGGCAAGAAGAGTTTGTGAGATTGGTTTACGGCATCACAAAAATGACATTTCAGGAATGTTTGTTTTAGCCAAAGTTGAAAAAGCAGAGGGAAACTTAAAAGAAACAGAAAAAATTTTAGAAAAAATAATTGTGTATTGTGATGACCACCTAGCAGCAACAGAAATGTTGTGTGAGATTTATACCGTACTTGGAAGAGCTCAGACAAAATTATTAAAATGTTGGAAACGCCTACTAAAATTAGATCCCATGAATCCTACGGCAATTGAATTCATAAAAAAAGTTGAAGGAGAAAAAATTAAATCGGGTTCAAATCGCAAGGTTTCAGCATTAAAAACCAAAAATATAATTAAAAGAAAAAAACACTCTATTAAAAATAAACCGGTAAAGAAAGAAGAGATTAAAGGCATTCAACAAATGGAAAAAGCAATAAAGCCATTAAATGTAAGCGCTAGGCTGGCAACTTTTACTTTAGTCGCTGTACTCAAAAACCAAGGTTTGTTTGAGCAAGCCTTAGATGTTTTGGATGTTTTAGAAGAAAAAAACGAGAAAAAAGAAAAAATTGAAGAAGAAAGAAAAACAATTAAAGCCTTAATTAAACAAAGTAAAGAGATCGAATAAAGAATGGATTATAACATATTTAAAAGACGACAAAACAATTTAAAATCAGTTTTAGAAAGTAAAAGCCTTGATGGGATTTTTATTACGAACCTAACAAATATAAGATACATTTGCGGTTTTACTGGATCAGCTGCCTCCTGTTTAATTACTCCAGATGGTAATTATTTTTTAAGTGATGGGCGCTACATAGAACAATCAAAAGAACAAGTAAAAGGTTTTAAATGCTATCTGGATATGAGGAGTCACTTAGAGCAGATAAAAAAAGAAAAGCTAAACAAACCAGGTTTGCAGATTGCTTTTGAAGGTCAACATGTTAGCTATTCATTATATAGACAGATGAAAAACTTATTTCCTGAAACTGAATGGGTAGATACTTCGATGATATTAGAAGATTTAGCCTCAGTTAAAGATGATTACGAAATCGCTTGTATTAAAACAGCCGTTGAAGTAACGGATAAAGTATATGAAGAAATTTTAGATATGCTGTGTCCTGGGCACACTGAAAAAGAAGTCGCAAATAAAATGGTCTCTAAGTATAGAGAGTATGCTGAAGGTGAAGCCTATTCTCCAATAGTTGCGGCGGGACCGAATGGAGCACTACCTCACGCTGTTCCAACAGATAGGGAATTTCAAAAAGGGGACTTTGTCGTTATAGACGCAGCTGCTAAATACGGCGGATATCATGCTGACATGACCAGAACTCCAGTTATAGGAAAAGCTTCAAACAAACATTTTGAAATATATCAAATTGTAAGAGAAGCACAAGAGCTGGGTTGTAAAAAAGCTAAAGCAGGGGTTTATTGCAGAGATGTTGACGCAGTAACGCGAGAATATATTACTCAAATGGGATATGGTGAATTTTTTACTCATGGAACCGGTCATGGGTTGGGACTCGAGATTCACACTTCACCAAGATTTAGTCCACAGAGCGATCAGATACTTAGTGAAAATAATGTTATGACAATTGAACCAGGGATTTATTTAGCTGGCTGGGGAGGTGTTCGAATCGAAGATGACGTGATAATTAAAAATGATGGTTGTGAAATATTAAACAAAACTACCAAAGACTTAATTGAATTAAACTAATTAATTTTTTAATCCATCAATTATATTAATGGATATTTATTCAAACGCAGCTCTTTACAATGCTTTGCATAAAAACTACAATGCAGACAACAATTTTATAGTTTCGATAGCAAAAAATACTGGTGGCCCTGTCCTTGAATTGGCTGCTGGAACAGGAAGACTTGCAGGCGGAATATTAGATTTAGGTTTTGAATACACCGGTATAGATATAAATAAAAATTTTATTGAGGTAGCAAAGAAGACACATACTAAGAATGCAAATTTTATCTGTTCTGATATGAGGAGTTTTAAAACTAATAAACAATATAAATTTATATTTATAGGATTTAATTCTTTTTTACATCTTTATAAAAATAAAGATGCAATATTATGTTTAAGATCTGTTAAAAAACACATGATGTATGATAGTGTGTTCTTGCTTTCTATTTTTATGCCAAACCCATCCTTTCTTTATAGATCAAAAAATAAGCTATATCCTGCAACCAATATTTTTGATTTTAATGGAGAAAAGTGTCAATTTATGGAAAAAAACAAATATAATCCTAACACACGAGTTAATCACTTGAAGTGGTACTTGAAAAAGAACAATAAAATTCAAAAAGAGGAATATAATTTTGATTTAAGAATGTATTATCCACATGAAATGGATATTATTTTTGACAAAGCTGGATTAATAATTAAAGAAAAATATGGAGATTACAACTTTTCTCCTTTAACTGATGATAGCAGTTTACAAATTTATGTTTGTAAAAAAGGATAAAATGGGCACTGTCAAAAAGGCCACGCAATATCTTTTGAAATCTGACCCTGAATTGTATGAGCTTTTTGAAACTATAGATATAGATGACCTAAGTCCAGAGAAGAATTATTTTAAATCAATATGCAGATCTATTGTGTATCAACAGCTAAGTGGAAAATCAGCGGGGAAAATATTTTTCAGATTTAAAAAAATTTACTCAGAAAAATCTTTCCCGGATCCAATTGATTTATTAAAAACAAAGCATGCTACATTAAAAGCAGTAGGTCTTTCGAGTCCGAAAATAAACTACATTAGAAACGTCGCCCAATCTTTTATAAAGAATAAAAATAAATATCTAAAACTAAATGAGTTAAGTGATAGCCAAATTATCGAGGAATTAACAAAAATAAAGGGAGTTGGGCCTTGGACAGTACAAATGTTTCTTATGTTCACCTTAAATAGACTGGATGTATTTCCAACCGGTGATCTTGCCCTTAGAAAGGGATTTCAATTTTATTTTAAACTTGATGATTTGCCAACTGAAAAAGAAATGGCCATAAGAGCTGAAAGATGGAAGCCATATAGAACCTACATGAGTCTTTATCTTTGGAAGTTTTTAGAGGGTCCATTTGAATGGTAAATGAAAGAAAATAAAATAGACACTATTTTTTTTGATATTGGAGGAGTTTTAATTGACATTCATCCTGAAAGAACATATGAACATATTGGTAAATGTACTGGCATACCCAGCAAAGATATAGAATTGGCTTTCCCAATAACCGCACATGAAAGATATGAAAAAGGTGAGATTAATAGTAAGGAGTGGTATGAGGCTGTTTATAGATCACTGCCTAAAGGGTCTAGTCTTGAAGAAAAAGATTTTTGGTTTGCTTGGAGGTTAGTACTAGGTAAACAGACTGAAGTAATTGATATTCTGAGGTTATTAAAAAAACATTATTCGATCTGGCTATTATCCAACACAAATTCACATCATATAAAAGATGAAATAAAAATAAGATATGATTTTCTTGATGAAGTAGATGGAGCAATTTATTCTTTTAATGTTGGAAAAATAAAACCTGACCCAGAGATATTTTATATTTCAATTAATGCTGCTAGAACTAAATTTGAAAATTGTGTTTTTATCGACGATTTAAAATCAAATATAGAATCTGCAAAAAAAATTGGGATTTTATCTTTTCAATACACTTCTACAGATCAATTAATTAAAGATTTGATTAATCACGGATTAAAAGGCTTATGATAAAACTATATATATGTAGTTTTATTTTTTTTTCTTTCTTGAGTGCTACAGGAACGTGGATGATAAATGGAAGAACGCACCCGGAGCTAAAGTGGAGAACAATAACAACAGAAAATTTTGATATTCATTACCATCAAGGGATTTATGATATAGCAATGCAAGGAGCATCAATTGCTGAACAAATAAGACCTACTTTAATGAAACAAATGGACTTAAAAACATTAAAGAAGTTAGATATTGTTTTTACCTCTGAAGATGAAATCTTAAATGGATTTGCTCTGCCAAGCAATAATACAATTATTTGGATAGATCAAAATGATGCTGCATTATGGTCGGGGGATGAAAAATGGCTTAGGAGTGTTGTTGCTCATGAATTACAGCATTTAGTTTATTTCAATACAGTAAAAACTTGGTTGCCTGAGCCAATGAATAGTTTATACTCTAATAGTCCAAGCTGGATTGTTGAGGGCATGGCTGAGTATTATACAGAAAAATGGAGACCATTCCGTTTTGACATATCTCACAAGAAATATACAATACAAAATAAATTAGATAAAATCAAAGATCCTCATAATGATGGTTTTTCAAAAAGTCTTTATTTAGCAGATAGATTTGGGGATTCAACAATTACAAAAATATTCAATCATAGAAACAAAATAAAATTATTTAATTTTTCTTCTGCCTTTAAAAAACATACTGGAATAACGTTACAACAATTTAACAAACAATGGAGGCGTCATATTAGTACATATTATTATGGACTAAGAGCTCAGAAAGAAAGGGTACAAGACATAGGAGATATTAATCAGCTCCCATTACATAATGTTTTAGCATTTGACTATTTCCCTGATTCAATGAGTCTTGCAATCATTGGCCGTTTGGATCAAAACCAAAGAGATTATTCTTTAGTAATTGCCTCGCGAGATACGATAGCTGAAAAAAAAGTTCAACAGAATAAAAAAAATGGCAAAAGATTTATCAAAAAAAAGTGGAAAGTTAGCGAATTAGATTATGGTATTTTTGGCCAGATATCTATTAGTCTAGATGTATCCTCTGATGGAAAATCTATTGTATACACCAAGCTTAATAGAAATAAAAAGCAATCTATTGTTTTTGATATTTGGAAGTTAGATATTAAGTCTAAAATCAAAGAACAGCTTACAAAAGATATGAGAGCCAACCACCCAAGTTTTTCTCCTGATGATAAAGATATTGTTTTTATAGCACATCAGAATTCTACAACTCAAATATACGTGATGGAGCTAGATAGTAGAAATATTAACGCTGTGTCCAAAAACAATGGTGATACACAAGTTTTAAACCCAAAATGGAGCTATGATAAAAATTTCTTAGCATACTCTCAATCAGATCCTGATGGTTATCTGGATATTCATATACACAATCTTAATTCTGGGAATGTAGAGCAGGTTACAAAGACACCTGAAGCTGATTATAATCCTATTTGGCATCCTAATAGCGAATCTCTAAGTTTCACAGGTTTTTACAATTATACTCCTAATCTATATACATTTAATAGAAGAACTAAGCAAATAATCCAAAATACAGATGTTGGTGATATTATTATTGGTCACAAATGGAACAAAAAGAAATCAACAGTTTCTGCGTTTACCTTAGATGTTGATGGGTTGTCCACCATAGTTGATATAAAACCAAATCGTAAGCCTGAAGTTAAAGAAATTAAAATGAACCCTGCATATTCATCGTGGATTAGAAAATCACCGGATTTTTCTATTAAAAGGATTGATGAGAATAAACCTACAAATGTTACACTTGAATCCAATTATAAATTTTATAGACACTTTAATCATTTAGGGACTTTTTTATTGCCTGATATTGGAAGTTTCATCTACGAAAGTGCCTATTCTGATGTTTTAGGCCGACATCTTGTAAATTTTGCATATTTAACTGATTACGATTCTACAAATGCAATTTTATTTCAGTACCAAAATAGTACAGGGATACCATTTAGAGGATTTTGGGGCCTTAACTATTTTAAAGATATTAATTTTCAATTTCAAATATATAACAGAAGGAAATCGCCTTTGATTGAGGTTTTTGATGGAGTTTCCTTTTGGTTTGAATTCCCTTACAATTTCGGTCAGTTTATTTCGTCTAGTCATTTGTTCACTACTGCATTACAATTTTGGGATAGAAAGGTTTTTTTATCAAATGATTATAAGGGAGATATTTTTGAAAATCCTCTAGGAGGGAAAGAGGGGACATTTATTCTATCATATAGGTTTGTAAAAAAACGACAAAACAAGATTAATGCATATGCTCCATATCAAGGGAAAGGATTAAGAGTATCCACTAAATTTATTAACGAATCCATTTGGGGAGAACGGAACTATTTTAAGCTTGAAACAGATACATACGTTAATAAAAAAATTGGCTTATTAGCGCTTTATTTTCGCCTTAGGTATGAACAAATTAGTGGACAATATCCACCTCAGGAACAGCTTGGTCTAGTTGATATACCCAACTATTATTTTGCCGGGCGATATGTGCCGGGGAGAGAATATATGAGTCTTCGTGGTTGGAGAAATAGTCGCCTGGGGAATAATGCCTTTATCGGGACAACAGAAATACGCTTTCCCATTTTACCCCTTAATATTTTGGAATTATTAAGTACATTAAAATTAGGACAGCCTACATTTGCAATAATTTCTGATTTTGGTAATGCCTGGAATAATAATACTTATTCGAACCCAATAATTTTTACTTCAGGTATAGAAGCTCGTTTTTCAATTTTATTCAGCGATTTTCCTATTCTAACGCTTAGCTATGGATTAGCTCAAGAAACAGAAAACTGGGTACATACATTTAAAGATGTTTTCGAATTAAATGAAAAAAAAACCAGCCTACCAGAGCCATACTTTCGTTTAGTTTTAATTAATCCTTTTTAAAATTTAATTTTTTTAAGTGAGATTTTAAAAAAAATTTGGTTGTCTATAGGGAAATGTGGTTGTTGATCATTCCAAAACGCAGACTGTCGGTATGGTTCTCCATTTTCATCCTTGGCATGATATGTCCATTTTGATTGGACTTTATTTAAAATGTAATCTGTAGAAAAAATTATATCCCAAAATTGACCTAGTTGGATGGAGAAATTAAAACTAAGACTAGGAGAAACAAGATAAGATGTAACACTGTTTTGATTATCATCGCGTCTTAAAAAAAAGTTAATCGGAATATTTAATCCAAAAGAAGGTGTTACTCCAAAAAAATATGCAAGGTTAAAATTCAAACTACTTCCAGTGCCAAAGTAAATATTATTTATTTTTTTTGAATCCTCAATGGTACCAAGTTGGGAATTAAGACTAATTGATAATCTATTAAAGGGTAAAAACCAGTATTTGTAGCCAAGCTCGTACCACGGCATACTAGAATAAGAAAAATCGGTTTGTGCCACGCGTGGTAATCGCATTATTTCATAAGCTTTTAATCCAGGAACAACTTTTCTCCATTTTCTAATTATTTTTGCTCTGCTTGCATTTGGTCCAACATCTGAAACTCGAGCGATAGCACGAGTTTTACCAGGTATTTTAACAGGCCTGTTTTTATATGTTTTTTCCTTATCTATGGATGCAATTTCAAATAATGAGCCTTTTTTTACTCCTAAATCTTTTCCAGTAAGTAGATCAACTTCATACCTGTTAACGCTAATAACTTCGCTTGTTAATGAATAAAAACTCCTAAGTTTTTTCCCAATTTGAAGAGATGCATAAAAGAGAGCTCTGTTCAATGAGTGATTCCGGTTCCCTCCAGTAAATTGGCTACCAAAGTGGAAAGTGTTTTTTGAAATACCAGAAGCTATATCTATCATTCGAATTTCACCATTAATAATGGTATTTATGTTATTTTCTAACTCTAATTCTTGCTCACGTTTATTTGATTCTTCTGCAATTGCTTTCGCAGTAGCGGTAACCATAGTCTTTACAACCCAAGTGGAAAGCGTTTGTTCCTTATCATCCTCCTCCTCCCCCCCCTTTTTTATTTTAGGCACTCTTTTTTGAGCATATTCAAATATATTTACTATAAAAGCCTCTTTTGCTGATGCAAGTTCTCCAATCTGAACAATTTGATCCTCATTAAATATTCCAGAATTTTGTAATCTCTGTTCTTCGAGGATAGAATTAATTAATCTTCTATCAATCACCTCAAATCTCCCAAGATCAGTCGCTTTTTGGGAAAGTATAGAAGTAATTTTATTTCCAATTGATTCCGGAATATTTGCATCCTCTGTGGGTAATATTATAATAGGTTTTTTTTCAAGTGTTAAATCTTCATCTAAATCTTGAGCAAAAGGCAAAGTGGACATTACCAAAAATAATGAGGTACTGATTTTCTTTATAATATCCATTTCAATGGGCTTTTAAATGCCAGAGTTAAATAGCTTATTAATCTATTATTTTCAGCATAAAGATTGTTTGTTGAAACCTCTTGATAGAGGCCACTAATAATACTCACCTTTTTATAAAAGTTCCAATTAAGCTCAAACATTAATTGATACCTCGACAGGTTTGTATTATTTATTTCGTCACTTATTTGGAAAAAGTTTTCAATTTCTAATTTTGTGCTTACGTTTTTGAAACTTTGGTCATAGGTGAGAGCTGATTTTGCATATGAAGTTTTTAAAGTATTTTCGAGGTAATCAGATACATCATATGCTATACCAATCTCTATTGTTATATTGTTGTTTTTTCTTTTTAGCAAATATCCGAATCCCTGATTGTAGTGATATCGAAGATTAATATTTATGAGCGAGTTTTTTTGATATGCAGCCGTACTAAAGTGATAAAACCAGGGTAGGTTAAATGAAATTTTACTTGATTTATGCCTTAAACGGATATCTTGGTTTGATCCAAAAACGTTTGTATATATGCGTATGTCTCTAAAGTTATGATTTGTTATTCTTTTAAGCCTCACATAGCTTGCTAAGCCATAATTGCTTTTTGTGCTGACGGTTCCAGCTCTTGTATACAGAGCCCAGTTTAAAGTGTCATTTTTAGGATTGTGTGCATGAATTAACCCAAAAAGCATGAAAAATATTTTTATATATCTCATTGTTTTATTTTTTTACCACTCTGCATTAGAAAAACTGCTAATAGAGAAGTCACAATCGTTAAAACTAATGCCATTATAAAACTATTAGATATATCTGAATTATTTATACCAAGAATAGTATATCTTATTCCATTGATCATATAATAGATGGGATTAAAGTAACTAAGTTTTTGAGCCCAGTTAGGGAGCATGTTAATTGAGTAAAAGATGCCACCTAAAAAACTAAGAGGAGTTAAAATAAAATTTTGCATTGTTGCTAATTGATCCCAACTTTCAGATAATTGGCCAAGGACTAGTCCCATGCTTGAGAATGCCCATGAAACTAGGAAGATAAAAAATATTGTTTTAATGGGGTCAATAACCGGTAAGTCAATCATTATGATTCCAATTAAAAGAACTAATATTCCATTCACGACTCCTCGAACTGTTCCTCCAATAATATATGCTAAAGCAATTTCAAAGCCTGATAATGGTGCAATAAGTAAGTCAGGAAGTTGTTGCAAAAGTTTCATTTGTAATATTGAACTAGCTGTGTTTGAAGTAGCGTTAGTTAAGGTGTTCATTATAATCAGGCCTGGTAAAATAAACCAAGTATATGACACACCCTGTATTTCAGAAATTCTTTGTTCTAAAGTAAATCCGAAGATCAAGATATAAAGCACCGATGAAATCAATCCGGGTAAAATGGTTTGACGATAAACCGAGAAAAAGCGACCTACCTCTCTTGAGGTGAGCGTCCATAGACCAACCCAGTTAATCATTTATTTTTTTCCCAGTTAGATTTAAAAAAACTTCTTCAAGTGAAGAAGAATTGGGAGTAATTGATTTTATTTCAGCGTTCCAGTTTGTAAGCTCTTTTATGATTTTAGGTAAAAAGGCACCAAGGTCTTTTACTTCAAATGTTAATCTATTTTCACTGATCGTAGCACCAAGAGCGGTGACTATGGGAATAAGCTTTTCAGGTGTTGATTTTAATTCAATTGTAATACCAGACTTTCCTAATGTTTTAATTAATTTCTTAGGTGAGCCTTCTTTTAATACCAATCCGTTATCAATTATAGAAACTTTTTCACATAAAAACTCAGCCTCTTCTATATAGTGCGTCGTAAGCAATATAGTTTTTCCATTTTTGTGTAAATCACTCAAATACGCCCAGAGATCTTTCCGTAGCTCAACATCAACACCTGCTGTTGGTTCATCTAAAATAATTATATCTGGATCGTGAACTAGAGCTTTTGCTAGTTGGAAACGTCTTTTCATTCCTCCGGATAATTGTCTCAATCTAGAGTTCCTTTTTTCACGAAGCCCTAGCCTTTCCAATAATTCATCAATTGTTTTCTTTGCTTCTTTTGGTCTAATTCCATAGTAGCCAGCCTGAAAAAAAAGAAGACGCTCTATAGAGAAAAACCAATCTACTGATAGCTCCTGGGCTGCAAGTCCAATTTTTGATCTGGTAAATCTAAAATCTGATACAGTGTCTTTCCCAAAAACCAATGTTGAGCCATTATCACGAAATACGAGACCTGTAAGTATATTGATAATAGTAGTTTTCCCAGCCCCATTGGGACCTAGAATCCCATAAAAATCACCTTCATTAATGGTGATGTCAATCTTATTAAGCGCTTTTATAGAGCCATAAGATTTTGAGAGAGATTTTATCTCAATGGCAGGGTGTGGCATTTTGCCTAATTAAATCCAATATGCTTTTCAAAAGGGCTGGGAAGGTCAAATCCGTCAGTACCTGGGAAATGCACAATTGAAATAATAAACGGCCAAGCAATTAATATAGATGCCTCTACTATCTTTGTTTTTTTTCTTTTTTTATCTTCAATGTCTGGGACGTTGAAATTTGGATGATGTATCCATATTCCATTTTCATCATAGCCTTTTATTTTTACAAATATTTTATCTTGATCAATACCAACCTTTTGCAATGGGTCATGATTATTTAAGACTAGGAGCACGATGTCGCCAACAATAGCTTCTATTTTCATCATATTCATAAATGAAAATTACTTATTATTTGATATCTTAAGGATATTTTCTAATTAAGGGTATTTACTTTTCTTAAAAAATCTCTTTCGCTTAATATTGGGATATTAAGTTTTATAGCTTTTGATATTTTTTCCCCACTCTTGTTCCCAGCAATGAGAAAATCAGTTTTTTTGCTGATTGAATTGGAGACAATTCCACCAAGGTCTTTTACTAGAGAAGCAGCTTTTCGTCGATTCATTTTCTTTAATCCGCCAGTGAAAACAAATATTTTCCCAGTCACTTTTGGGTTAGTGTTTTTTATTTTACTTTCAAAATACACTCCATTTTCAAAGCAATTATTAACCATTTTTCTATTATTTTCATCACCCCAAAATTGTTTTATTGATTTAGAGACTATTGGCCCAATTTCATCAATTAATTCTAATTCTTTGATTTTTGAATTTTGAAACTTTATTATATCACCTTGAAAAATATTTTCTAAAATTTGAGCTGTATGTTCACCTACGTTTCTAATACCTAGCGCATAAATAAATTTAGCAAATGTAGTTTTTTTTGAATCATCAATAGATTTAACTATGTTTTTTGCTAATTTGTCCCCAAATCCATCTAAGCTAGACAAAACATCAAGTTGAATTAAAAAAATATCATCAATTTTTTTTATAATTTTTTTATTTACTAAGGTCCCAATAATCTTTTTCCCAAGACCTTCGATTCCTAAGGCATTCTTTGAGACAAAATGCTC
>MDSZ01263500.1_pt1 | contig 12837 bp, 12 predicted proteins | sample 811201 | NCBI WGS metagenome assembly MDSZ01 (sample SAMN05326647, study PRJNA326480) | marine metagenome | isolation source: seawater | place: Indian Ocean: North | collected 2010
GATAAAGTTACTGGATTCCTTGATAGTCCTATAGGTCAGATAGGACAAAACTTGATGACAGGCAACTTCATGAATGCCGCAAATATAGGATTAGGTATGATTGGTGGACCTGTTGGTTCATTAGGTCAACAAATCTTAGGTGGTGATTTTAGTGGTGCTATCAAGAGTGGATTAGGAATGATCAGTCCTGACCTAGCAAACTTAGCAGATAGTGTACTTTCAGGTGGATTCAATCCATCATCAATGATTAAAGGTGCTGCTCAACACTTTGGACTTGGCGGTCTAGTGGATGCAGTTACTGGCATGAGTAGTGGAGATCCTACTAAAGCAATCGAAATGATTGGTGCTGAATTAGGTATTGATCAGAAAGTCTTAGCTACAGTTGATAATGTTGCAACTAAAGCATTAAGTAAGGATGGACTATCAGCAAAATATGCTTTAAAACAAGCATTAGACTTCGTACCTATTCCTCTTATTATCGAGAAGATCGAACCTATTCTTCAGGCAGTACCTATAAATATAGAGAGAACAAAAGTAGTACGAGCAGCAGAAACTACACTGAGCAAGATTTAATTAAATGGCAACCGTACAAAAAGGCGCTAAAATTAATTTTTATAAGTTCGTTTCACCCGCTGCGGTGGGCGGAACTAAGAAAGTGTCTGAAGAAAATCGGGCAGTTGTAGAAACTATTAATGCAAACGTACAAGCGACAAATAATTTAGGTAATACTCTTAATTCCCTTGCGAAGGTAGTAGGAGATATTAAGAAGATTCAGTTAGGTCAACTAGCATTAGCAGAGAAGAATAGAGTAAAATTTAAACCAAACTATACTACACCTAATGCTAAAAGGGGTAGTGGTTTTATTGCTGCATTATCTAAAGCGAGAGTTCCTAATTTCTTAGAGGGTCTACTTGGACTGTTAGGTGGTCTCTTGAAGATTGCCATTATCGGTCCAGCATTAGAATGGTTATCTAAGGAAGAAAATCAAAAGAAAGTCAAGAATATTGTTAATACACTGGTAACAATCGCCAAATTTATATTTGATGTTGCTAAGTTTGGTGTAGTCAATACCATTGAAGGACTCTATACATTATTATCTGACGAAACTAGTTGGTGGGAAAAACTTGGTGGATTACTACAGGCCGCGGCAGGACTAGGAACTTTATTACTTGGAATTCGTTGGTTAAGTAACCCAATGAATATTGTCAAGGACTTCGGTGCAGTTCTGATGTTCTTCAGAAATAAGTTGCTGGCAAGTAAGACAAGACTAGGAAAGAGATTTGGTAAAAGAAGTCTTACTGGTCTTATCGTAACTGGTACAAGTCTTGCAATAATGTCATCTGGTAATCGTGTTGGCGATGAACCACCACCAAAAGAAGAGAATAAAGGTAATAAGGACGATACTAAATCAGGGGAAGAATCATCTACTCCTCTAAGTGACTTCTTTGGTGGTATTAAAAAGTTCTTTGGGATGGGTAAACCCGAAGAAAAAGCAGCAGGTGGATGGATTAGTGGACCTCAGTCTGGTTATCCTGTATCACTTGATGGTGGTCAAAGCACAGCATTCATTGGTCATGGTACTGAATACGTTGCTAGAAAGGCAGATGGTGGAGCATTTGTTGTTCCTTTTGACACTCCTGCGACTAAGAGAATGCCCAACCTCACCAATAAAAGAATTGGTGAAGCAAAGTCTGGAGGATTTGGATTACCTGGTTTCTCTGAAGGAGGAACTTTACCTGCAGGTAAGAAACTTTCTAAGAAAGGTGCCTTTGATCATGTACACAAGTTAGCAAAGAAAGCAGGCGGAGCAAAATTCCCTCAAATTGTTGCTGCTCAAGCAATGCATGAAACAGGATATTTAGATCCTAACATGAGGAGTGTTTATAATAGCACAAATAGAACTAACGCTTTCGGTCAAACTGGTAATAGAGGATTTGGTACTATCCCTAGGGATGGATTCTCTGTAGGTTGGACAAAATATGATAACTTATTCACTTCAGTAAAAGATAATATCAAACTATGGCATGATGTAAATAGACACCCCGAAAACTATAATGCCTTTGGTAATCCCTTAGATGGTATTGCTGCTGTAGCAAAAGCATACTCACCTAATGCGGATCCTGCTAACATTAGATTGGGATATACCACTGATGGATATAGTAAAGGAATGGTTAAAGCATTGAAAGTTGGTGGATTTGATGTTAAGAACATGAAGTCTACTCCTCTAACATCTGGTCAAAATACTGGTGGAAACAGACCTCAGAGTGGTGGTGGTAATTTCATTATGAATAACTTTAGAAGGTTAAAGAATTTCCTTGGTTTTGGTGATGATTCTCAGGAACGACCAACTACAAAATCAAATAAAAATGCATCAGGGACTATCAAACCAGCATCTCACCCTGAGACAGGTTCTGGATTTACTATTGAAGGTACAAAAGATCAAAGTAATAGACCTATTGTATTGTCAGAACCAGCAGCAGAGCAATTTGCTGCAGCAATGAAAGCTTCTGGTATGGACTTAGCATCATTTGTTGCAAGTTCTGGTAGAAGTAGAGCAAAAAATACTGCTATTGGCGGACATCCAGAATCACATCACTTATTTGGAGAAGCACTTGACATTAATGGTGAAGGATATCAATGGTTAAAGGCAAATGGTAGACAATATGGTTGGGAATATGTTTATAACCATAATGCTGAAAGTGCTCACTTTAAGTATGTTGGTCCTAAAGCAGGTACTACACCAATCTTAGCAGCTCCAAATAGTGCTTATCAAGGTGGTAACAGTCTTAATGGGCATGTTGGTGAAGGTCAGCGAGAAAGTCAACGCTCTGAAGATCAGGCAAAGAAAGATAGATCTGCTTTCATTAAAAGTTTGACAGCAGGATTTACTCCATCAGATTCTAGATCTATTGAAGAACGAATGGGATTGACTCCGATGGGTACAATGTATCGTGGAGGTGCTAGTAATTTTAGATCAATTCAGGAAGAACGTGCTTTGGTAGAAGCAACAAAGAAAAGAAACTCTGCTCGTGCTGATATAAATGATAGAACACAAGGCATGGTTCAAGGTGTGATATCAGCTGTTGAAACATCCAACGCTGGTAATCGTGCTGCGATTCAAGCGGCACAACAGGCGGTAATGCAGATGATGGCACAAAGTCAAGCTAGTGGACAAAACATTGTTTCTGCTGGTGGCGGTGGCACCGTTGCCAGAACAACTGCTGCTATGCTTGGATCTACACAAAATATATTCAATAAAATCTTCCGATGACATTACCTAGAGAGAAAATTGGTGAGATCGTCTATAGAATCTATGTCTATAGAGATGGAAAATTAGTAACTAACCCTGAAGGTGAAGCGAATATCGCTGATTTTATCATTGGTATAGAAGTTATTGAAAGTATTACATCAGCAACAATTGAGATTAAACTAGTCGTTCAAGACGCTGCAGGTGCTATTGGTGCATTTACAGGATCTGAACAATTAAAGATTCAATTGGTAAGTCCTATTATTGATCGTACATATTTTGTGCGTTCATATGAAATTGTATCTAGAGTTAGAGATACTAGCGGTCAAGACATGTTTATGCTGAACTGTTGCTCTGATGAATTTGTAAAGAATGAAATTGGTAATATATTTGGTCATAGTCATGTAGTGTTTGGTGGTAAGACGGAATCATCTGAAATTATCAAGCAGTTATTAACTGATAAAAGATTCTTACAGACTAAGAAAAATGTATTCTTAGAAGAAACTATTAACAAACAACAATTTGTTGCAACTAACTGGCGTCCTTTCGATACAGTCTACTGGTTATCGCAAAGATCAATTAGAAAGGCAAAGAAAGGTGGAAATCTGCAAAATGGTTTTTGTTTCTGGGAAAATGCCTTAGGATATAATTTTCAATCAGTCGATAAAATGATTGAGGATGTAAACAATCAGAAAACTACAAAGAGTAATTGGCAAACGGGAGAAGCGCAATTATATACTTACACATATTCTCAAAAAAGTATGGATGATGGTGGTGACGATCAATATAAAATTGATTCATTAGTATTCCCAGAAGAAAGAAACTTCTTGATGGGTTTAAGGCATGGTGCATGGTCAGGATATAGTGTAGGATTTGACCCTGTTACTATTACATCTTCTAAGTTTGGTTTAAGTACAGACATGTCTGTTGATGCATATCGATATGGTATCAAAGATATTTGGCAATCGATGGAGCATTTGAATTCTAAAAAGACTAAGAATCCTATTGCTTTTATGGATAAGCAGATTCAAGCAATGACTGATTATCCAAAGAGAACTCGTTATAGTGCATTATCCAATCAAATCTTTGATCAAAAATATAAAAATAATCCTCAGAAAAACTACGAAGAATTAGTAGAACTTCAAGCATATCAATATATGCGAATTGAGTCTATCAAGAATTTTAAACTGAGGATAGAGATACCTGGTAACTTAGATCTGTATGCAGGTAAAGGTGTAAATTTGAATATACCTGGCACATTTAAGAATCCTGGTAGAACACAGATAGATAAAAGATATAGTGGTAGATATCTGATCGCGTCGGTGGCACACAAGATTGTCAACGGCAGTCAGCACAAAACAGAACTTGTACTATTAAAAGATTCTATTCTCCCACCATAACACTTGACAATCAACCCAATTAGCACTAAAATAACCTTGTGAGGGTTGATAAGACTCTTCATATAAATAATAACGTATCATTTGTATACCATATGGAATCCATCGAAAAGCATATCGAAAAGGACAAAGAGATTCTCGGAGATCCTACTACTAATCCGCAAATGCGTCGTCACATTGAAGGTGAACTGCATGAGTTGGAAGAGTATGTAGAGCACCATAAAAAAGAAATCGAAGAAGGTGATCATCACGATCCTACCTACTTGGAACTTTACTGTGATCAGAATCCTTCTGAACCTGAATGTCTTGTTTATGACGATTGAGGAATATTTCTTAGGACACTGGACGAACCGATATCAAGCACAATCTGCACCCCATTTATTTTCTTCTAGTGAGATAGAATGGAAGAAAATTGATGGTGGGTTGCATTCAAAAAATTATTACAGAAGAGAAGGACCAACTAAACCGTATCGAGAAAGATACCACAAAATTGTAGAGGTGTCGGATACGGAATTTATTGTGGAGAATTATGATCTTAATTGGACAAGATCGGAAAATTGTGATATGATATTTACGTTCGATGGCACTTCATGGAACGGTCGTTTGATCGGAGATAAGTGTACTGGTGCTAAAGGATATCGTGTTGTATCCGAGTATCGTCTTTTTGGAGACAAACTACATAGTAGAGATCAAGGATACGACGAAGAAGGCAACATGAAGTGGGGATCGCATACCACTTACAAATACATTAGATTGGGCAAATAACTCAGCGGTAGAGTGTCTCGTTTACACCGAGGTTGTCGGGGGTTCGAATCCCTCACCGCCTACCATTCAATTTGTTCCCGAACGGGAACCTTCGATTTACTTTTTTTTAAAAATCAATTGACTGAATTTTTGATATAAAGTTAAATCATCTGCATGAGGAACAATCAAAGTAAAGCTCAACACCCCTCCGCTAACTCTTTAGCAAAGAGCGGCTTCTTTAAGGGTATTAAAAGCTGGAGTCAGTTAAAAAACAAAATCTCTAAACTCCACGAAAATTGTTCAAAAGTAGAAGGAGATGCTTTTGAGGTGTTTTGTGAGATGTACCTCAAGGTCATCATGAAGGCCAAGCGAGTGATTCCGTCTTCTGAATTTACTTCTCAGATCAAGAAGAAGTATCGTTATCCTTCTGTGATGCCTGACGCGGGGGCTGACGGCTTGTATTTGGCTCAAAATGGAGAATGGACTGCGTATCAAGCTAAATTTCGCAGTAACCAAAAGACTTTGACTTGGGGCGAGTTAGGAACTTTTTTTGGTCTCACCGAGTATACCCCATTGCGGCATGTAATGACTACGTGTCAAGAGATTGTCGGTTCAGTGGACGAAATGAAGGGGCATGATGGAAGATTTTTTTCTACCAGAGAGGAAGATTTTGACAGACTGACTGAAGAGCAGTTCGACTTGATGAATCAGTGGCTGGTTAGTGGAACCGTCAAAAAAAGCAAACCAGTTGAACTAAGGCCTTATCAAGATAAAGCTGTTAAAAATATCATTAAGCATCTTAAGACCGACAACAGAACCCAAACTATTATGGCTTGTGGTACTGGAAAGACTTTAGTGGCCCTGACGGCGGCTAAAAAAATGAAACCCAATAAGGTTGTCGTTTTTGTTCCCTCTCTGACTTTATTAAAGCAAATTTACTTAGACTGGATGAAAAACCACTGGGATGGAGAAACTCGCTATCTTGCTGTTTGCTCAGATAAAAAGATCACAGGAAGGGAGACTCAAGACAAATTGACTGACGCTCAGTTCCCTGCGACTACAGACGTAAAAGTATTACGCAAGCAACTCAAAGGGGCTAAAAAATTTGTCATATTTTGCACCTATGCTTCCTCTAAGGTATTGAATGACCTAAAGGTTAAGTTCGACTTAGGAATTTTTGACGAGGCTCACAGAACAGTAGGGTTTGATTTTAAACATTCCGCAAATTCTCTTTTTGATGACAATGTTAAAATTGACAAAAGATTATTCCTTACGGCTACGCCAAGAAACCACAGGTATGCTGAACGTGAAAATATTGTCTCTATGGACAATGAGTCAGTTTATGGTCGAAGAAATACAGAGCTACTTTTTTCAGAAGCTAAAAAGATCAGGCCAAAAGTAATTTGCGATTTTAAAATTGTTGTTACAGCCATAACGACCAGTGATGTTAATCGTTATCTCTTAGAAACGCATGGAACAAAAGTGAAGCATGATGACGTACATGCAATTCATGTTGCGAATCAGTTAGCGGTTAAAATGTCTATGGAGAAGTATAAGATCAATAAGATTTTTAGCTTTCATAACAGAAGGTCAGAGGCAAAGAAATTTGTTGCCAAAGATGGAGAGGGAATAAATTCTCATATTCCAGATATAGAGACTTTTTATGTAGAGGGGCATCAGTCCTCTGGAGAAAGATACAGAAGGCTTAAGGAGTTTGCTAATGCCAAAAAAGCTATTTGCTCAAACGCTAAGTGCTTAACTGAAGGAGTTGATGTACCAGCAGTAGACTGCGTAGCTTTTATCCAGCCGAAAAAAAGTGGCGTAGATATCGTTCAAGCAGTCGGTAGAGCAATGCGTATGCATCGAGGCAAAAAATTTGGATACCTTCTTGTACCTATTTACATAGAGGAAAGAGAGAATGAATCCCTTGAAGAGTCTCTAGATAGAACTGATTTCGAGCGCGTTGTCGCTGTAGCTAGAGCGATGGCCCAGAACTCGGACGAGTTAGAGGAGCTACTTGAGCTTCATAGCGTCAACCACCGTAGACGTAAAAAGGGCTCTAAGAAAAAATCTGAGCTACTTCAAGTCTTAGCTAATCAATTAGTGTTAGAGCAAATCAAACGCGCTATAACCACAAGAGTCCTTGATCGACTCAGAAATCCTTGGGAAGTTCGCTATGGAGAGCTTCAGCAATTCTTAGAAGACAACAATGGCCAATGGCCAATGTGTAGACACGTAAAGTTTCCAAAACACGAAAGCTCTTACACCTCTGAACATCGGCAGTCCGCTCTTGCACGTTGGGTTTCCATTCAGAGAAAATACTTTGATTCAAAGCATCCACGCCTTACGCAAGCAAAGATCGACAAGCTCAATCAGATAGGAATGGTTTGGAACTTGGCAGAGCATACTTGGAGCGAAAAATTAAGACTTTTCAAATCGCTTACTGTTGATGTTGGTCATACTCAAATTAACGGAAAAACCTTTATCAGCCAAAGAGTCGCAAAAGACTGGAATCCCAAAAATAAAAAACCGCAGCCAAAATTAGACAAGCAAATCATCAAGCAGATTGATGTTTGGGCAACAAACCTTAAAACTGTTGCCGACTTAGACAACGAGCCTCACCCACTCACATTGGCTTACAAAGATACGTCTATAACTAATGAAAAAATTCAACATCTACGCGACATTGGCTTCTGTTTCGACATAAGACAAGAATTAGCGTACATACAGATTCGCAAGTTAGAAAGGTACTACAAAGAGCATAAATCTTTTTACGTTACTCATTCTTGGACAGGGTACGAGGATTTAAACCCAGATAAACAAAGAGTTCAAGGGTTGGGAGTGTGGACATCAAGAGCGAGAAGATTAAAGAAAGAGGGAAAACTAAACCCCATAACAGAAAGAGGTTTAAATTCAATTGGGTTTGAATGGGAACAATTAAGCCTGACCGAAAGAACTTTTAACCGCATGTATGAATACGCTAAAAAGTACCACAAAAAGCATGGACACATTAATGTGGCCAGAGGCGAGTCAAGAGTAGATTGCATTGAGACGCAATTTAAGCTCTGGATAAATAATTTACGCGCTAGAAAATTGAAAGGTCGTCTAACCAAAAATCAAATCAAAAAGCTCGACGCGCTTGGGATGATTTGGAATCCAGTTGGAGAAAAACGCGAAAAGCATTTAAACATAATCAGAAAAGCTGGAACAACAAAACTTTCAACTGACCCATCAAAATCAAATCCGTTTCGTGGAACAGTTCACTGGATTGCGGCTTGCAGAAAACTCAAAAAGACTGGCCACTTGAGCTCTTATATTGAAAAAGAGCTAAACAAAATTCCAGACATGGATTGGGAGCCAACAAAAGACGTCTTTGAAACGAACTTTGAAGAGTATAAAAATTTCCTTGAAAAGTTTAAGCGTTTTCCAAAAAACGGCAACCGAACTGGGGCAACCTCAGAAGAGGCTCGCCTTAACCGTTGGCAACAGACTCAATCGAAATTTTATAAACAAAAAAAGCTTTCTCGAAAAAGAATCAAGATGCTCAAGTCAATCGACTTCCCATTTTATGGGATTGAAGAATATGAGTGGGATAAAAATTATGAATTAGCCAAACTTTACTATAAAGATCATGGCCACATCAATCTACCGCAATTAAGCAATTCTAAAAATACTGGCGGTTGTTCGGGATTATGGGTTGCTGGCCAAAGAGCAAAATATAGAAAAGGCAAGCTCTCTAAAGAGAAAATTAAAAAGCTCAATGCGTTAAAAATCAACTGGAACCCAAGTGAAGTACCATTTTACGAAAAAGTTTGGATTAATCCTAGGCCCTTAAAATCTAGTAATGGAAAAACTTACGAATCCTACTCTATCGATTTAGGTAAGTGTCCAGTTACAGGCAAGAATCCCGTTATTCAATACTCGTACAAAGACTTGGCTGAAAAAGCCTTGGAGTTCGTTAAGAAGAAAGGGAAACGCTGGAACAAAAGCCTCATTGAACTCAGGGACTTGTGCTACAAAAAAATACCACATGTCAGAAGAGAGAAGAGATGCCACGATGCAAGCAAGGTTAAACACCTTTTGATTAAGTTTACTCAAAAAGACAAATTGAATCTTGTTCAAACAGCCCAAAAGCTAAACGCCTTAAAGATACTTACGGCTGGTGGAAAAAAGTGGAACAACAAAAATGTTCGTTATGCATTGAAGTCAATGTCAGTTGGTGAACCTAGCTTTAAAGTGAACCAGTTTAGCTAGTCACTAATCTGCCATCCGTACTTTTTGTACGAAGAAACATCTTGGGGTCTGATGAGCTTTCGCTCATCGCCCCTTTTTATTTCCTGCACCTTACGAGTGACTTTGTAAGCCCATCTTTGACAACAAGCTTTAGAGCAGTACAGCTTCCTACCATCAAGGAGTCTGGCTTTGAAAGTAGCATCACAGCCAGCGCACTTTTTTTGTACGAATGGGTTTTCTTTTTCCCTGAGCTTGCTCCTCTCATACCTTTCCCAATTCAACACCCTACCCTTCTTCCACCCCTTCGGTATTCTACCTTTTTTTATTTTTTTATTTTCCTTTAAATTACAGTTGTGTATCCACATTTTTCCATGCTGAGAATTTCTCTTCCCCGACTGAAGGTGCTTCATCGCTTCAGCATGATCTTTTCTCAAAGTTTCGTATAGTTTCGAGTTGCTAACCTTGAACAGCCTGTTTTGATTTGGGCTTTCGCACCAGTACATCAGACCCCAAGCCACGCACATCTTTTTGTGAGCCACAGAGCCCCTCTCAACCATTTTGACTAGCAGTAGGTGACATATGTAGTGCTCTCTTGCTGAAAGCCTCACAACGTTATTTTTTTTGTTTTTGCCTCCCAGTGAAATTGGAATGATATGATGTTTCTCAGAATAACCGCACGGAGGGTTTTCTCTTCTTTTCTCTATGATCGAATTATATATTTTTGCATACTTGTTATTAATGAATTTCATTGCCAAAAATTTTTATTTAAGCAATGATTTGCTCAGTGAGTGATCCAGAAAAAATACAAAAAGAAGAAGCCCAAAATAAGGGGCTTGCAATTATCACAAATCTTGCAGAAATGCATGACTTGATTGAGTGGGATGATGTCGAAGATGCTTTTTTAAACATGAAGTTCCACCAAAGCGGAAGAGTTGAAATTTTTACCAGCAAAGATAAAGCTGAAGGAAACGCACCAACTATTTTCGATTTAAAAGAAGTCATTCGTAAGCCCAAAATGGAACTATAGCTGATTGAAGTCTTCAGGAGTAACTCTAATTTCTGGAGGCGTTTGGCAGTAATAATCCATACCTGAACTCAGGGGAAGATTTTCTTCCCCGTATCTATCGCCCACCATATCTTTGTCTACCTTGGTAAAAGGAAGCAAGTGTTCTGCATGAATCGTAGAGCCAAAAGTCTTCCTCTTTTCCCTTCTCACCATTTCTTCAAGATTATCTAAATGGCTAAATTCACTTTTGGTTATTACTTGGATATTAGTTTCTGGAAATCTGTATTTGTCTGTCCAGAAAGACATCCACCCATCCTGAAAATTTTCTAATGCTGAAGTAGCCTTCTCTGTTAGTAGAAAGCAGTCTGATTCAATGTGGATTATCTTTTCAAGATTATAGTTTTTAGCTATCTCGAAAGAAAACAAGAAGCTTCTCCACCAACCCCAATAGCCTAAATGGGATACCCTTCCCAGATTGTTAGGAAAGGTAAATATATTAACTTTATCTAATTGATCCGGAAACCCAGCTTCTACCTTCCAAACAGAAGCCTCGCTACCCACAAACGACAAATCGGGCGATCCGTCATCGATTATGACTAAAGGTTTATCTTTTGAGAGTTCGATTCCTGAATAATAGTCAATCCACCTTAAGTACCTTTCTCGGTACTGGGCCTCACTATTAAAAAAAGAAGTGCAAAAAATAAAACTGCCCATGAGGTGAACATTAAGCTCATTAAGCCTTATGGGCAAGTATTTAAGTTTTAGTGGCCTCTGTCTCTTAGGTCATCTATTTTGACCTCTAACCTGTCAAACCTGTCGTTCATTCGTTCGGAGAACATTTTGAAGTCCTCTTTGCTGACATATTTTTCAGGCAATGAAAGAGCTAATTCGCTATATCTTGAAGTGACTTTCTCCATGTCATCAGCATGTTTCATGGCCAAGTCATTGTGGTCTTTTTTAATATCGTTTAGATGAGAAAGAATCATCTTAAAAACCCAGCCTCCAAGCAGAGTCACGAAGCCTACTGCTATGTTAATGAATGATTGAGATTCCATTACATATAATATATACACTTTTTCTTTAATTCGTGTAATTTTTATTTAGAAACAAATGGATGTTTTTTTAATAAATCCTGAAACCACTAAAAAACGTAAATTTTGTTGCGATGATTGCGGCATCTCTTACGATAAAAGTGAGTACAAGATTTTATTTAAAGCTAAAAAAATATTATATTTTGACTATAAAGACCATCTCGGCAAGAAAAAGAGGCTATGTCATGAATGTTTGTACAATTCTATATTATTAAGGTTTGATTATGACTTTAAGGATAAAAAATCCATACTCGTAAACATAATAGATGGTGAAAAAAGTTGGCCTTGTAGGTATTACAAGAAGGACAACCCCTCAGACAATAATTTTACTAAATTTTAGTTTGACACTTTTTTTTTAACAAAAGTAGTCTCAGCCGCTATGTTAACAGTTGAACTAAAAAATAATGGGAGACTTTTAGCTCACCTTACAGCCACTCCAAAAGGCAGCATTAACGGCGAAAAAGAGTATCATTACGAGTATTATAAGGTGGGCAAAAAAGTTAAAAAGGGAATAGCTTTTGCACCAAAATCAAACAAGTTAGAGCAGCTTGCTGCGACAATAATGTCTGATAATACTATGGATTCTTGACTGCGCTTTTTACTCTATGTAGTATATTTCCATGTTCGAAAATGGTTATTTTTTACTAAAAAGTAAAAAAGGGAAAAAGAATGAAATAATGGCGGATTGCTGCGACAATTTGTGGAGTCTGCCTCACAGCCTAGAAAGAGTTTCTAGCGAAGAGATGCTTAAAAGATACGAGGTCATTGAATGCTTAATTAACAAGCCTAAGACTCGCAAACCCCCACCCAGAACCGAAGAAAACTCTAACCAAAAATACCAAGATTACGAATATCGGGTATTATAAAGTGTACATAATCTTATGCCTTTGCCAGAGCCAAATAAACAGAATCAAGAAAAAGAAGAATTCGTAAACATTTGTATGGACGACACAAAAATGCTTAATGAGTTTCCAGACGATAAACAGAGAGCGGCAGTTTGCTACTCTCAATGGGAGAAATCCTCTAAAGCGTCTGATGTTTTGTTGGATTTTAGCGGTCAAATCAAAGCCAAAAATGAAAATAAAACTTTAAATAAACCCTTCAGGACTCCTAGCGGCC
>MDSZ01030996.1_pt1 | contig 12835 bp, 19 predicted proteins | sample 811201 | NCBI WGS metagenome assembly MDSZ01 (sample SAMN05326647, study PRJNA326480) | marine metagenome | isolation source: seawater | place: Indian Ocean: North | collected 2010
GAACCCGCGTCCAAAATAATTCCAATTGTAGTCATTCACAAGCTTATTCAGTTTCTATCACAAACTGACAAAGATAGATGGCTATAAAATATCGCTTACCATCCTGTTGCGATAAGTTTTTTAATTTTTACAACTTATTTGTTGTTGTGATTAGATTGGATAGAAGGCTCTAATCGACCTCCCTACTAAGCAGCTAAGCGCTGTTCGAAGTGATTGTTGTTGTTTGCAACTATTATTTTTGAACTGTTAAGGTCGTATCTAACCTGCTTGCACTATTCCTTTTCCTTACCCTGTCGAATCCATATCATCCCCTTAACTTTTTTATTATAACACCTAGTGGTACAAAATTTTTATCATCAAGCCAAATAGTAATTTCTTTTTTATCTTTAACTTTTTCACTGTAAATAAAATTTAATTCTTTTTTGGCTTTTTTAATAGCAGCGCTTTCGCTAGTGTGTTTACTAACTAAACTACCCTGTATATAGTGTCCATCATACTTATAAAGTTTCCACATAATTTATAGCAACCCATCAAGTGTCATTCTTACAAATTCTTCATTAAAGCCAACATGACCGGTATGAATAACCATATTTTTATCAATATATACATATGTAGGAAAACCACCAATTAAGTATCCAGTTATACCAGCAGGATCCATTACGTATTCACGCGATCCTTGTAAGACTGGCGACGTTGTAACACCATGTTCTACAACCCATGTATCAACATCTTCCTGTGTGGCCGGCTCACCTGACAAGCCTTCAATTAAAACAGTAGCAAATACAATTTGATCACCATAATCATCCTGTATTGGTTGTGCGCGGTGGCCAGCAACTTGACAAGGGCCACACCATGCAGTAGAAAAATCTAATAATACAACTGTGCCTAAGTGATCGTACAATTCCCAGATATGACCATTTTGATCGTATAAAACTAGATTACAGACATTTGAACCAATCGCACTTTGATCACAATCATCGCGTTCATTAACACCAAATTCAGGCGGAGCCGGTGGTGGTTTTGCACTATCTTTATTGCTAGTAGTTTGAAGGTCTGCGGCACATCCAATCAGGGCTATTAATAGTAATTTTATCATGATTTATTATCCTTAAAAAAATTGTTAGTTTCATATTTTTTACATAATTTTGAAAATTCAGAATATGTTAATCCCAAAAAACGAGCGGCGTCTTTTTTACTTTTAGTTTTTGAAATAGCAAATTTTAATATTGCGTCCTTAACAATATGCTGTGAGTTACGCCAAATGTCAAATCCATATAGACGATTATTGATATTGGAAGCTGCCAACTCAAATTTTATTGCAATCAAGTCTTCAAGGCTTATTGAACTTACATGTGCTAGAAACTGATCATTGATTTTATTTTGATTTTTAAATAACTTTATAGTACTGTCAGATTTAGTAGTAATATTATTATTCATATAAACCATCACAAGCAATCACAGAAATATTATAAACACCAAGAAATATCTTGTCAAGCAAAATAATTAAATAATTATAAATCAAGCTCAATATCATCAGTGCCTTGCGTTGTTTCTTCGCCGCTTTGTGTTTTTGCCATGTCGTATGCTTGATTAGTTGGCTCCGAAACGTTTGTTTCTAATTCTTCTTCGAATTTGTCAAAATAAAGCTTTAAATTAGCAATTAAGTAATCATAAAATAATTCTTGATCATCAGGATTTGATAACAATTCATATGAATCAATTATATTACTCTCAATTTTTTTAAAAGTGTTGTAAGCCACATTTCGTCCGGTTTTGTCTCCATCGACACCTTGGCCGAACGAATCTCTCGGATCTTCTTCCTCTTCTTCATCGTCTGCTGATTTCTCGGCATCAGTGCGAATATCGATAAACTTGTCATCATCAGCATTATCACCAACATTAATTTCAATCTCCTCGTCAACATTTAGTTCTAATTCAGTAAGGCCCGGATCATCGTCACCGGCCTCGTTGTTTGTTTCAACTGGTGTCAGCGTACTGACAACCGCGTTTATTACGTGTGAGCGGAAGGATTCTCTTTGATTAGGATCGGTGGTCAATAATTTATAATCTGTTTCTAAAACAGGAATAATTTTTTTCAATAAGTCCTCTAAAACATTAATTCCAGTTGATTTATTTGGTGTAGGATCATTATCAGAGGTTTGGGCTTCTGTAATATTTGTTTTTTCAAAATTAATCAATGAGCGTATTATAGAACGAAGCTGGCTTTGCTCGTTTAATGATTTTTTTCTCTTGACAAACCTAATCAAATGCCTTATATTTTCTCTAAGAAGTTTTTCTTCGTTTTTATTCATCTTAAATGCCTCTTTTCATAATTAGTTTCATAACTTCATCAACGATATTTAAATCAATATTTTCGTGTCTAACAAGGCGATTGGCAGGCGCTTTTTTGCGCCTTTTATCCCGAGTAGATCCCAAAGGGCCGGCATATCCCGCGACAGCGCCCCCCGCCATGGCTGACATCTCTTCAACATTGCCAAGTCCAAGCACATCTAATACAGCGCTAACATTCTCTTTACCAACAAAATCAGCAATTCCTGCTCTATCTTCGAGGGCCCCACCTAGTGCGTTTCGAAACGCTGTTGCACTATATGGCTCGCCACTTGCACGTGTTGTTGGCTCAACTGCTGTTTTTTCTGGATCAAGTAATTCAACTCCATCTTTTACATACTTATCAGCTTGTAGCCATCTTTTCCAATCATTATCCTTGGTACTAGCGCCTAAAATAACTTTGTCACCAATGTTTAAAGGTCCGTTGTCACCAATAAAATCATATGCCGCAGTCACCGGTGAAGCATGGTCTTTTGAAGCTTCAATTCGAACATTAGATAAGCCACTGGCTAATATCTGCCATATTTTAAGGGAGTCGTCGGAAGTTATTTCTCTTCCGTCTGGCAAATATCGACCTTGCTTTGTTGGTTTTGAAATGATAACAACGACCTCATCTGCGTTTGCAGCATATTTTCGCACCATATCCAGATGCCCCTTATGAGGTGGTTTAAATGCGCCCGGAACAACTGCGACAGTTTTAGGATAATCGGCATCGACTACCGGATCATCTGATTCATCTTCGATTATTTCAAGTTCTAAAATTTCTTCTTCGGTCATACCAGAGCGGCGAGCGCGACCAATAATTTGATTTGACATGGCAAAGGCGCCCGTTAATTTATAGATTTTATCAGAGCCCGGTGGGTACTCGAATACAATTCCTTCCATTGATGAAGCGAGATTTTCAATATCGCCAAGCTTAGCTAATTGTTGATCAACAAGTTCACCCATTTTTTCATCACCAGTTGCTTGCAAGCTTTTTAAATAAGCGATAGATTTAGTCAATTCATCACGCATTCTAGCAACTTCACGGTCATTGTCACTTACAAAATAACTTTTTACGCCACGTAAAACCTCAATTGCAAAGTCACTAATTATATCAGACAGAGGCCTTAGAACATTAGAAATATATTTTCTAGAATTTGTTTTAGTGCCTAATTTAGAAATTATAGCCTGTTTTGTTTTTCTATCAACTTCTGGGTCCTTCAAAAAACTGTCCTGCGGCACTCGTTTTTTCAAATCATTAACAGACAATCCTCTTGTTTTTGCCTCATCGGGCTTTATCATTAGCAATAACAGATCATCAACAAGATCATCAGGGAATTCATATTTGCTTAAATACTCACGAACTACTTCATCTACATAATCACCTAACGTACCACTCATTCCAACAGGCGTTGAAAAGTTCTCTATTTTATTTTTTGTGTCTTCAAAAATTTTACCATCTGCTAACTTAGTTAATGCGACTAGCTTAGGTCCATTTATTTTCCATTGTTCATTACCGACGTCTAATGATTCTCCATCAATTAATTTAGCAAGTTTTGTAAATTTTTGTTTTGTAATTCTACGCTCTTCTGAACTTTCATCTGAATCACCAAAGTATTTTAAACTATGCAAAACAATATTGGGAGAGTCATACAAAATAATATTTGGATTACTTGGGTACATAATTTCCATGTTAATGTACCTTCTGCCGCCGGCAAAGATTGATTCAAGCTCCACAGGGCTTAATTGTCTTAAAGCTGCTGAGATGGCCTTAAAACCGTTTGTAAACGCATTTTCAGCTGGGTGACCTCTCCATTTGCTGATATATTCTTCGGTGCTCATTCCACCTTTTTTAACGTCACCATTATTTCTTGCCGTTCTAATTTCACCTTTTGAGTCAACACTCAAAAATAAATTTTGTCCATCAACCTTTTCAGTTGCGTTTTCAATTTCAGCATTTGCAACTTTACCAAGAATATTAACAATTTCATTAAATGTTAAATCTAGGTCTTCTGATAAATGGGCCATGTGCCCGGCAACACCGCCCATTACTCGTCTCCCTTAACTTCTTCCAAAATATTAAGCTTTTCTTGAAGAACAGCCATGTCGTTTTCCATTCTTCTAGCAAACCTCTTAACTTCACGCAAGTGTGTCTTTGCAATTTGCAACCTGCGTTTTTCAGTCATAGTTCTAGGTTTAAGATTGGAAATTATTTCTTGGAGACCCTGAATATAAGTGAAGATGTTCTTCTCATCTAGACTCTCGTTAAGAAAATCTTGCCAGTCTGAATTTAGTGACATGTGTTCGTCCTCTTTAAAGTTTAATAGTAATTTTTGAATAAAACGGTTTCTACACTTTTTAAGTTCTATTTTTGTATTTACCGTTCACAATTTTATCCTCGCAAATGCTTACGCAGCAGCGCTGCAATTGCTTCTTGAAGACTGTCTTTGTCAACAGATTCGTTTTTCTTATCATCGCCTTTCTTTTCTTTGGCATCAGCAGCTGCTTTTTTCATGGATTCTTCTTTATCGCCGTCTTTGTCAAGATCAATATAATCTGGCTTAGCAGCTTCTTCAAGCTCATCTTCTTCTTCTGCTAATCTTTGGCCATCATCTTGTTTAACGCGTCTACCGGTTGCTCTGTTACCTTCGCGATCAGCGGCTGGGTGCGATGGTGACTCGTCCATTTTCTTATCATCGTGATCTTCACCCTCATCCATTTCTTTATCATCATCATCGTGATCTCTTTTTGCAGGATGGCCACCATGACCCTCAGCAAGTGATGCATCGGTTATTTGAATATCTTCAACAGCAACATTCTCTAAAATTGTTCCATCTTTCAGTTTCATATCGTAATGAGTAACTTGTCCTAACTCATCGTTCCAGTTGTGTGAAACAGCCTCTGCCATTTGAACTGCACCGTTGTGCTCAACGCCACCATGGTGTACACAATAGTGGTTAGGTGCAAAAGCATCACCGTTCTCTTCTTGTACCTCACCGGTACCATCAAACTCTTCAAATTCTTGTAAAGAGTTAAATTTAAAACCCCACGCTTCTGAAAGAAGAGTAGTTAATTCTTTATTTTTCCAATCTTTTGTAGACATCTTATTTTCTCCTTTTTGTAGATGTTCGTAATAAATAGTACTTTTTATCCCGTCTTCCCAATCTCGGAAGCACATATTTCCAACTTCGTATGCTTCTCTTTCCATTTCACGCAAATGTTCATCGTTTTGAGCATACCCTTCACCCATTTCAGATGCATTGTTGAAGTCACCGCGGCAATTCTGAGCATGGTGAACTAATTCGTGTGAAAACGAGCGCATTACATCTTTTGGGTGCCGACCATCAATATATAATGTAATTGATTCATTGTTTGGATCGTAAAACGCTGTTTTGCCAAGGGGATTTTGTGCATTATTTGTATCTGATCTTAAAAATAATTTTGGCGGTCGAGTAAATCCCATTCTTTTTTGAGCAAATGGCAAAAATTGTTTTACAAGTGGTTTTATAATTTTAATCATCACATAGGGCCTCTTTTTGTTCGACAGAATACCATATATATTCTAAATAGTTACCAAATGGGTCTTTTACATAAACACCCACAGTACCATCGCGATGTTCAACAACATTGCCTAATTCTGTGGGTAAATCTTCTATGTTATCAACAATAATAGCAAAATGAGGATGCGGGTAATGTTTTTTGTCTATTAAAGCTAAGAAGGTATTATTTAATTTTAATCTGATGTACTTTTCGTCTCTATAACAAATTTTAGCATCTAATTTATTCATATACCAATCTTCGGCAACGCTGAGGTCGTCAACTAAAATAGCAATATGATCAATTGTTGAACTCATAAATTTTTACCTTTCTCTTTATCAACTAATTTTAAACTAAGCGTAAAAAATTCCCTTTCAGAATGCGGCTCATTCAGTGGCATAACTTTTGAAATTGAAATAATTCTGTTTGATCTCATTTGATTTTCAATATTTAATAATATTCCGTATTGTGAAATCCAATTTTCTTGTTCTTTATCCCACGATGACCATTCAACAATATCACCAATTTGAAAATCATTAGCAGAAAGTTCTCCAAAATAATCTGTTTTAACCATAATAAGTTACTAACCATGAACAAATGCCATTTTTTAACATGTCGTTACATATTTTTTCAGCTGATTCGATATTATCATATGGACCGTCATTGTTAAAAGAATCATTTTCAATATCGTGCCATCTAACGATAATAACTTTTTTATTTAATGAGCTTTCAGTTGATGCGTCAAATTGATAAAATTTTTTTTCTTTTTTGGTTTTTTTCATGTATTAATTAGAACAAAAAAATATTGATATTACCAATAAATTATTTTTTTACTAATAAAAAAACCAAAAGAGATACAATTGTTATTTCGAAACCAAGCAAACCATAGGAAAGCCATGATAAAGATAAAAACAACAATGTTTTCCAAAAATCATTAAATACGAATAGCATTAGTCAAAACCCAGATATTCTAGTTCATTAGAATCTATCTCTATTATTCTACCACAATTTGTGTAAATTAAAATACGATTTAAAAAATCTTTTTTATCATCAAGTACAAAAACCTTTTGATTTCTTAGAATTTTAACATATGTTTTGCTACTAGGCTGAAAGCAATATATGTCACCGCGTCCCTTAATATAATATTCAGGTACTAGCTCGACGTCTTCTGATGGTTCTCCATTTAATTGATTTATTATTTGTTGAACAAGATCTTTTAATTTTGATTTTTGTTTTTCCATTAAAGTAAATAGAAAATTTAAACATCAAAAATTTTAAAGCATGAATAATGCTTTTTAAAGGACTGCATAACATACAGAATTTTAAACATAATATAAAATATTGATATTTTTGTTACATCAAATATGGTATATTAATACATACTATTAGAGATTATTGATTATGAAAATTAAAATAGCATTTTACAAAGGCGGAAGAGAATGGCAACACAAGATAATAAGGTGGTGGACAAAAAGCATTTATAGTCATGTTGAATTGATCATGCCGGATAATTACACTTGGATTTCAATTAGTCCGTTTTTAGAATCCAAAGTTGCAAAAAGAATAAAAACTGATTTTGATCTTGAAAACTGGGATTTTGTGTCAATAGATATCACAGAGAAACAACACAATTCATTAATTTCGTTTTATAATCAAACAGAGGGCAGTAATTACGATTGGCTTGGAATGTTATTATCTCAACTTACACCGTTTAAAATTAAATCAAAACATAAATGGTATTGCAGTGAATGGATAACGCATGCATTGGTCTTATGCGGAATTTTAAGTTGGCAAAATGTAAAAATATATGACAAAATAAATATGAGACCATCTGATTTGTATCAGATTGTAGAGAATTATATAAGCGATGATGCTGAATCTGATGACATGATTTAGTGCTTAAATAACTTTTGCAACTGCAATCAATGCACCCATAATAACTTGGACAACCATAAAGATTGTCATTGCTTTTGTTTTAAAATCTTTTAATTCTGCCAAATCTTTCATAGCTTCGCGTAATTGTGGAGGTGATGCTACATCATCTAGTTTTTCTTTCCAAATTTTAATTTCTTGTATGCGATCTTCTTTTGCGCGTAATTCTATTAGTTCGCTTTTGACTTCTTGTAATTCTTCTCTTAAAACTTCTATACCAGTTGATAGCGTTTCTAGTTGTTGTAAAACTAATTTTGAATAATTTTCCCAACCGTTATTAGACATGTTGTTAGCCTCCGCATGTAATTAGTCTTAAAAAAAGCAACATTTTTATATTAATTTTTGTCGATTACATTTTCAGCGATATCTTCTGCATATTTAACTTTTCTTGCTTTTATTTTAACCTCTGGATATTGACTTGACAACATTTCAACAGCATCAACGTTTTTTCCAGAATCATCAAAAAATAAAACATCAGTTGCCCCTTTTTCAATACGATTTGCAATCCAGTCAGCTTTTGCTTGTGGGTCAGACGTCGCTAATAATTCAAAAGTAATTTTAGATGTATCTAAACCAATACTTTCAAGATAATTTCTAATTGGTTCTTCCGCAGCAGGATCTCTTGCAGTTAAGATAGCTATTTCTCTCCCTTCGATTCCAGCGTTTAAGGCATTACGAATAATATTAGTAATTTGTTTAATTTCGCGCGGATTGATAACTTCGTCAAATTCTGAAAAATCGTATTCATAATTTGGGTTTGTTTTATGAACCGCGTATTCGCCCGGCGTCATCTCAATTTTTTCGCCGGTGTCGGTCGTAATATGAATATTAGAATCTGACTTTGCGATTGTATCATCAAAATCAAAAACACGAAGTTTTGATTCATTTAAATACTTTCGCCAATTTTCAAGTAGGAGTTTCATCTACCTTTCCACCATTTTGTTTTTTGTGATTCGGGCGGACACTTCGTACCAGCAGGACATAACTTAAAAATATTTGATAGAATACCGCTATCCTCTTCAATAATTTTTTTGATTTCTTCAACAATAATTTTTTTTAATTCATCATTGGTGATGTTTTTAAGCAAATTATTCATTTTTCTTTTTTCATTCTTTGTGTTTTCTTTTTTGAAGCTTCCTTGCGTTTTTTAGCATACTCATATGATTTTTTTAATCGAGCTTTAACCTTTGGGTCTTTTGCGTTGTTATAAGCTGCTCGCGCTCTTTGATGAATTAAATTAATTATTTGTGATTGACGTTTGTGTGATTTTGATTTAAACGATGCTTTTGATAAGGTATCTTTGATATCTTGAACCGTTGAAAATTTTACTGATACTGTGTCGCTCGGATCTTCGTCAGTGTACAAACGTCTCCCAGAACCTTTTGGTTTTTTCCCTGAGCCTTTCTTTGGATCTGCCTCATCTAATTCAATATCTTCATTTTTCTTTTTCTTAGATTTTTTAACACAGTTTGGATATCGTTTTCCAAACATTGTTTTCATACCTTTTTTTTCATATCCGGGCCAACATTTTTCTAAAAGAACTTTTTCAAGTTCCTCTTCAATAATTGTTTTAAGTTTTTCTTTGGTAATATTCATAATATTAAATAGTCATCATATATTATAATGGCAATGTTACATTTGGTGCACAATCTAGCATGTCTTTGCTGCCCATGTTTTGTTCTGATGCAACAAAATTGACGCCATTGTCAGTACTAAACCACATATCGCCTGTAAATGCCGAAACGCACCACGTGCCAGTGCCATCAGTAGATATAGAAGATAACGTACCGTGTGAAGTTTGGCTAAAATCTACACCATTTGAAACAACTGTTATATTTTTGCCATCAATGTCCAATATTGTCTTGTTCTGGCCACCCACAGCTATTACACGTCCACCAGCCGCAGCGACTCGTACATCTTGCGCAAAACAAGCAGAGGCGTGCCCGGTAATGGTTGTTTCTGTTGACCAGTCAGTTAAATCTGCCTCCGCGGCTGTGAAACACTCCCCACCATTAACACCAGCAAAAAGCGTAGCATTGGTATATGCTAATACTCTAATATCACCCGGATCTGCATTGCTTGAATCAAGAAGCGTGTGTAGTAAACTCCATGTTTGTCCATCATTCGTACTCTGATAAATTCTATTTTGTTGTGCGCACCACCAAGTTCCGGTACCATTTGATGCCAGCGCATACATAGCAGATGTATTTATTTGACTAACGCTATCCATAGCAATTAATGTCCAGTCTTTACCATTAGTCGACCTAAAAATATCTTTTCCGTCCATTTTACCAACCGCAATCCAAACATCGTTACCCCACTGAATTTGGAATCTGCGACCAGTTAAATTTGCATTAGATGAATCACTATTTACACCAGTCCATGGTCCAGAACTCGGGACACCCTCCTTATATGCCAATTCACATCCATCTGTGGCATATGAAGCAACCCAAATTTCATCTCCATTTTCATCTTTACCGTATGCTACGGAAATATGATCGTTAGAACTAGATGGATTGGGGCTACTACCACCGGAAAATGCATCATAGTCAGTCCAATCATTTTCTGCTTTTAGGTCAGCATCGGTTATGTATCCAACTCTTCTATCGTCACCAACAGCAATCCAATAAGATGCACCGGTAGAACTGGCAGGGATAGTTGCAGAATTCAATTTTGCTATGTCAGCAGTCGGTATACCATTAATTTTAGCTATGTCAGCATAATTGGCACCATTAATTTTTGTAATTTCTGACATAATATATCCCTAAATATATAATTATAATGGAAGAAGTTTATTAACAGCAACAGCATCAATATCTTCTGTTCCGCTACCAAATTGAATTCCGCTAGCGGTTCCATTACTCCAACTTTCACCATCATCGTTACTAAATGATATTTTGCCATCATCATGTGATACAACCCAATTACCATTTCCATCTGACGTAACGGAACGTGCTGAACCATGTGGCAATACATTATTTAGTTTTGTAAAATTAGCGCCACTATCAACACTACGTGCTACATCGTTGCTATTAACTACAATAACTGTGGAATGAGCAGCGGAACCGGTTGAAACCGCTGCAAACCCCGCGCGGAAGGTCTGTCCAATGTTGATATCCGCGGAATCAGTCCAACTTCCAGAGTCAGCACTCGTTGCAACACCAACTTTTTCACCGCTGTTGTCGCCTCTCACGTCCTCTCTAAAAACATACCATTTATTATTAGAGTATGCAGCTTCATGAATTTTTGAGCTGTCATTGAAATCTTTTAGCAAGAACCAGTTTAAACCGTGATCAACAGATGCATAAACTTTGGCGCTTTGTCCAAAAATCCAGTTAGTTGTACCGTCCGTTGCTAATGCCGTGATATTTACACCACTTAGTCCTAATCCAGATACATCAACGGAACTCCATGAAGCACCATCATCTGACACTAATATGTCATTTTGAGATGTTGTTCCAACAGCAATCCATTTATCATTTCCATATTTAACATTGAATCGGCGCCCGGTAACATTGATGTGAGTCCACCCATTTGCATCTGTAATATCATCTGTATATGCTAATTCAATGTTATTGTTTGCCGTGGTCATTACCCACCTTTCAGCGCCAGAACCATTACGACCATACCCGATGTCAACGTGGTCATTGCTACTAGCGTCAGCCGGTGAGCGGTAACCAGTCCATGACGTTGGTGATGTGCCTTCGGCGTAGCCGACAGCTCCATCTGCGCCGGCAATAGCCCATTGTGTAACTGCCGGCGACGAACCAGCGGGCACAGTTGCAGCATTAAATTTAGCAACATCAGCTGTTGCAACTCCATTAATTTTAGCTATGTCAGAGTAGTTAATACCATTAATTTTTGAAATATCAGACATAATATTGTTACCTTAAATACATACTTAATTATCGTATCCAGTATCTATTTTGTCATTTATTATTGTTTTAGCTTGTAGTAGATCTTGTGGTTCAACTTCTTTAAGTACAAAATTACCAGTTTTTGGCTCATAGTACATACCTATTAAATCTCCTTTTGAAACATCTTTAAGTTCTTTTTCAGAAATAGTAATTTTACCATTATTTTTTTTAACTATTGCTGTTAAGATACTAAAAAGATAATCTGGATCTTGCAGATATTTACTCATGAGTTTATAAATCCTTTCCACGTTTTTACGAGGTTTTCATTTTTTTGCATAAAGGCAGGCTTGCGAGAATTAACAAACTGGGCTAAAACTCTGTTAAATACCACCGTAAGATTATCTTCGTCGTCCATTTCGCCCTCCACAAGCTCTTGAAACAACTCAGCCATAAGATCAGGCTCGTCAGCGTTAATAGTGAATTCAACAGTCATATTGATTTCTCTGAGTCCCGGCACACCCTGTTCAAGAGTTTCAGCATTCATAGATAAAAAGTATTGGGTATTTATTTCCTCTCTTGGAGCTTCTAGAAGTTGTTTTCTTAACTCAATTCTAAAATCGCGAGAATCAACTATATCTTTAAGCACTCGAATATCTAATCCTAAATCTTCTGGGTCGTAGTAATGTGTATATCGTGCAGATGATTCGTATGATTCGGAGTATTGTCCATCGGTGTCAAGATCCCATTCATATGATGTGAGTGCTCCGTCTTCGATGGACATAGCAAGATTCATATATGTACCACCTTCCATTTGCCCTTCGCGCTTGAAATAATCAGTGAGCACAGCTTCAAATTGATCTCTTCTGTCATCGATTATCACATCAATGTTTTCAAGTGCTTCTCTGTATTCGTCTGGCATAGCCATATAGCCATTGCCATAAATGTCAGGATGCTCAAAATTAACCTTCATGGTTAAATGTATTTCTTCACGAACACGACGAATAACAGGTGTATAGTTGTTGGAGTCTTCAAATATATCACCATATATAGCAATCACCTCATCGACAGAGTTCCACACTACTTCTTCTTGGTTGCCGGGTAGTCTTTTCCACTCATCAACCGGCCACTTTGCAATAAACGCCGCAAAAGGTCTAATATAGGCACCCTCACCGCCATCA
>MDSZ01194500.1_pt1 | contig 12833 bp, 9 predicted proteins | sample 811201 | NCBI WGS metagenome assembly MDSZ01 (sample SAMN05326647, study PRJNA326480) | marine metagenome | isolation source: seawater | place: Indian Ocean: North | collected 2010
ATTTTGACACCTAAGTATATTAAACTGTCCCTCAGAAATAATATTAACAAATTAAAATTAACAAATCATTTGAAGGAGAAATTTGGTTTTCCTTTAGTTATCAAACCTTTAAATGAAGGTTCTAGCGTAAATGTTTTTATTTGTAACAAAAATAATTTTTTTAAAATTTTGAAAAAATTGAATGATTACGGCGAAGTTTTGTTGGAAAAGTATATACAAGGAAGAGAAATACAAGTTGCTGTTTTATCGGATAAAGTGCTTGGAGCAATTGAGCTCAGACCAACAAGAAAATTTTATGATTATGAGGCCAAATATAATCCAAAAGCTAGAACAGAACATATAATTCCAGTGAAAATATCAAAAAAAAAAATATCAAGAAGTAGCAAAAATTGCTTTAAAAGCTCATCGATTATTAAAATGTAGAGGTGTTTCTCGCTCAGATTTTAGATTCTTTAAAGATAAGTTTTATTTATTAGAAACAAATACACAACCTGGGATGACTTCTTTATCATTAGTACCCGAGATAGCAAAATTTAATAACATTACTTTCAAAAATTTGATAATAAAAATTTTAAGTGATGCATCAATTAATAAATAAAAAAAAATTATATTTCTATCTACTTTCATTTCTTTTGTTGACTACAATAATTAATCAAAATTTATTGCAAAACCTTGAAAAAAATTTTTTTTTAGTAAGAAACATTAATGTAAATACTGAATCAACAGAATTGAAAGATCAAATTATTTTTAATCTAAAATATTTAAAAAATGAGAACATTTTTTTTATTGATAAAAATATTATCAAAAGCAAATTAAATGAATTAAAATTTTTTGAGAATTTAATAATTAAAAAAAAATACCCATCTACAATTTTAGTAAATGCAAAACAAACTAATTTAATTGCAATTACCTACATTAATCAAAAAAAATATTACTTAGGTGAAAACGGAAAATTTATTTTAGCAAATACAATAAATTCAAAAAAAAAATTACCAATAATTTTTGGTAAATTTGAAGCTTCGGATTATATTGATCTCAAAAATAAATTAAAAAATCTAAATATTAATTATAACTCAATAACTAAATACTTTTTTCATAAAAATAAAAGATGGGACTTATATTATCCAAAAAATATAATTTTAAAACTACCAAATAAAAATATTATTGATGCGATGAACCTTTACAAAACATTTAAAAATTTAAACAAAATAAAACCTAATACTGTTATTGATTTACGAATTCAAAATCGATTAATTTTAAAAAATGAATAAAGAAAAATTATTTAACATTTTAGATTTCGGGGTTTCAAAGATAAGATTTTCTGTTTTTGATCAAAGTTTTAAAGAAAAATATTTTATTTCTGAATCAACAAGTTTAGAAAACAATTATTCAAATAATTTTATTACAATCAAAAATATAATTAAAAATTCCGAAAAAAGTATCTCAAACCATATCAAAGATATTATAGTAATTCTAGATCCTGTTGAATTATTTACTATTGATTTGTCATTAAACAAAAATTTAGATAGAAAAGTTAAATTATTAAAAGTTCTTGATTCATTATTACTAGAGTTAAATCAAATAATTGTATCATCATATAACAATTTTAAAATCGTTCATACGTTAATCGATAATTGTATTATTGATGATGAATATTATGAAGAATTACCAAAGCGCGAAATTGAGTTAAGTAAAATAAAAGTACATTTTAAACTAATCTGTTTTCCAAATAGGATTATAAACGATTTAAATTATCTATTTAATAAAATTAATGTAAATGTTTTAAATTTTTATTGTACAAGTTTTGTTAAATCTTTATCTCATATAAGAAAACTAAGTATCGATGATGCTTCTTTTTTAGAAATAGGATTGAATAGAACTTCTTTAATTACTTATAAAAAAAACAAACTAAAATCTATTCACTCCATACCAATAGGCGGTTTTAATATAACAAAAGATATTGCAAAGATTTTCAATATTTCATTAGAAGATGCAGAAAAAATTAAAAAATCTTTTACTAAATCTGAAACTGAATTTTCCTACGAGAATAATTCAAATGATACCGATATTATTTTAAAAGAAGTAATTACTAAAAAAATATCAATAAATTTGTTAAAAAAGGTTATTTTATACAGAGCACAGGAGATAATTGATCTAGCTTTTAAAAAATTAAATAGTCAAAATCACTTTATCAATTTAGATGATGCAGAATTATTCTTAATTGGTGATGGGTCAATAATCTTTAAAGATAATTCTTTCGACTTAAATAACAAAAATCAATTTAAAAATATTAGTTATTATAACGAAACAGACAATGAAATCTGTAATTCTGGATTAGTTTATTATTTGAATAATTATGAAATACCGAAAATTATTAATAAAAAACAAGGATTATTTGAAAAATTTTTCAATTTTTTTGCAAAATAACTGTATTTTCTTGTAATATTTGTTGAGTATAAGATTTGTGCGGTGTCTAATATAAGTTACATGTGTCAATTCTTACTCAAAATACTTTAAATAACAAAATTTGTTTCGACGGAATAGGTATCCATACTGGTAAAAAAGCAAAATTAGTAATAAATCCAGCTGCACCAAACTCTGGAATTGTATTTAAAAGATCAGATCTTAAAAAAAATAATTTGGTATATCCAAATTACTTAAATGTAACAGATACAACATTGTGCACAACTATATCAAATGAATATGGTGTTAAAGTATCTACTATTGAACATTTAATGGGTGCTTTTTATGGTACAGGAGTCGACAATGCTCTTGTTGAGATAAATACTGAGGAATTACCTATACTTGACGGTTCGGCAAAAATATTTGTTGATGAAATAAAAAAAGTAGGAATAAAATCAAGTGATAAACCAATAAAAATAATAAAGATAAACAAAGAAGTAAAATTAAATAATCAAGAAAAGTTTATATCGATTAATAAATCTAATATTACAGGTGATATAGAATTTGAGATTAAGTATAAAAATAAAGTAATTGGTAATCAAAAAAACAAAATAAATGTTTTCGAATCAAACTTAAAATCTATATTCGAGTCCAGAACTTTCTGTCTTTATGAGGATATAGAAAAATTAAAAAAACTCAATTTAGGAAAAGGTGGAAGCTTAGATAATGCCGTGGTAATTAAAAATGATCAAATTTTGAATAGTGAAGGTTTGAGAAATAATTTAGAGTTTGTAAATCATAAAATTTTAGATTGTATGGGAGATTTGTATTTATCAGGCTACAAAATTATTGGTTCGTTGAAATGCTCACAAGGGGGTCATCAATTAACAAATTTGCTTTTAAGGAAAGTTTTTAGCGATAAGAGTAATTACTCTCTTATTGAAATTAAAGGAAAACAACTTCCGCATACATTTACAAATTACCAATCTCTTAAATCAATAGCTTAAAAGTTAGAATTTTTTCATTAATCTGTTAAAACGATTGGATGAAATTCAATATAATAATTTCTTATATATTATTATTTTTTTTAATCTTTTCCTGCTCTAAAAAAGAGGAAAAAATCACAATACTAAAAGAGAAGAATTTGGAAACTCAGATGATTGAAATTTACAATCAAGCAATGGATGAGTTTGAAAAGGGTGATGTTATTTATGCAGGTAAGAAATTCAGCGAAGCTGAGTTACTTTACCCACAATCTATTTGGGCACCAAGAGCAGTTTTAATGTCAGCATATGGTTATTATTCGCAAGGATATTATAGTGATGCAATTAATAATTTAATTAGATTCTTAGACAAATATAAAAATCATCCACAAACCGACTACGCATATTACTTGCTAGCACTATGTCATTACAATCAAATAGTTGATGAAAAAAAAGATTTAAACGAAATATTGCAGTCAAAAAAATATTTTGAGTTTATAATAAAAAATTATCCCAACACAGATTATGCTTCAGATTCTAAATTTAAGTTAGAATTAATAATTGAAATAATAGCTTCAAAAGAAATGTACTTGGCAAGATATTATTTGGAAAGAGAGAAATGGATACCAGCAATAAATAGATTTAAAGTAGTGGTAAATCAATATGATAGAACTATATACGTTGAGGAAGCATTACATAGACTTGTAGAACTTCATTATAAAGTTGGTCTAGTTCAAGAAGCAGAAAAATACGCTTCATTACTTGGCTATAATTATAATTCAAGCGCATGGTATGAAGCATCTTATAAATTGTTAAATAAAAATTATAAAAGAGGAAGAAAAGATAGACGAAAAAGCGATTCAATATTAAAAAGATTCAAAAATTTATTTAAATAATCATAATAAATGATTAAAAATATTACAAAAAAAAATTATAATTCTAAAGTTAAGGAGCTAATAAAGCATAATAAATTATATTATGACAAAAGTAAGCCGGTTATTTCTGATAGAGAGTATGATGAACTAAAAAAAGAAGTTAAAAATTTAGAACTAAAATATAATTTTCTAAAAAATAAAAATTCAATTATAAATAAAGTTGGATATAAACCTTCAAAATCATTTGAAAAATTTGAACACAAAACCCCAATGTTGTCTTTATCAAATGCATTTAATGCAGCAGATTTAAAAAATTTTGAAAAAAAAATATTTAATTATTTAAATAGAGAGGAGAAGTTTGATTATAGCGTAGAACCAAAAATTGATGGTGTTTCTGCATCATTAACTTATATAAATAAAAAATTAGTCTATGGTGTTTCTAGAGGCGATGGCAAAATTGGTGAAATTATAACAGAAAATTTAAAAACTGTAAAAGATATACCTAATCAAATAAATCATAATGATTTTCCAAATGAAGTAGAGATAAGAGGTGAAGTATTTATTAAAAAAAAAGATTTTTTTAAAATCAAAGATAATTTTGCAAACCCAAGAAATGCCGCATCTGGATCTTTAAGACAAAAAGATCCTAAAGAAACAAAAAAAATACCACTTAATTTTATTGCTTATACCTTTGGTTATATTGATCTTAATAAGGTAAAATATCAATCAGATTTTTTAATTGATTTAAAAAAATGGGGTTTTAAAACTAACAATGACAATATAGTATTGTCTAATATTGATGAACTAATAAAATTTCACAAAAATTTTGAAAATAAAAGATTTAACTTAGATTATGATGTGGATGGTTTAGTTTACAAAGTGAATGATTTAAATCTTCAAAAAAGACTTGGTTTTACATCTAATGCTCCACGATGGGCAATAGCCCATAAATTTTCTGCTGATAGTGCAAGTACGAAAGTCTTAAATATAGAGATACAAGTTGGTCGAACTGGAGCTTTAACACCAGTAGCAAAAGTTCAACCTGTAAATATTGGAGGCGTTATTGTATCAAATGCTACCTTACATAATGAAGATGAAATTAAAAGAAAGGATATCAGAATTGGTGATGAAGTTAGGATTGAAAGGGCAGGAGATGTCATTCCTCACGTTATAGAAGTAAATAAAACAAAAAGATTAAAAAACTCTAAATCATATTATTTTCCTACAAAGTGCCCATCTTGTGGATCTGATACCATTAAAGAGTTTAACAAAACTACAAAAAAATATGATGCTGTAAGAAGATGTACAAACGATGGATATGGATGTGAGAGGATAGCAATTGAAAAAATTAAGCATTTTATATCAAAAGAAGCTTTAAATATTGATGGATTAGGTAAAAAAGTTGTAGAAAATTTTTGGGAATTAAAATTTATAAGACAACCTCAAGATATTTTTAATTTAAATTATAAAAAAATTGAAAAACTGGAAGGATGGGGAAAGTTATCTGCAAATAATTTAAGAACATCTATTGAAGTTTCGAGAAAAACAACTTTACAAAAATTTATTTATGCAATGGGTATCAGACATATTGGCATCGAAAATGCAAAATTGATAAGTGAAAATGTAAAAAATATATCTAACTTTATTGAAATTGTTAAAAATAACAAATATCATCAACTCTCAAATATCGATGGAATTGGCGAAACACAAATCAATTCGTTAAAAAACTTTTTTTCAATAAAATTAAATATCAATGTTTTAATAGAGCTTAATAATATTTTAAATGTTCAAAATGAAAATCAAAATAAGAATGGAGTTCTGAAAAATAAAACTTTTATGTTTACTGGTAAATTACAGGGGTTTAGTAGAGCTGAAGCTAAATCTTTAATAGAAAAAAATTCAGGTACTACATTATCAAGTATAAGTAAAAACCTTGATTATTTAGTTATAGGTGAAAAACCAACAAAAAGAAAAGTTGATGAAGCAAAAAATATTGGCGTTAAAATAATATCGCAAGATCTATTGCAAAAACTAATTAATTAAACTTATTAACCATTTTTTCTCTTTTTTATTTAAATAATTAGAAAGTTTGGAATAAACTTCTAAATGATAATTAAACAAATAATCCCTTTCCTTTTTTGTTAAAAGTTTAAAGTTTATCATTTTTAAGTCAATTGGAGCTAATGTTAAATTTCTAAATATCAAATTATTTTTTGATTTATCTATGTAGATTAAATTTTCTATCCTAATACCATAATTATTATTATGATAGTAGCCTGGTTCATTGCTCACTATCATTCCTTTTTTTAATGGAGTTTCATTGAATTTTGAAATTCCTTGAGGCCCTTCGTGTACATTCAAAAAAAAACCTACTCCATGACCTGTTCCGTGGGAATAATCCAACCCAACCATATTAAGAGATTTTCTTGCTAATTTATCTATTAGATAACCATTAAAATTATGTTTAAGGTTACAGTTAACCACTGCGATGTGCCCTTTAAGAACTCTTGTAAAATTATTTTTTATTGTATCCGAAACTTTTCCTAAAGATACTGTCCTAGTTACATCGGTAGTTCCCCATTGGTACTGACCACCAGAGTCTATTAATAATATATCATTTTTTTTAATAGTTCTGTTTGTTTTATTACTAGATTTATAATGAATAATTGCTCCATTAGGACCTGATCCCGCAATAGTATCAAAACTTGGGTAGAGGTAACTTTTAGATTTTTTTCTAAATGTTTCCAATTTTTTCTCAATAGATTTCTCTGTTTTTTTTTTCTTATTATTTTTGAACCAATATAAAAATTTAGTTAATGCAATTCCATCTTCAATATGAGCTTTAATACTATTATTTATTTCTGTCTTATTTTTGATTGATTTAAGATTATATATCGGATCAATTTTAGAAATTATTTGAAATTTGCTTTTTATCAATTGTTCATCAAATATTGAACAGGAATTATTATCAATAGAAAATGTCTTTTTTTTAAATTTACTAATGATTTGAAAAAATTTATTTTCTTCACAAAAATTTATTTTTTTTAAATGGCTTTTTATTGAATTAGTAATTTTATTTAAATCTATAAATAAGTATAATTTACCATTATCTGTAACAATTAATTTGCAATTTACCAAAGGACTATTTGGTAAATCTTTGCCTCTAATATTTAAAAGCCAATTAACATTTTCACTTGCACTTATGTATAAATAATTAATATTTTTATTTAATAAGTATTTTCTTATTTTTCTTATTTTTGAATTAAAATCTTCACCGACTATTTTTTTACCTAAAATAAAAACTTTATTAACGCTACTTATCTTTTCTTTTTTAAATCTATATTCAATTGGGAATAAAATTAAATTATTATCAAAATATTTTTTTAGGATATTTTCTGTAAATAGTTTTGGATCAAAACCTATCTTAAAACCTCTGATATATAATAAATTCTTTGGCCATATTTTCGGTATTTCTAAAATAATAAATTTTTTTCCTGACTGCCTTTTTGCTTGCAGAGTATATCTACCATCTACAAATAAATAATTTTTTTTTTTTAAAATTAATGCAAAACCAGCTGATCCATCAAAATTTGATACCTTAGCTAGATTATTTGTGTTTGAGTATTCTGTGAAATAATTATCATTTTTAGGAACTATATAGCCATCTAAATTGTTGTCATAAATGAATTTTTTAATATCCTTAATCATTTTAGTTTTTTTTGGTATCTTAACCACCCAGGGCTTCTAACTTCTTCTTCAAAATCAATATCTTGATTAAATTCAAATTCATTTTCTTCTTTATTATCAAAATTATTACTTTTTTTTAAAAATTCATCAGGAAGTTCATCGACAAATCTTGAAGCTATACTGTCAATCCAGTCACCTTGATAAAACCTATTCATTGCAAAAGAAATTTTAGCAATTTTTTTTGCCCTTGTAATACCTACATACGCAAGTCGTCTTTCTTCCTCAAGACCGTTTTCACCCTTTTCTTCAATACTCTTTTGATGGGGAAATAGCCCTTCTTCCCAGCCTGGTAAATACACTATGTTAAATTCTAATCCTTTTGATGCATGTAGAGTCATTAAGTTTACCTTTTCACTTTCCCAATCTTGATCTAAAGATGTTGCTAGGGCCACATGTTCTAAAAAACTTTCTAAATTATCAAATTCTTTCATGGCATTTAATAATTCTTTTATATTTTCAAGTCTGTTCTCATTTTCCAAATCTTTATTATTTTTTAACATTTGACTGTATCCCGACTCATCAAGAACCATTTGTAAAAGTTTAATATGACTAATTTTCTTTTTAAGATCGTATCTCCATTTTTCCAACAAATTAATGATAGAATTTAATCCAATCTTAGTTTTTGGTTTAATTTTATTAAGTTCAATTAATTTTTTTGAAGCAATTTCAAGTGAAAAATTATTATTTTTTGCAAATTCAGAAATAGTTTTGATAGTTGTATCTCCAATTGATCTTTTGGGAACATTGATAATCCTCTCAAAAGATAAATCATCCATTTGTTGATGTATACATCTTAAATAAGCAATACAATCTTTTATTTCTGACCTTTCATAAAACTTAATACCGCCAATAATCCTATAAGGAATTCCAACTTTTAAAAGTCTTTCCTCAAATTCTCTTGTTTGAAAAATTGCTCTTACTAAAATAGCAATTTCGTTTAACGAATTTTTTTTTCTGAAATTTTCTATTGTTGAACATACATCTATAGCTTCATCTTTTACACTTCTAAAACAGTCTAAAGTAACAAGTTCACCACTTTCTTGATTTGTGTATAATGTCTTTCCAACTCTATTCTGATTATTTTCAATTAATCTTGAGGCAACATTTAAAATATTTTGTGTGGATCTGTAGTTTTTCTCTAATCTTATGATTTTTGTATTTTGATAATTTTTATCAAATTCTAAGAAATTTTTTATTTCTGCTCCTCTCCAGCTATAAATAGACTGATCATCGTCTCCAACACAACAAATATTCATATTTGTTGCTGATAAGGATTTAAGCCATTCACTCTGAATAAAATTTGTATCTTGATATTCATCAACTAATATATATTTAAATTTTTTTGAATAAAGTAAAGATATGTCATTATAGTTTTTGAAAATTTTGACTGTATGTAATATTAAATCACTAAAATCAGATGAGTTTAAATCAATAAGCTTTTGCTGATATATTTTATAAATATTTAAAAAATTTTTTTCTAATGTTTCTTTCTTCTTTAGAATAACATCATCTGGATAAAATCCTTTATTTTTCCATTTGTCAATGACAGCTAAAATATATTTTGGTGAAATTTTTTTAATGTCTATACTTTCAGCCTTACAAATATTCTTTATTAATCTTAATTGATCATCTTGATCTATAATTGTAAAATTTGATTTTAAACCAACTGCCGCAGCATGTTTTCTCAAAATTTTTGCACTTATAGAGTGGAATGTTCCTAGCCATGGAAGTCCGGTTGCATTTTTTTTTAAAAGTTTTGAAACTCTTATTTGCATTTCTTTTGCAGCTTTATTGGTAAATGTTACTGCCAGTATTTGATTGGAGAAAGCTTTGTGAGTTTTAATTATGTGTGCAATACGAGATGTTAAAACCTTAGTTTTTCCAGATCCAGCGCCCGCAACAATAAGAAGAGGACCATTTAAATACTTTACCGCTTCCTGTTGCTTTTCATTTAAATTTAACAAATAATCAGTATTTAACATATTTTTTTATTATATAAACAAAATCGATTCTTAATGAGTAAAATTAAACAAAACAAAATAACTTTTTTCTTAATTTTAACAGCAATTATTATAACTTTTTCATCAATAACTATTTTATCTTTACCAGTTTTATTTAATTATAAAAGTAAAGTTGAGAAAATAGAGAAAAATTTTTATAATAATTTTAAGTTATATATGAATACTTCAGGAATTATTTCATATAAACCGTTCCCCAAACCACATTTATTAGTAGAAAATGCCTCTCTTAGTTTATCAAGCAAATCAAATAACAACACTTTAATAAATACTTCAAATTTAAAAATCTTTATTTCTTTAAGAGATATATATTTGAGGTCATTTAAAAACTTTATTTCTTCAGAAATTTCTAAAACAAACTTAAAATTCAAAATTTCACAAATTAAAGGAATAAGAAAACATTTATATGAAAAAGTTAATAAACCTATTGTTTTAAATGACTGTAAAATTTTTATCGAAAATAAGAATGGAGAAGTAATTTTAATTTCTCCAATTAAAAAAATTTTTTATAAAATTAATAATAAAACAAAAATTAAAAATCTTATGGTTGAAGGTAAAATTTTTGGGATTGATTTTAAATCTGATTGGAGAAGAAGTTATGACAAACCTAAAATAAGCCTTCATAACATTGACTTATTTAATCCAAACATTGAAATAAGAAATTTATTGGAACGCCAAGATATATCAACATTTAAAGGAAAAACTGAAATATTATATGCTCAAGATAAGCTAGAGTATAATTTTTCATTTGATAAAAATAAAATAAAAATAAATTCTCCTAATAAAAAAAATATTAATTTTAATATAAATAGTGATATTAGACTTAAACCATTTTACTTTGATGGTTCGCTATCAATCAAAAATAAAAATATTGAGACAATTATAGATAATATTTTATTAAATTTAATTTTGCATGATCAAAAGTATATAGGCAATTTTAATGGAATTCTTAAAATTAATTTTAGTGAATTAAATAATAAATTAATTAAAAAAGGTTTAATTGAATTAACGATAAAAGAAAAACAAATAAATATAAATAGTGCAATATTTAATTTGGATAAAATCGGAAAAATCAAAACTAATATTAGTATTATTGAGAAAGATGGGATAATTAAATTTTTCTCAAAAAATCAATTATATATAAATAATCACATCGAATTTGCAAAAATTTTTCAAGTTGGTTCAAATAAAGTAAAAAAAATAAAAAAAATATATTTCGATATAGAAAAAAATATAGGAGAGAGTGATTTTATTATTAATAATGTGAGAATAAATAATGCTCAAAATTTTGGTAAATCAGATCAAATATTTATTATAAAAAATATTCAAAATCTTAGAATGCATCTAAGGGAATTTATTAATTAATTTGGACTGATTAATTTTGAAGGATTAACTAAATCATCATATTCTTTTTCTTCAATTAAACCTGACTTAATTGCTTCTTCTTTAAGTTTAGAATTATTTTTTAATGCTTTTTTTGCTATTATTGCTGCGTTATCATATCCTATCTTTGGTGCTAGCGCTGTTACTAACATTAAAGAATTTTCCAAATGTTCATTTATTTTATTTTTGTTTGCTTTAATTCCTTTAACACAATAAAGGCTAAAATTTTTAATACTATCAGATAATATATCAATAGATTGTAAAATATTATATGCAATCAAAGGTTTAAAAACATTTAATTCAAAGTGTCCATGACTCCCAGCCACTGTTATTCCGATATGATTTCCAATAACTTTTGCGCAAACCATTGTTACAGCTTCGCATTGTGTTGGATTAACTTTTCCAGGCATTATAGAAGATCCAGGTTCATTCTCTGGTAGAATGAGTTCGCCATATCCAGCTCTAGGTCCAGAACCAAGAAATCTTATGTCATTTGAAATTTTCATTAAAGCAACAGCTAATGAGTTCAAAGATCCAGAAAAATTTACTATTGCATCATGTGCCGCTAGTTCAGAAAATTTGTTCGGTGCAGGTTTAAAGTTTATTTTACAAAATTTTTTAATCTCTTTTACAATTTTTTTATCAAAATTTTTTTTTGTATTTATTCCTGTACCCACAGCCGTACCACCTTGGGCAAGATAATAAATATCATTTAAACAGTATTTTATTCTTTCAATACTTTTTTTAATTTGTTCATTATATCCAGAAAACTCTTGACCAAGCGAGAGAGGCGTGGCATCTTGAAGATGAGTTCTACCAATTTTGACAATTTTCTTAAATTCTTTACTTTTATTTTTTAATGAAATTTCTAGTAATTTTAAACTTGGCAAAAGTTTATTAAGAGTCTCGGTTGCTACTGAAATATGCATAGCTGTAGGAAAAACATCGTTTGTTGATTGAGATTTGTTAACATGATCATTTGGATGTACTGGCTTTTTTGATCCCTTTTTTCCTTTTAAAATTTCTATAGCTCTGTTCGCTATTACTTCATTGACATTCATATTTGTTTGTGTGCCAGAACCTGTTTGCCAAACTTTTAAAGGAAAGTTTTCATTCAGTTTGCCACTTATAACCTCGCTAGAGGCTTTAATAATCGCTTTTGAAATGTTAGATGAGATTAACCTATCTTTTTGATGAACTATAGCAGCGCTTCTCTTAACGATAGCAATTGATCTTATTATTGAAGATGGTACCAATATTTTGCCAATATTAAAATATTTTTTTGATCTTTGAGTTGAGGCACCCCAATATTTATTATTTGGTACATTAATACCACCAATACTATCAAACTCTTTTCTTGTTTTCATTTATTTGAACAAATAACTAAATAATTTATATACTAGTTTTTATTAATCTTACAGGAG
>MDSZ01189325.1_pt1 | contig 12832 bp, 12 predicted proteins | sample 811201 | NCBI WGS metagenome assembly MDSZ01 (sample SAMN05326647, study PRJNA326480) | marine metagenome | isolation source: seawater | place: Indian Ocean: North | collected 2010
ATTCTTAAATGATAATAATCAACGACCTTTTTTTGAATAGTTTCAATTGTTATTCTACTTAAGTTTTCCTCGCGCAAAATATCACGTAAAAGTCTTTGAACAGTTTCTAAATCTGCCTTTTTTCGAGTAAGCCCAACATATCCCGCAACCCGTGTAAGTGCTCCCTCCATCCTTCTGACATTACGAGCAATACTTTTGGCTAAAAACTCAATTATCTCAGGTTCAATGGAAATTCCCATAGCATCAGCTTTACGGGTTAATATAGCAACCCGAGTCTCCCAATCAGGAGCCTGTATATCAGCAACCAAACCCCATTGGAACCTTGATAATAATCGGCCTTCAATTTTATCAATTTCCCCGGCTGGACGATCACTGGTAAGAAAAATTTGACGCTGAGAATCGTATATGTCGTTAAAAGTGTGAAAAAACTCTTCTTGTATCCTTTCTTTGCCAGCTAAGAATTGAATGTCATCAATAAGCAAGTAATCTACACTACGGTAACGGGACCTGAATTTTGTCAATGTGTTCTCTTGGATGGCTCGTATGAACTCATTGGTAAATTTTTCACAAGAAACATAAGTAATTCTACAAGATGGATTACGATTTAAAGCTTGATGAGCAACAGCATGCATCAAATGAGTTTTACCTAAACCAGTCTCACCGTAGAGGAAAAGAGGATTATAAGCATGGGCTGGAGCATTTGAAACAGCAACACAAGCTGCATGAGCTAGTTCGCTACCCGCACCTACAATGAAATTCGAAAAGGTATTTTTAGGATTAATTCCAAGAGATCTTCCCTGTAAGGCTGGACCATTTGAACGTGTACTTGTTTTGCTTTTAGGATTAGGTATAGAAGAAATCCTATCAGTTCCAAGCGAAGATTCATTACCAATATCACCTAAAAGTTCTATTGTAAAAGGACGTGCAACCAAACGATCAGCTTCGCGCCTTATGATATCGAGATAATTATCACGAATCCAAATTGCTGAAAATTCGTTTGGAGTTATCAATTCGCAACCATCATCATCAAGACGTCCGACACGGATATTATCAAACCATACACGAAATGTATCAGCTGGAATTACTTCTAAAAGGTTATCGCGGAGGCTACTCCAAAAAATTTCAGGATTACTTGTAGTATGAGACATTTAAACTTAAATTAGGGATTTATTCACAGCAAGTGAAAGACTTGAAAAAGAGTGTAAACCCTTTTCTAGCACTGATTTACCCAAGGAAATTAAACAGCTGGGGAAGCTATTTAAGAAAAAAACACAAAATTTATGCAAAGGATTGCAAATTAAGCATTTATGAAATTTTAAATTTATTTCCAAGGGATAATTTTTAGATGAATGTTACAAAGGGGTGTATCTCTTTTGAAGAAAAATTGAAGGTAAACCAAGAAAAAAAAACAGAGAAATCAATAAACTTTCTCACAAGTTATTCACATAGTGTAGTAGATAAGTTTTTTAATATTTTGGGGTTGCCAAAACAAAAAAAAATGCAACCGCACAGAGAGTCTTGATAATTGGTGATTTAGAACAAAATTTTTCGATATAAAGGATTAATTTCTGCCCTATTGATTGATTTTTTTTAAAAGTTTTTCATTAAAATCATTTGCTGAGTCATGACCAAGTTGTCTTGCCGCTTGAACCATTGCTGCGACCTCAACCAAACGAGCCATATCTCTTCCTGCACGCAGTGGAATTTCCATATGCGGCACATCAATCCCCAATATATCGAATGATTTCCTCTCTAATCCTGTTCGATCAGGTTCTCGGTCGTTTGACTCTTCAAGAAAAGTAACAACTAAATCAATTCTTTTTTCTAAACGAACGAACCTTATACCAAAAAGCTCTTCAACATTTATAATTCCGATTCCTCGACATTCCATAAATCCTCGAAACATTTCATCACAAAAACCTACTGGAGTATGATCGCTTAAAAGTTTAACTTTAACAATATCATCAGCAACTAGGCTATGACCTCTTTCAATTAAAGCTAATGCAGCTTCACTTTTACCTGCTCCACTATCTCCTCTAATTAAAGTTCCCATACCTTGAATATCCAAAAGAGTACCATGATAACTAGATCTAGGTGCAAACCTTTCTTCGAGTAACATAGTTACTTCGGTAGTGAAAGCTTTTGAAGAAAGAGAAGTTCTGAACAATGGAACCTTATATTTTTCCAAAACTTCAATCATTTCTGGAGTAGGAGCTAAATTTCTCGAAACTACAACACATGGAATTTTCTTGGCGACCATCGTTTCCATGACATTTTTTCTACGAGCAGAGGATTGTTCACGGAAAAATGCCATTTCTCCAGCTCCGAAAAGCTGAATTCTTTTATTTGCAAAGTACTTAAAATATCCTGTAACTGCCAGAGCAGGTCGATTCACACTTCTTTCACGAATTGTACTTCTTCCAAGTGATTTTTGGGAATTTACTAATCGCAGACATAATTGCTCCTCAAAATCTTTGTAAAAATCTTTAACAGCAATGCTTTCTATTATGTATTTCGATTCAGCTGGGGATGAAGATTGAGGACTCATAAAAACACTATTATATTATATCTTAAAATCAGATCCTAAATATTTATCTCTTGTCTCAGGATCACTCAGAAGAAAGTTAGCATTTCCGTGAGCAAGAACCTTTCCATCATACAAAAGATAAGCACGATCAACAGCTCGAAGAGTTTCTCTAACATTATGATCAGTTAAGAAAATTCCTATTCCTTGTGACTTCAATTCAAGAATAATTGAAGTTACCTCATTTACACTTATTGGGTCAACTCCACTAAAAGGTTCATCAAGAAGTAAAAACTTAGGAGAAAGAGATAAAGCTCTTGTTATTTCAAGTCTCCTGCGTTCTCCACCACTAAGCGTATATGCTTTTTGTGAACTCAAATGCTCAAGATTTAAATCTTTCAGCCTTTTTTGTACCAAAGAATCTTGATCCTCTTTTGTAAGCGATAAAGTCTCAACTATCGCCCTTACATTATCCTCAACTGTGAGTTTTTGAAAAACAGAAGGTTCTTGAGGTAAATAAACCAATCCATTTCTAGCCCTCTTGTAAGCTGGCAATTTAGTTAAACGATTTTCATTTAGATGAATTTCACCTTTTGCAGGACGAATAAATCCTGCAAGCATTGAAAATGTGGTTGTTTTACCTGCTCCATTTGGCCCAAGTAAACCGACAACTTCCCCACTAAACGCCTCAAGATCAACACCACGAACTACTTCTCTTCTACCAAATTTTTTTCTTAAACCAATTGCCTTTAAAGATTCTCTTTGTGGTACCGCCATTTTATCTAATTTTTTTCCATCGTATCAAGGTCAAAGCCAAGATTGGGAATCGATGGTAATTCAACCCTCGGCCGACCTTTATTTTCACCAATAACTTTAACCATTCTTTTACCTTTGAGTAAGACAATTCTTTCACCTGAAGCTTCGCCCCATTCGTCATCAACCACTTTTGCTAATTTCCCCAATTTAGTTGAACCTCTCAACTCAGCAGTGCCCAAAGGAATATCAAGGGTCATTTCATGGGCATAAGACTTTCTTCCGATTTGGCTTAATACTACATTCCCGAATGCTTCAATAATTCTTATCCTTCCAACATCATCAGATGTTGTATTTGCATCCCGTACAAACAACAATTCAAGTTTATCACAACTTAAATTTAAGTTATTGGCATGAATGCTAACATTCCCATCCATCAAAAAACGATATTCACCATCTTGAAGGGTTAAAAATTCTAGATAATTTGCCTTTCCAATAGTGGGAACCTGTAAATTTTCTTCTCTTACTTCGTCATAATTCGAGCTATCTGGAGAACAATTAAGATCAGCTTCAGGTCCATCAAAAGAAAAAGCATTACTCAAACCTTTTAAAAAAGTAATCTCAGCAAAATTACTAAAAATTATTTTATTTGAATAAGCACCAATTCTTTCAAACCATTGCCAAGCATTTCCACTACCGATAAAGCCATCTCCAGTTATATTCATTGGAAAGTCTCCCCATGCTTTTCCCTTTTTTAGATCAAACCGTCCTAATGATGTTTTGGCACTAAACTGAATATTATGTGACCTGTAGATATAAATGCTTGGTTCCTTAGCTAAGAAAATGTTGCTTTCCAAAGATGTAATTTTATTTGCATGGATTTCCCGTGAAATGAAACCCTCTTCATCGAATTCAGGGATTTTTACATTAATGACACTTGATATAGACTCATTAGATAAAACAAAGGCATAAGGATAAATGAAAATTAATGTAAAAAAAAATCGAAACTTTAATCGAATTCTCACAAAATTTAGCATCCATTTACAAAATCGCATAAGAAGTAAATTCTACTTACTTTCCTCATCACGAATGGAATTGCTGACTTTCTTTTGATTGACTCTTGCAAGAGGTACAAATTTAAGGACTGTTCCGTTTATACAATATCTTTTGTCTGTTGGAGTATCAAAGCCTTCACCTCTAAAAACATGACCTAGATGACCATCACAAACTGCACATAAAACTTCAGTTCGAGGATAACCGAGCAGATAATCCACAGAGGTTTTAACATTTTTAGCATTTGATGGATCGTAAAAAGAAGGCCAACCACATTTTGAATCAAATTTCTCTTTCGATGAAAATAATTCCGTGTCACATCCGACACAATAATAAGTTCCCGGTCCATGTTCCTTGAATTCAATGTAAATCTTACCGTTTGGACGTTCAGTACCAGCTTCTCGTAAAATACGATATTGTTCTGGTGAAAGTAATTCTTTCCACTCTTCATCTGTTCTTTCAATCACAGCTTTTTGACTTTCTTTTTTATTGTTCGAGCTTTTCAAGGGGGACCAAATTATAAAAACGGATAATAATGACAAAAATATATAATAAAAATTCGGGGTAGATTTCATCTTAAAATTATATCAAATTTATAAAAACCGGTCAAATTTAGTAGATAAACACTCAGCCTAGTCTTTCAATCAAACTTGCTTCATTCGTGTATGTGATAGCAGCCTCCTTGGTAATAATTCCATGTTGATATAAATGTAAGAGATGTTGCTCCATTGTCATCATGCCTTCTTTTGATTGTGTTTCCATAGTGGAATATACCTGTTGCCAATTTCCAGATCTAATTAAATTACCCAATGCTGAGACATTCTTAAGTACTTCCATGGCCAAAATCCTACCATTACCATCTGCTCGGGGAACGAGTTTTTGACTCAAGACAAATGAAAGGCTAAAAGAAAGCTGCAAACAAAGGCTCTTTGTCTGCTCAGATGGAAACATATCAACTATACGACTTAATGCACCCTTTGCATCACGTGTATGCAAAGTTGAAAAAACAAGATGACCTGTCTCAGCAGCACTTAAAGCTAGAGAAGCTGTTTCAGTGTCTCTTATTTCTCCCACAAAAATAACATCTGGATTTTCCCTCAAAGCACTCCTCAATCCATTGGCAAAGCTGTCAACATCCTGACCAATTTGTCTTTGTGAAACCATTGAGCTTTCACTTTGAAATAAAAATTCAACAGGATCTTCAAGTGTAATTATTCGAGTCTTCCTGTGTAAATTAATGTGATTAATAAGCGATGAAATTGTAGTCGACTTTCCACTGCCAGTAACCCCTGTTACTAAAACCAATCCTCTTTTCAAAGATGTTACATCTTGCCATATTTTTTCTGAAGGCAGACCAACTTCGTGAATAGGAGGAATATTTGAAGCTAGGACTCGCATAACAAAGGCAAGTCCGTCCCGGTCACGAAAAATATTAAGACGAAAATTAACATTATGCTCAGACCATTCAAACGCAGTATCAATATCTTTAAATTCCTCATCAGAGAGTGCGACAGTCAGATGCTTTTCACTTAATAATATTCCGAGCATATACCTAATAACTTCATCAGTAACTGGAACTGCACCAGGCATCGGTGTTAAATCGTCATCAATCCTGAAACTTACCGGACGACCAGTTTTAACATGCATATCTGAAATCCTTGATAAATTACCTCTTTTGTAGGCAGGATCGATAAAGTAATTAAGCATTTGAGAAAAACTCAATGGAGACTCTCCAACTTGATATATAGATTGATTGATGTCGTATTGCTGTGTCATTTTCTGTTTGTGGTATGAGTAGATTACAGAGTGTTTTTCAAGCTAAGGCAAATCTCGTTTCAAGATAATTATTATTGGTTTGCAAATGATAAATAAATTTTGAGACTTAAATGACCCATCCACATGAAAGTTCATTTTAAAGGTACCAGGGGATCCGTTCCTATTGCTCCTTCCTCGCAAGAGATTTCTGAAAAGGTAGTTGAGTGTTTGCTAGCGGCTCGTGGAAAAGAACTTCGATCAGAAGGCCAGATTAGAGATTTTGTTGAAAAAGAACTTCCCTTTCATGTAGGTCATTCATACGGAGGGAACACTTCCTGCGTTTGGATTGAGACTGGATCTGATGATTATCTGATCTTTGATGGAGGTTCAGGCCTATACCCTTTGGGAAAAGAAATTTCTCAAAGGGAAGAAACAGGAAAAACCTTTCATATCTTTTTTTCCCATCTCCACTATGACCATGTGCAAGGAATCCCTTTCTTTGGACCAGCATATGACCCCAAAAATAAAATCATTTTTCATGGAGGGCACAAAACAATTGAAAAGGCATTAAAAGATCAAATGAACGCACCTTTTTTTCCAGTTCCATTTGACTCATTCAATGCTGAAATTTCTTTCAAGTCTCACTCACCTGGAGATATCATTAATGTTTGTGGCACTAAAATTTCTCTATACGAACAAAATCATCCTGGCATATCATACGGGTATAGAATTGATCAAAATGACAAATCAGTGGTTTATTCAACCGATGCTGAACATCCCTGTCAGGCACATGGCAAATCTTACCCATTTCTAGATTTTATTCATGGTACAGATCTACTTATTTTCGATGCACCATATACTCATGATCAATCCATTGGAATTCGTGAAAATTGGGGTCATTCAAGCAATGTGATGGGAGTTGAGTTGGCAGCCCGTGGAATGGTTGATACACTAGCTCTCTTTCATCACGATCCGGCATCTAGTGATCGAAATTTAGATGATTTCCTTAGTCATACAATTAAATTTCTTGATAGGTCGAAACTTGCTGTCTGCGAGACTCAGCCTGGAATACCTGGTGCACCTTCAGAAAGGTCGCACCCCTATCAAGTGCTTGTTGCTTATGATGGACTAACTTACGAAGTTTAATAGACAATGCTTCGTCAAATAGAACCAACTGAAGAAATTCCTAAGAGACTTGAAAAAGATGTAATTAATGAATTTCCATTAGTTCGCTTTAGAGGAAAAGTACATCTTGCGGAAGACAACATTAGTCGCTTCAAACTAGTACAAGAACTTAAAAACGAAGATGTCCTTGGCTTTGACATTGAATGTAAACCTAATTTTAAAAAAGGGCCCAACAACCCACCTGCCCTATTGCAACTTTCAACCTTTGATCAAGCATACTTATTTCGATTACATCCAATTTTAAAACTTGGTCCTTTGATCGATATACTTGAAAATCCTAATATCGTTAAGACAGGCGTTGCTCTGAAGGATGACCTTAGTAATCTGCAGAAAATCGAATCATTTACCCCAAATGGGTTTGAAGACATTGCAAAGTTTGCTCAGCAACTCAAAATCGAACAAACTGGATTGCGTAACCTAACAGCAATCTTTTTTAAACAACGTCTTTCAAAATCCGCACAATTATCTAATTGGGAAAAACAACCTCTTTCCCACTCTCAAATTAATTATGCTGCCACTGACGCATGGATAAGCAGACAATTGTACATGACGATGAAATCTAGAATTGAGCAGACTACACAATAGCTGAATCTTTTCTGAAATGAATCATTAACCATTGATTCGCCATCCATGTTTTTTTAGTAAGTCGATCAAAACAGCAGCTAATAACACGAATCCCAAAACAACCTTTTGGGTATAACTCTGCACACCAGTAAGATTCATTCCATTTTGTATAACTGCAATTATGAAAGCTCCTATTAAAGTACCAAAAACCCTTCCCCTTCCTCCTGCAAGGGATGTCCCACCTACAACAACAGCGGCAATAACATAAAGTTCATACATTAATCCGTACTTTGGATCTCCACTTTGAAATTGCGATGCCATAACAACTCCGCCTAAACCAGCAAGTGAAGCGGAGCCTGCATATACCCAAAGTAATATTCTTTTAACAGGAATACCTGAAAGCCGAGCAGCCTCGGAGTTTCCGCCAACAGCATAAATATATCGGCCAATTGTAGTACCCTTCATCAAAAAATGAGCTAGCAAATATAAAATAATCATTAGCACGACTGCATTGGGTATACCTCCCAAATCATCTCCGCGTCCGAGCCAACTAAAAGCATCAGGTAATTGATAGATTGATAATCCCCCAGACAACATGTAAGCAAAACCACTTGAAACCATCATCATTCCAAGACTTGAAACAAAAGGTGGAACCTTGAAATAAGCCACCATGGTACCTGTGAACAAACCAAGGCCTCCACAAACAAGAATTGCAATCAAACACCCTGTTATAATTCCAACCAAACCAGCACCCACTCCACCAAACCAATTCTGAATCACCCAAGTTGCAAGCACCGCAGAAAATGCAATTAAACTACCAACTGAAAGGTCAATTCCAGCAGTAATAATAACAAGAGTCATGCCTATTGCAATAATCGCAATTACAGCTATTTGATTCGCTACGTTTAATAAATTTGTTGCCTTTAAAAAATTTGGCCAATTGTAAGCTTCCGGGTAAACAATCTCGATCGATTTTATGCCCATTGTTTTTCTCTTTAAATTCTCAACTACCGGCAAGTTCACAAATACTTTTTCACATGCTAGCAATGAAACTGTAGAATTGCCCTCAAAAGCTTTATTAATTGCTTGCCCAAGTTCTGGTGGTCCGCCGATTACGAGTTCTTTAATATACCAATCTTTTGAGCGTAGGATCTCCTCTAAATGTTCCGCAAATATTTGGCCGTCTTTGCCTCCCGTCCCTGCAATAATTACAGATTTTTCTAAAACTTTTATTTGATCGATCTGTTCCGAAACCCTTTGAGCAGCATCTAATCCTACAGGTTGCTGTTCATCATAAGTGATCAAACTAAAAAACAAACATAAAGAAAGTAAAACCACAATCATTCCATACTCTGAACCCAAAAGTCTTTTCAATAATTTCATAGTTAAATTATTTTTCTGTTTTCACCCTCCGATAGCCATTTCCAATAAAACTTCTTGAGTTAATCCAGACACATTTTCAACTTCTCCAGTAATTCTACCATCTCTCATAATCACAATCCGGTCGCTCATACCCAAGACTTCAGGTAACTCAGAGCTTATCATCAAAATTCCTTTACCTTTGTCTGCTAATTCATTCATAAATTGGTAAATTTCGTATTTTGCCCCTACATCAATTCCGCGTGTAGGTTCGTCAAAAATTAAGATTTCTGCATTTCTTTCCAACCACTTTGCTAATACGACTTTTTGTTGATTCCCCCCTGATAATTGACCAGCTAACTGATCTGGACCAGAAATCTTTATCATTATTTTCTCTACATATTCTAAAAACGAAGATTTTTCATTTTTACCATTAATCCATCCTATTTTTGAAAACTTATTAAGATTCGGAAGAGAGAAATTATCCTTTACTGATAATCCTAAAATCAATCCTTGATCTTTTCTATCCTCGGTAAGCAAACAAATTCCATGGTTAATTGCATCAGATGGTTTCCTTATTTCAATCGGTTTACCATCCATTTCAATTACACCACTTTCGAGTTTATCTGCACCATATAAGAGGCGTGCACTTTCAGTGCGTCCCGCTCCTACTAACCCAGTTAATGCAACTATCTCCCCTGCTTTGATCTCGATAGAAAACTCTTTTACTTTAGCACCTCTACGAATTGATTTAGCTCTTAATCTTACTTCTCCTGGATTCCTATCATTTTCCGGATATTCCTGGTCCATAGTTCGCCCAACCATCAATTCAATTATTTTCTTTCGCTGCAATTGATCCTTTAATAATTCTCCAACTCTCTCTCCATCACGCATTACAACAGCCCTATCACAAAGATATTCAACCTCTTCTAAGCGATGGCTTACATAAACAACTCCTATTCCCTTATCCTTTAAATCATTTACAAGAATATAAAGTTTTTCGACCTCTTTTTTAGTTAAAGCAGCACTTGGTTCGTCCATAACCAAAATTTTTGCATCTCTTACTAATGCCTTAGCAATTTCAACTAATTGTTTTTCTGCAACGGTGAGGTTTTCACAAAGTAAATCAGGATTTATTTTTGCTCCAATTCTTGTTAACACTTTTTTTGATTCTTCGGATTGAAAACTTTTCTTTACCCAAAAAAAATCATTAGGTTCAATACCAAGAAAAATATTTTCGGCTACAGTTAAAGCAGGAACTAAATTGAATTCCTGATATATTACAGCTATTCCAGCTTCTAATGAATCAACTGGGCTAATAAATTGCTTCTTATCTCCTGATACCTCTAATACACCTGAATCTGGATTAAATGCTCCACCTAATATTTTGATCAATGTACTTTTACCAGCACCGTTTTCCCCAAGTAATGCGACGCACTCACCCTTTCGAACTTCAAAATCAATTCCTTTTAAAGCATGAACACCTGGAAAATATTTATGAATTTTCGAAAGCCTTAAAATCGGATTACTAAGGACATTCATAAAAAAGAAGCCTAACTAATTAAGCCGAGTCGTATTCTAGATGCAGAATTAATACAAGCCTTTCCGATTCCCTGAAACCTGTCCTTTGGCAATCTAAACGCTGGTGCAATTATTGTTATAGCACCAACTGGATACTGATAGTCATCCAAAATAACAGAGGAAACACAATGGATTCCTTCTAAACCTTCTGCAAAATCGATGGCGTATCCTTGATTTCTAACTTTTTCCAATTCTTCAAGTAAATCTTCTCGGTTTGCAAATGTTTGAGGAGTGAACTTCTTGAGCTTTACCTCTTGCAGATATTTTTCTAGTTCTGAAGTTCTAAGATTGGCCAAAATTGATTTACCTGGAGCGCATGAATAACAGGGTATTCTCATTCCTACTTGAGCGGAAACTTTGATTGCTTGATTTGAAATGCATTGCTCTAAAATGGTGCACTTATTATCAGTCATAACAACTAACTGTGTGGTCTCTCCAATCGAATCTCTAAGATACTTTAATTCGTTCCAAGAACTCATGGTCAAACTTTTGTCATTAACCTGAGGACGTGTTAGGTCGGCGACTCGATTTGTAAGTACATATCTACGATCATCTTCTCTCCGGTAAAGCCACCCTCTGCCTGTCATAGTTTCAGTAATTCTACCCACCGTGTTTACTGGCAAAGCCAATGCCCTTCCTATCTCGCTCGCAGATTTTCCTTTTCGAAAACGCCCTAAATACTCTAAAATGGCTAGAGTTCGTTCAGTTCCCCTTGCTGAAACGCTATCACTAATAATAATTTCCTTCTCCATCAAAATCTATTTTAACTCGCTATCTTTTAGAGCATCTTCTTGTTTATACAAAGATGTTGGAATAAGAACCTCTTCGGGCACCTGCTCACCACTAAAATAAGACATTATCAATTCAACGGTTTTAATTCCTATGCGATCAGGAAACTGAATTGGATCAGCAAAAATCTTTCCGTCTCTTATGGCTTGTTTGCCTTCGGGTTGTCCATCAAAAGCTATAATTGATACTTGATCCTCCTTACCTGCTTTTTCAAGGGCTGCCCGAGCGCCTAATCCAGAGGGATCATTAATTGCAAATATTCCTCTCAAGTCAGGATAAGCTTGAAGAGTATCCTCAGTAACTTTGTAACCTTCATCCCTTACTCCACCACCATCTAATTGAGCCACCACCTCAATTCGATTAGCGTCTAAACCTGCATTGTACTTAGAAATTACCTCCTCGAATCCTTGAACGCGTAGCTGACAGGAATTTGCTTGTGGAAAATGTACAATAAGAACTTCTCCGCCCTCTTGGCCAAGAGCTTCAATCATGGCTTCCCCAGCCAGTCTTCCTCCCTGTAAATTATCACTTCCAACATGACTTACCACTTCTGCACCATCAGCAACACATTTTAAATCACAGGTAAAAACAGGAACACCCGCATTATTAGCCTTTTCGATAGCGGGGCCAATTGAATGACGATCGCAAGGATTAAGGATTATCGCAGAAACACCCTTAGTTATAAAATCATCTATTTGATTAGCCTGCTTTTGAACATCTCGATCACCGTCGACAATAATAACATCAAATCCATGTTTGGATGCTTCATTTTTTACATTTTTTGCAATAACAGAGAAAAATGGATTGCCCAAAGTTAAAACTGATAGCCCAATGATTCCCTTACTCTCTTCCGGATTCTTTCCATCGTTAGCTGACTTATTGTTCTCTCCAACACACCCTAAAAGGAAAAAACATAATGTGAGCAAAATAACATTGATTTGAAAAAGAATTCTGAATTTCATAATAAATTTAATTATCGACTGGGTTTAATTTCTATATTTGGAAAGGTGCCCATAAATGGAAAACATGAAAGAATTAAACTTCAAGCAAGAACTTACAGCCGCTTTCGGAAAACCTATCGCCGAAAACCCAACTCAAGTAATGGTCGAAGCTGCCTATCGACATCATAATTTAGATTGGAGGTATTTGACTATCGAAGTTGATTCAGATGATCTAGAAGCAGCTGTTTTAGGTGCGAAAGCAATGGGATTTAAAGGATTTAACTGCACAATACCTCATAAAGTAAATGTCATTCAATATTTGGATAAA
>MDSZ01027977.1_pt1 | contig 12831 bp, 9 predicted proteins | sample 811201 | NCBI WGS metagenome assembly MDSZ01 (sample SAMN05326647, study PRJNA326480) | marine metagenome | isolation source: seawater | place: Indian Ocean: North | collected 2010
GATTCGAGCAAAAAAGTGTAAGATCTGTAATCACATTACAGGTTTGCTCAATACAGCTTGTGAACAATGTGATTCTGAGGAATTGATTGTTGTAGAAATTGAGAATGATGTTGATGAACCTTGTTGGACTGTTACGGCTAGAAAAATTGTTGAAACAACTAATGCTGGTTTTCAGTGGGAGGATACCCTTCAATCGAACTTGCAAGATTTTTCTACTTGGCTTGACGGGCATGATTTAGAATTCATTGAGGTTATGGAAGATGGGAAGAAGCAACGAAGAACAGGAGTAATGACTGTCTTTTGGGTGTTTACCCCCCTAGATTGTGTCAAGGTTTCTGAACTTGTTCAGTGTTTGTCAAACCTGCGCCCTGGTCTGATGGATAAAGCACAGATTGAAGTTGAATACCATGATTCTGTGGAGGTTTGAATTTGTATATTCGGGCGTTGTTGCATTTGATTCAATTCATTTCTATCTTCGGCGTGTTATTCACCGAAAGTTTGTATTTCATCTGGGCACTTGCTTTGTCCACTGTGGCCATGTTCATTGAGATTCTCTTGGATCGTGGAGAAAAAGTGGCAACTCCTACGGAGACTGTTCGCACAAATGAAGAATTAAAGTTGCTTGATAAGATTTCTCGGAAGTGAGATTCTGAAAGAGTGCAAGCGTTGTAAGAAGATGGTACAAGCTCTTCATCCTGAATTGAAAATTTGTCAGATTTGTATTGTTGAAGAACAGATTCAAGGTTTGTCAGAGGGGTTTGAAAACGAAAATCGGCGTAGAACATGGGAAAAGAAGAAGCAAAAGCGTTGAATGACACTGCCTATTGTGACAATTTCATTTGCACCATCGGTGAATGGATTGCGTGGCATTTGATCACTCAGGTCGAAACGGCGCTCTTGGATCAGGAATCGGGGACTTGCCTGTAGTTATTCGATAACCGATGTATGCCAAGCCAAGACCTGCTAAAGCCATACCAGTTCGAGTCCAAGCCAACATGGTTCTTGTCCGAGCAAGTTCTGTTCTTTCTTTTGCCAACTGTTCGCTTTTGGACACAATTGATCACCTACTGACTGATAGCTGCTGCAGTAACTCCGCCGTAAAACAAAGCAGGTAGGAAACCAATTGCGGCGCCAAGCATTGCTGATCTCTTTGCCATCTTTGCAGTGCCTAATCTGTTGTCAAAGCCCAGAACTTTGTTTTTGAGCAACGAATCAACTACTGTAAAAGCAGCGTATGATAGGAGGACAGTTCCACCTACTGCAGTGCCGATGGCGATACCTTGTCCAGTTGTTCCTTGTAATCCGCCATCTCCGTAGCAATGACAGTGTGGGTTTTTTTTGATGGTCCCGCCCATGTTGGCATAACAATGGCAGTGCAATTGCTCACCTTCTGAGTACCAGCAAAGCCACTAGACCGCCTGTAAGTAACATTCCTCCAAGCCCTAGTCCACCTACCAAGTAACCAGGAGGCAGGTTTTGTGTTTGTCCCAAGTTCACCATTGAGTAACCGCCGTAACATGCACACTTTTTTCCTGGCGGACATGGACAGTGAGTATTACCAAGCCCAGATGTGTGCGTGTAGCAGTGTGGGTTTCGAAGGATGCTTTTGAGTTTCATTTACAATCACATCCATGGAGTGAAAGAACCATTGTTCCTAGGTTCGACACTTTCAGTAACTGGGCCCTTTCGGTATTCGATTGTACCTGATTCTTTGTATGGCATACCACGATCTACACGGTTCTCCAAGAAGTTGTTTCTTACTGTGAATGCATCGGAGGCGACATTGTGTGTGACGACCTGTGCGGCAGCAGCAGCGTTCGAAGGCAGTGTTATTGCTGGACCTGGTCCTGGATAGAGTGCTGAACCAACATCACCATCTAACAAATACTCGAATCTCTTACCGATGTTGAATAGACTTGTACCTAGCAGGTGTCTGCCTACTGCTAGACCCATACCTGCATTTGCAGCCATTAGAGCTTCGTTTCTTTTCAGTAGTCCAACACCCTTCAATTGTGTTGCTGCGATGTTTGTTGCTCCAACTAGTAGAAGTGTTTGTGCGGCTAGTCCAAGTTCTGTATTGCTAAATCTCCATTCTAGATCTGCTGCAGTTGCATCTGATGCGAATGCTCTAGTGATTCCTTTGCCAGTTTCTTGTAACGCTGCATATCCTAAACCAGCAGTACCAAGAGTCAAAGCAACTTTGCTGTACGATTTTGCTTGTTTAACAGTTGCAGTTTTTTTCAGACTTTTCAATGTTTGACCAGGAATGGCAAGAATAGATGAACCTACTTTTGCAAGTTGTTTACCCGTCTTGGCCATTCTTCTTTCCTCCCACTAATTGTGCGAGGCTCAGAAGAGGTTCACACGAGCAGCGCCTAGGCCCTTGGTTCCGAAGAAGCCAGAGTTGCCTGCGCCCTGCTGAATTGCTGCAGTGTTTGCTGTTTGCAATTGGTTGTGTGCTCCGCCCATACTGTAGTTGTGCATTCCAGCCATGTTGTGACCGCCGCCCATGTGCATCATGCCCATGTTGTTGTGTGCTCCGCCAATCACATTCATGTTGTGGTGAGTGTTACCAAGTCGAATTCCGCCAAGGTTGTTGCTTCCAAACTGATTCTTTGCGTTTTGGAAGTTACCCTTTGAAAGAGCTCCGAATACATTTCCAAGGTTGAGTGTTTGAAGTTCGCCCAAGAAGTTGATTCCGTAGATGACCGTTGCAATACCGACTGCACCCATTGTCATTTTCTGATCAAGTAGGTTCAATGCTTTCTTCGAAGATACAAGGTATCCTAGACCAGCGATTGTTGCAAGTCCAAGTGATTTCTCAGCGAAGTTTGTTGTGTCAGCCTTCAAGTTTGGAGTTAACACTGGTAGCATGTTGACGACTCTAGCAATGTATCCGTTGGAGCCAGTCAATTTCAGTTGGTCCCAAGCCATTGGTTTGATTGCTTCGTATGCACCAAGAGCAACAAAACCTGCTGCTACTCCACCAAGGACTCCTGGAAGCATTTGTGCTCCATTCATCATTGCGTCAGACAAGTTCTTGCCTGCTTTTGTGATTGTGCTTGTAGATGCTTTTCTTCGAGATCGGCGTCTTGCTGGGGATTTTCTTGCCTTTCGCTTTGCAGTTCCATTTCTTCGGCGTGTTCTCCATGCCTTCTTTGCTGCTGCTGAACGGGAAGCCTTGGTTCCTTTTCTCTTGGAGGATGCTCTGCGTTTTGTGGATGCTCTTCTCTTAGATGCACCGCGCTTTGCTGCTGAGGATCTCTTTGCTGCATTTCTTCGGCGTGTTCTCCATGCCTTCTTTGCTGCTGCTGAACGAGAAGCTTTGGTTCCTTTTCTCTTGGAGGATGCTTTTCTCTTGGAGGATGCTTTTCTGCTTCCTTTACGGGAATTGCGCTTTCTTGTTGCTGCTGCTTTCTTAGCGGCTGCGCTTCTCTTTGCTGCGTTTCTCTTTCTTGTTGCTGCTGCTTTCTTAGCAGCCGCAGAACGGGATGCTTTAGTGGAACGGGATTTGGAAGGCGCCTTTCGGCTTCCTCTACGAGCATTACGCTTTCTTGTTGCTGCTGCTTTCTTAGCGGCTGCGCTTCTCTTTGCTGCGTTTCTCTTTCTTGTTGCTGCTGCTTTCTTTGCTGCTCTTGATCTGGATGCCTTGGTAGTTGCCATTTTTTTCGCCTTCCTTGCTTTTCTTGGAGGATTGACCAATATGAGGTTGGATTCCGCCATTGTTCTAAGCCGAGATACCGCTTTGATATAACCGAATTGAACCCAAATCGTTTGCATTGTAGTTCATCTGTGTTCGTTTGTGTTCACAGTATTTTTCGGGAAAGTCCAAAGGGTTGAGAGGCATCGGTATCCTCATGGCGAAGGCTCGTAAGGAGAGTAAACCTCAGACTACAACCCTTACTTTGCGCCTTCCTGAACCATTGATGGAGCTTCTCCGTACAAGAGCAGAAAGTGAGAATCGAAGTTTGAGTAATACAATTGTAACATATTTGGAAATGGTTGTTGGCCATTCTACATCTGAAATGAAATCTAAATTGTCGGGCAACGGCAGAAGGATGAGAAAGAAGCAGAAGCAGAGGTGAACCTTTGCAACCGCAAAAATTGGTTACTTCTATCAAGCCATTGACAAAGGCAATGCGAACAGGACATACTGTTATTGTCGGACAGACACAATATGGAAAAACAACTGCTGCCTTGACGCTTTTCTTGGCACCCATCTTTGATCAAAGGCGGCACCCAGTACACATCTTTGTTGATACGAAGCACGACAACTCAATTCTTCCACATGGAGTTGTTGCAAGGAATCTTTCTGAGTTCAAGTTTCACATGATGATGAAAGCGAGCCACATTATTTTCCGACCTCCTGGTGACGATGGTAGAAAAAAGGAATTGACACGGTTGATTGATTTCCTATTCTCTTTGAAGAGTGATAGACCTATTCGTAAAGGGCATTCGAATCGACCGATGATGTTGTTTATCGATGAGATCCAATTGTATTCTGCTAAACAGGCTAACCACAGTGGTTTGCAAAGGCTTGCCACCACAGGTTTAGGCAAAGACATCATTATGGTAGCCCTTGGACAGCGGATTCAGAATATTAATTCTCAAGTTTATTCACAGTGTAACAACACGATTTGTTTCTTTATGAGAGAGAACAAGTCCTACTTGGAGAGTCAGAGACTAGAAGAGATAGAAGCTTACCTTCCGTGGCTAAGGGATAACAAGTATCATTTTGCATATTTGATTGCAGGTGATGATCAACTTCGTTTTCACGCACCTTTGCCGTTGCCCCGTAAGGACGCTACCCTTTCAGATATTCTAGGGCGTTAGTCGCTGGCTCTCTCACCAAATATCTCTTGAATGGGTTTGGCCATTACTATACTGTGCGTGCGCAAGAGAGAAACTCCATTTTCTACGGCACTTGACATCGCAGAATTCACAACTGCTAATGGCTCGTAAACTTCCATCTCTGTGAGCATCATATTGTTCACATCAACTCCTAGGTTTGGTTCTGTTGTCATTCTGACAGTTACATCCATCACATCCATGCCCGCAGACTCTGCTAAAGTTTGAGGAATAATCATCAATGCTTCGGCATAGGCTAGTCTTGCGGCTTCTACCTTCGGATTTTCTTCTGCAGATAATGATTTGATGTGAGAACTCATCCTTGCTTGAATACTACCAGCGCCGTTCACTACGAATGGTTCCTTTACACACAGATATGAAACGCCCACAGCATCTTCTAGTGCTCGTTGGAATTCTTCTGCGGCTTGTTCTGTTGGCGCTGGCATTAGAATGGTTGCTGCCTCGCTTGATTTCCCTGTGATGCAGACATAAGCATTAGCGTCTTTGTGAGTGCTTACTTCTCCCTTGCCTAAATCTTCTGAATTAAAGTCGCTGATGTCAGTGATTACTTCTGCGCCTGTTGCTGCTGCAATTCTTTGCATGTCTGATCTACGGATATTTTTGAATGCAAGCATACCTGCTTTTCTCATGTATTGGGTAACTCTGCTGTCCATTCCTCTTTGACAGAACACAATTTGTACTCCAAGTTCTGTGATAGTGTCCACTCGGTTTTGTAGAAAGTCATTTTGCATCTGGGCTATCTCCGCAATCTTGGCTGGATCAGCAATCGATACATTTGCAACGGGTGGACTGAATTCTGGTTCCAAAAGCATGATTTTTCCCTTGAGTTTTTCTGGCATTCCTGGTGCTGCAGGTGCTTTCAAAACAACAACCCCCTCAATCAATTCAGCGTCTTGTGGTTTCCCTGAGAAGGTCAGTAGTTTGATTTCAGAAGGTTCTGCGATACTAGCGGCTTTCGCACAAAGGTCTGCTAGGTTTTCTACAAAATCTTCTGCACTCTTTCCAGTCATCGCTGTGTGTGCTACTTTGTATGCAGCATCAAAAGGTTCCATAGGTAAGGCGTATTTTTTGGCTGCGCCTAATGCCTGTTCAAGACCAATTCGATACCCTTTGATGATTGCATTTGGGTGTACACCCCTGTTGATTAGTTCATCTGCTCTTCTCAGAAGTTCTCCGATGAGAATGATACAGGTTGTAGTTCCATCGTAAGCAGTTTGCTCTTGGGATTTTGCAACTTCGGAGATGATTTTTGCGATAGGATCTCTTGTCTCAAGTGCTTTCAGAATTGTTGCGCCATCATTTGTCAGTACTTGATTTCCCATTCTGTCAACAAGCATCATGTCCATTCCTCTTGGACCGAGAGTGGCTCTTACAGCTTCGGCCATGTTCCATGCTGTATCTACAATCATTCTTTGAGCGTCTCTGCCTCTGATAGTACGGGAATCTTCATCCATTACTATTGGGCAGTTCTTTCAGCCGTTTGAAGGCTTCACTTGAAGAAACCCTTCAAGGGTAAAGATGGAGGTGGATTTGGTATGGATCTACCATTGATTTGTTGAGGGGAAAGAGCGTATGCTCTGTATGACATTTGGAACTCAGGTAGGACTTTGTTGAAATGTTCTGTGATGTATCTAGTTTGCTCAGAGGTCAGGTATGTTCTGTCGCCCATTTTTTTCTGGAATTTTTCTTCGGCTACTGCGAATTCCCTCTCTATGTCGTTTTCAAAATCTTCTACCACTTCAAGCATTTCTTCCAGTGGAATTCTGTCTTTCTTTTTGACTCTGAACCAATCAATTCTATCAGAAATTATTGTGAAGAAATCGCGCACGCCATGGTTGATGAATAGGCCATGCATTACTTTGAAGTCATCAGGGCTTGTTTGGGAGGGTTCCCAAGCAGCAGGGTGCGTGTGCATCCATGCGGTCCCCCCGTCTAACATGTGTCCATCGACTTCAACATAGTTGAGGTGTCCTGGTCCTTTCTTCCAGTAGAGGTATCCGTCTCGGACCCACCCTTGTCCTTCACCGAATACCTGTACCTTCTTTGCAATCTGTTCGAAGAACTCAGGACTTCCTACTTCACCTTTGAGTTTGAATTTCTCAAACTTCTTTTCTTGTTTAGGAGTCATTAACTTGTGATCCTTCACATACTGCTGGGCAAAGGCACTTGGATTCTCCTCATACTCATCGAGGCGTCTAGTTCCTTTGGCCCTTTCTTTAGCTTCTTTGAATTTCTTTTTCTTTCGTTTTTCGATTTTTTCTTCGATAACTTTGATGGCGCTTGGCTCCAACATGTAATCTGGGAATATTTCGGAAACTCGAATTCCCCCTAAATCAGTTACTGTTTTCTCTCTCATCCATGAAGGGACTGTGTAAAATTTCCACCCAGCAATTCTCATTCGTTCAATCAATTCGTCTTGGGTTTCAAACGGTTCGCCCATGCCTGGTAGTCTTGCTTGCGGATTTTCTTTCTCGTTGTAGATATTGATTCTTTCATAGAGTGGGTGTTTTCTCCCCCTCACATTGATTACTTTTTCATCGCCATACAATTCGACGCGCCCCCTAGTTTCTACTCTTAATCGAGGTTCGCTTCTTTTCTCAGGGAAATGTTTCAACTCGGCAAATCCGTTGATGGCTACCTCGGACTCAGCGTAGTAGTGCTTTCCTCCAGTTTCGACTGAAATAATGTATTTGGGTTGTTTGGTTTGATTTTCAATTTTGAAACCTGCTTTTTGCCTAAACATGTTCACCCTTACTAGTCGCCCCATGTCCCTGGTTAGTTTGCCTTCAGGCGGTTCCTCGATGCTCCCAATGTTTAGTTGCGAAGCCTCGCCTTTTGCTGTGACTACAATAATTGGATCTTTCACAAAGTTGCCTGTAATATCCATAGTGAATTTTCCCTGTTTAGGATCCACTGTTACGGGAGGGTTTCTTCGATCACCGTCGAGCATTCTTTGGTATTCCTCGTCACTAATCTCAATTGGCCCTTTCTTTCCTCTCTCTTCGTCAAAGCGGGCCCGAATCTCTTCTATCTCAGATTTACTCTTTTTTCTTCCTTTCCCCCGTTGCGACATTGGTTCCTCGGGTTCCACCATTTCTTTGGCCCTTTTTTTTGCTTCTTTGATTTTTCTGCGGTATTGGGTTTCACGCTTACCACGGCTGGTTATGTGCCAGTGTGTTTTCAACACATCTTTGCCATGTTGGTCGGTGATGATGCGGTCTGGGCACTTGTAGACTGATAGATTCTTTGCCCCTTGACTTTCTCGATGTTTTAACACTTGCAAGGCTTCTTCATAACTGAAATATGTCCTTTTTCGATGTTGTTCTTGGCACCGTGTCTCTTTTGCCGATTTTCGTCGAGACCAGTCAGTTGGAGGGTTTGTTTCACCGTAAGTGACACAAGGAGTTTGGCCGCAGCCGCAATTAGGAGGATTCGCTTGTGGAGCATCGTTCCATTCGTCCCAATTTGGATTTCTACCTTGCTTTTTTCTCCATTCTCTTTTGCTAATTTTATTACCGTTGATGATTTTGAAAATTTTGCTCCAATCCTCTTCTTGGCTTTGTTGCTTGCCTTTTTGCTTGCCTTTTTGCTTGCCCTCTTTTTCCTCTTTGATTTTGTGAGTTCCTGGGAACATGTCTCCAATAACCATTTTCGTTACGCGAGTTGATAGTTGAATTTTTTCCTGTCTCGGTTTTGCACGATCACTCAAACTCACTTCTCCTTCTTGTTTTCCTTTGGTCAGTAACTCAAACGCTTTCTTTGTGTCGAATTTGCCATCATCCTTTTTCGGGAATTTGATAGACCTCTTTTCCAACTCTGCTTTCAGTTCTGGTTCCTGTGTTTGTTTTGTGATAATTCCAGCAGCAAGGTATAGTGCTTTGGGCTTGTTGAACTTTCCACTCTTGAATAGAGGAATCTCAATCTCTTTGCCTTCAAGTGTTGCTCGAAGTTCTGCTTCTGACGAATCACTTGTGATTTGGTTTTCTGAATCGGCACTGGCTGCGTAGTTGAACAACAGTGTGAGTTCCTCGTCCTTGAGGTTGTACTCTTTACTTTCATTCAATTCGTTGACTGCTTCTTTATCACCTTTCAGTAGTAACTTGACTAACTTCTTGATTTCTGCGTTCTTAGGCGGAAAATTCTCGTTGCCTTCGATTTTCATGTCTTTGATAGCATCGAAAAGTGTTTGCTCTGCATCTGCATCTTGTGGATTAAACAGGGGTTGTTCTTTCGTTGCTTCAACTACCATTTGATAAATTGCTTCTAGTTCTTCGTTGGTTAACAAGTGTGCTTGATAGATTAAGAAGGATTTTTGGTTCCTTTGGAAGTTAAGTGTTACATCTTGGTTGAAACCTGCTGGTAATTTGTAGGATTGTGAAGATATGAGGTCAGTGTTTGCATAGTAACTCTCCTTGATCCATTTGAATCCAAGTTCTTCCAGTTCCATTTGAAGAAGCTCTATCATTGAGATTGGAAGAGGTTTTTCGTTTTTGAAAAGATGTAGCCGAATGGTAACTGCTTGGAAAACCGCTCCTGTTGGCAACTGTGTTGGTATGTTTGGTTTAGTGCCAGTGATGTAGTTGGCCACGGCTTCCATGACTTCCTTTGGTTCTTTTTCTTCGACTACTTCGATAAGGTGCGACTCTGCGCCTGCAATCAGTCCTTTGTTTTGGATGAAATTTTTTGTCGCGTCTGCCCTATCGATGAGTACCTTTACCTTAGGACATTGTTCAGTTATCGATATTGCTAGATCCATCGTCAATTTGTTGCTTTCAGAGTCATGCATTGGGCCGCCATCAAAAAGCACAACATCGTAACCCGCCCAATTTTTGTAATTCTGTGGGTATGAGTGAATGTCGAGCAAAAAATCTGCACCTTGTAAATTTTCATCTAGGTGTAGATGGAATGGCCTATTGTTAGACCATGCTCGGTTCAAGTCCCAAATGTCTCTGTTGTCTTCACCAATCATTAGTATAGGATCTACTCCCCTTTTGAGAAGTTCTTCTGAAAGAATTCTAGCGGCTTTTTCAGAATTCCAATCTGTATCGTGTCCATCATCGATATTGTCATCTGCAGCATGGGGCACTGTGATGATTACATTTCCTGGTGGGTTTTGTCTGTATTTTTTCCCAGATAACAGATCTTCGGTGAACAGTGTCTGAGGTTCGTCTGATGCTCTAGTTTGTTTGAGTGTTGATTTGATGTAGGGTCCGCCTGCTTCTGTAGTTTCTATTGAGCTTGCTTTGACATCTGGCCTAACTGCGATTAGTGTCTGTGCTTTACGAATGATTTTCAGTTCGCCAAATCGTGGTTCTAGGTTTTTCTTTGTCCACTCAGCGATTTCTTTTCTTTCTTTTTCAGCCATATCTTTAGTTCCGAATTGAAATGCTGCCACGAAATTTTTGCTCACAGAGTCATCTACCCTCCAGCCTAGAAGTCTGGGTGCAGGCCTAGTTGCGAAGTCTTGCTTGGGTATCAACCCAGTTCGTAAAGGCATTGTTGGATTTTTGATGTGCCTTCTCCAATTTGTCATACCAGCACCTCCGCCTCAACCTTTGCGGGGATGCTCAAAGATGTGAGCATTTCGCTGAATTCCTTAAGCCAATCGTAAGTTTGGGGTGCTTTCGTTTTGAGTTCTGCTAGTCCTGTACCTAAACCTTCTTTTGGAAGAACAAGTTTGCCTCCGAGTGGGACTGCATTGATTGCTTTGATGAAATCTTCTCGCATCATTCCCAAATTTGATTGATAATTTCTGTCTGACCAATACGAACTTGGTGTTGTTGATGGTTTGGCTTTTGTTCTAATACCAATTGCATTTTTCATCCCACGGATTTGTGCTTGACCTTTTTTTCCATGTCTTGCTTCATTATCTCCGAACAAAAATATGTGGTCAGGGTTTTTCTCTAGATCACTAACGGTGTGCCACTTGTGCCAAACTACAATTTCAGGTATTCGAATTGCTTTTGGAATTTTGGTTTTTTTCCCTGCGCTTGTTGCAGGGTTTTCTTTCAACGCTGGCAGAGAGGGCACGGAGAATCCTCTTTTTTTGGCTTCTTCTAATCTAGCAGCGAGTCCTGGATATTCTAGTTGCCAGCCAACAGGAGATACATACGGGCCTTGTGGGTGCCCAAGGTAAACTCCGCCTTGTCTGTGTTTCAAGCTACCAATGATTATTGAATCCATCATCTTTTGTGCAAGTCCCCCTGGATACCCTGTTTCATCTTCTGGGTTTTTTTTCCATTTGCCTTCGCCTTCGGCTGCAACTTGTGTGATTCTCAGATCAAACGGATTCAACTCCTTATCCTCTCGGAATCTCTTAATCGATGGTTTTCCAAGTGTGGGTGCTCTTGTTTCTCCAACTTTGATGTATTCACCATTTTTGAATTCGTATACGGGTTTCAGTCCGTAATTTATGTCTAGGTATTGGATTTCTGCAACGAGGTTGAGTTTCATTGGATTGATGGGGACCATGTATCCTACACCTCTATTGTCTTGTTTAGGCCCATTGAAGTCGGGCATGATTTTGTGGTTATTCCAAACCGTTTCTTTCAGTCCATCCACTGCAAGACCAGGTAATGCCTCTGCTAAATCTTGTTTCATCTTGTGATTTAGACCTGAACCTGCGTTACCAGAGTAGATGAATCTGCCTTTTTCATCCATAAATGCAAGTCCAACCCCGCCTGCCCATTCAGAGTGGGTTCCTTTGCTTCCTTTTTTCTTTTCACCAGAACCATAGTAAATTCCGATTACTGCCAAATCTGCGGTCATTGCGCCTTTGACCTTGAATGTTTTACCATTTTCGAAGCGTATCACCCCTCCTTCAAATTCTGGATCTTTCATCCAGTTTTGCCATGCTGTTTGGAGAGGCTTCACCCCTTTCCCCTCTAGGTATTGTACAACAGATGCCTTTCCTCTAGTTGTAAGTAACTTTTTGACAATGCTTATTCTTTTTTTGAAGGGTAGATGTTCTAAATTTTCTCCATCTAATTCAAGAATGTCAAATGCAGCCCATCTAATTCGTTTTTGTCTTTCCATTGTCTCTGGTGCTTTGATGATTGAACCAACTGTATCGCTTCTTCCGTCTGCATCTACTTTACCGCTCATCGGGAGCATGTTTCCTTTTTCGTCAACGGCGTATAATTCACCCATGATTTTTGCATCTTTGATGCCTTTCTTCTTCAATTTCTTGGTGATTTCATCTGTAATATGGAAACCTGTTCTCCAACGATCATACCAATTCCATAGAACTGTTTCTTCACCATTGAAATGGGCTAAAGTGCCTTCTCCATCTACTTTGAGTGTTACCATGTATGGTGTTTCATTTTTTTCTAATTCCTCTGCCCAGTATGTGTAGTTTGTTTCTGCTTGTTTGCTGAATGTTGATTCTTTCCATTTTCTTGCTATGAACGGGAGTGGTGAGAATAATTTTTGGTCTGGGTCTGTATCTCCTTTACTCTTGTATCGAGAACCGTAGATTGGGTGTTTTTTGTAACTCTTATTTTTCCCTTTTACTGTTTTACCATTGCCTGCATATAGCAGATTGTGTGTAGAAGAGTTCCCATCTGTTTGGAATCCTGTAAGCATAGTTGCTGGAGGGTTTGTCTTTGTCGGCCATTCAGATTTTGGCCTTCCAGATCCGTAATCTTCGTCCCAACGGCCACCCCATGGGTCAAACTCTTCTTCGATATGTGCAACCTTAATCATTTCAGGAGGAATTATGTCTGGACCCTTTGTTTCATCGTAGCCTTTGGTTCTGACAACATAGGATTCTGGGGGATCGTTCATGTAAAAGGGCGTATCAGGAAGTGCGAAGATGTCCAATTCGCTTGCATCTATTTCAAGCACTACTGGCTTTTCATCATCGCCATCTTCAAAGTGATACAGCATCATCGCTGCGCCTCTTGCATAGTCAAGAGCCCCACTTTTTGTTTTGGTCACAAATAAGCCGTGGGCTTTAGCAGA
>MDSZ01168024.1_pt1 | contig 12831 bp, 9 predicted proteins | sample 811201 | NCBI WGS metagenome assembly MDSZ01 (sample SAMN05326647, study PRJNA326480) | marine metagenome | isolation source: seawater | place: Indian Ocean: North | collected 2010
TATTGTCTATATTTTCTAAGATGAAAATTGAGACCGCGAAATCCCCAAGAAAATAAATCAGTTACAGCAACAAGAGGGTGTTGATCATATGTAAGATTTGGAGTCTTTGCATAATATTTGAAGGTGCAGATATTTCCTTCATCGGGTATGGGTGTCACAGTATCATTTAATGCGTACATTATCAATTCCATTCTATCGTCGAGATTTTTCTCAGACTGAATCTCTTGCCTTATGGGTTCGATACGGTTCATTTGATTCCTAGTTCGTCTTCTGTGATGATTTTAAATTTAATTCTTCGATCCTCACAAAATTCAACTGCTGCTTTCCATTTGGCTTGATTGACAGCATATGTTTTACACTCATAAAGATATGATTTTGTTTTTCTCTTTGGTGTTTTTGGTGGTCTAGTTTGTTTTTTGGGTTTGACTTCAATCACATAAGTTTTGATTTGACCTGTACTTTCTTTCACTTTAATAATAAAGTCTGGAAAATATCTGTGGACTCTATTATCAAGTGGAGAGATATATGGAATATAGAATTCTTCACTTCCCCACTCTAAAATACTTTCGTTCAAGTCACACCATCTACAAAATTTTCTTTCCCATGTACTTCTACAAATAATATTCGTCGAATCTCCTTTATATTTGTTGGGATATGATGGATAATATTTACTCTTATTGCTTTCTGCCATACATAATATATAAGGTTAAAAACTATTTATAGATGCCTACCCCAAAGTCAGTTTCTGATATAAAATCAAATCTATTAAGACCTGCTTTAACGTCTCACTTTGAAGTAAGTATTGGAGTACCTGCGTTTCTATCTGGATCTATGGATAGTTACACTCAAGAGAGATTGCATTTGCAGTGTTCTGATGCATCATTACCAGGATCTAGATTAGCAACGTTTGAAATCAATAATGATCACCATGGCGTCACTGAACGACATGCATATAGAAGACAGTTTGATGATAGAATTGATTTGACTTTTATGGTCGATGCTGATAATTATTGGCCAATCAGATTTTTCGAGACTTGGATGAGAGGTATTGTTGACGAAGATGATCTAGATGAATCTAGTGAAACAGATTCATCTGCTAGAAATTATTTTTATAGAGTAAAGTATCCAGGAGGCGAAAAAGGATATTGCACTGATGGATTAGAAATCACAAAATTTGAACGTGATTATGAAACTAATTTTTTGACATATAAATTTATCAAGGCATATCCGTTTAGTATTAATTCTATACCAGTGACATACGATGGATCTAATCTTTTAAAATGTACGGTTGGATTTAGTTACATTAGATATATTACCGACAAATCAGTTTATGAAAAACCACAAGTAGAACCTTCACCAATACCTGCTCCAGGAGTTCCAGTTCCACCAATAGTATCTAATAGAAGAGAAGATCTTGATATATGGGCATTGACAAATCGTGGTATGATTGGAAGCGTAGGAACCGAGGCACAGAAAAATCTTCTTGCAGATGTTGACAGATATTATAATACAGGAACGAGACAAAATCGGTTACAAAGTCTTTCTCGAAGTGGAGGTTATAGATCAGGAACTGGTGGAGGATACAAAGGAGTTGCTATGCCAGGTCTCACTTTAAACTTCAAAGAAATACAATAAATACACTTACTGAAACTCTATAGGACATTATGCCTTTACCAAAGATTGCTACGCCAAAGTACGAACTCGAATTGCCTTCGACTGGAAAAACGATTCAATATAGACCTTTTCTTGTAAAGGAAGAAAAACTCCTTGTCATTGCGTTAGAAAGTGAAGATACGAAACAAATTACTACTGCAATTAAATCAGTAATCAAGAATTGTATTTTGACTAGGGGAATTAAAGTAGAAGATCTCCCGACATTCGATATTGAATATCTTTTCTTGAATATTCGTGGTAAATCGGTTGGAGAAGAAATTGATGTTAATATCATTTGTCCTGATGATGAGAAGACTGAAGTATCTGTAAAAATTAATCTCGATGACATTAAAGTAAATAAAGAAAAGAATCATACAAATAAAATTAAATTAGATGATTCCATCATGATGGAAATGAAGTACCCATCATTAGAACAATTCATTAAGAATAATTTTGATTTTGATAGTAAGAGTGCAATGGATCAATCATTTGAATTGATCGCATCTTGTATCGGTACAATCTATACTGAAGAGGAAGCTTGGTCTACTGCAGATTGTACTAAGAAAGAAATAACAGAATTTTTAGAGTCCATGAATTCTTCTCAGTTTAAACAAATTGAAAAATTCTTTGAAACTATGCCAAAACTTTCTCATACTATTAAAGTTAAGAATCCAGAAACAAAGGTTGAGAGTGAAGTTGTTCTTGAGGGATTAGCAAGTTTTTTCGCTTAGCCCTCGTTCACATGAGTTTAGAGGGTTACTATAAATTAAATTTTGCCTTAATGCAGTACCATAAATACTCATTAACGGAGATTGAAAATCTAATTCCGTGGGAAAGAGACATTTATGTAGCGTTGCTAGAGCAACATCTTGAAGAAGAAAAGTTAAAGCAGCAGGCATCTAATGGATCTAGATGAACTTCTTAAATCGATAAGGGAAGAAGGTGAACCCAAGGGCGGACAGATAATTGCAGCCAAAAAGTTTTTTGGTGAGGATAAGTATGACAAATATTATCAAGAACTATTATCAGAGGGTAGAATTGAAGGGGATAATTTATCACCTCAAGAAAGAAAAGAAGGCGTAAAGGCATATAAAAAAAGTAAAGTAGATTTTGAGACCTTTGTTAATAAACTTATAGATAGAAAAAAACAAGTTAATGATAGTAAAGTAAACTCAACAAAATCTCTTAATAGAGGTGGAGCACTTGTAGTATCTAAAAGTTCTCAAATACAAACAAGTTCTTTTTTCAATAGAGAAGAAGAATCTGCAGAAAATATAGATGACATTCTTAAGGGTATTGATTCAATTATTGAAACTTTACGGAAAGAAGAATCTTTAAAGAAAAAGGCAGCAGATGAAGAAAGAAAACGATCAGAAAAACAAGGTAGATCGGCAAAAGAAAAAAGATTAGAAAATAATACATTCAAAAAATTCGCTGAATCTACTAAAAAAGTATTGAAACCAGTGAAAAGTATATTTGATAAACTATTTAATTTTATATCACAGATTTTAATTGGAAATGTTTTAACGAAAATAGTTGATTGGTTTAGCGATGAGGGCAATAAACAAAAACTTAGTGCAATAGGAGCATTTTTAGAGAAGACTTGGCCAGCACTTTTGGGAACGTATCTATTATTTGGAACTAGTTTAGGTAGGTTTATCGCTAGAATAACTGGAATGACTTTGAGATTTATCCCAAAGTTGGCGTTGGCGTTTGCTAGGTTAGTTGCGGCACACCCGATTGCAGCTTTAGCAATAGCTGGTGGAATAGGTGCAACTGCAATGGCACTGAACAATGAATCAGTTCGGGAAGAAGAAAATGAAAGAGATGATAAAAATATAGTAACTCCCACAGAGACTAGAGAGAAGGGACAAACTCCTGGCGGAACTCAGTTAATGGATGAAATGATCCGACAGAGAGGGTTTGGTGGTGCATTCTCTGGTGGTGGTTTTGCCATGGGAACAGATACTGTTCCTGCAATGCTTACTCCTGGAGAATTTATTATGAGTCGCGGAGCTGTTGATGCTTATGGACTCGATTTTATGGAAGGAATTAATGCATCTGCCGGTGGCACAAATAGACCGAAGAGGATGGGAGGCACTACCTATGCGGCAGGTGGTGGTTCTATAGATGAAATGTCTAGACAACAGCAAGCTGCTATGGAAAGTAGAAGACAAAATAATAATAGAGAATGGTGGGATTTCTTAGGATTGGCAGGAACTGGTAATAAAGAAAAAAGTTCAGAGGGAAATGGTCTTAGGGGTTTAACCGCTCAAGATTATAGAGATCTTGCTTTTATTGTAAGTGCTGAAGCGCAAAGAGGAACAGATGATGAATATGGAGTTGCAGCAGCTATTTTGAATAGAGTTGCCGATCCTTCATGGCCAAATACTATTAAAGCAGTTGGATCTCAAGCGGGACAATTTGAAGCAGTATTTACTGGTAAGGCATATGATGATCCCGCTTTGGCTGAAAAACTAGCTTCTGAAGAGGGTCAAAGAAAAATTGCAGGTGCATTGAATACACTTCAAGGAAGAACAGATTTTAAAGGTACTAGTCAGTATGCAAATATGGGTCAGGGTGATATTAAATTTTCAAGTAGAGGTAATTTCTATCACTATAAAGAACAGGTTGGAAAGAATGATCCTCCACCTTCACCACCACCTTCTTACTATAAAAAGTTCGTTGGTCCAGGTGGATCAGGTATAACATTAGCAGGAACTAGTTCTTCTGGTGCCTCATCCTCAGCAAGTAGTGCTTCAAGTGGCAATACTAAAAAAACAGATTGGTCCAAAGTAAAAGGAATTGGTGGTGCATTTGAATCTGTATCTGGGACGAATAGAGGAATTGCATCAGGAAAAATTGGTAATACATCACCGAAATTGAATATACCAGCACCTCCGCCTGTGAGGTCTGGTCCTGCAGTTTCTACAGTAAGTCAATCAGAATCATCTTCTGGCGATTCGCCATTAGGACCAAATTCTAATTACATACCGCCTATTCCAATTCCACCTCCTTCGCTTTCTAAAGCAAAGATTCTAGGTGTATCTATTTGAGGATTGAAAAATGGCAATTAGTACTCAAAAGTTTTTACCTCAAGCAAAAAATAGTTCTCTAGTAGTTTCAAAACCAACTGCGGTGAGATCTATTGGATCTTCAGTATCTAATAAAAAAACGTTTGTTATAAAGGAAAAGGTTATAGAGATTGATAAGATATTAAAAGGTACTCTTGCATCCGAAAAGAAAGAAATAGATAGTAAAAAGAAACAAGATGAAAAAGAAAAACGTCAGAATGCAGAAAAAACTTTAGAAACTTCTGAAGAAAAGAAATCTAAAAAAACTAAATTACAAATTCCTAAAGTAAAATTTTTTGATAGAATTAAAGATTTTTTTGGAAATATTTTGATGGGATTTATTCTGACTAGACTAATAGAATATGCTCCCATCATTGAAAAATTTTTACCAATAATCAAAAATACTTTTAACTTTATAACAGATTTTGTTATTGGAATTATAGATGCTTTAGGTACGTTTTTACTATGGGGGAAGAAGGCCATTGACGGCACAAGAAACTTTATTGGCGATAAGTTCGGAGACGATGCAGTAAAAAATTTTGATGCTCTTGGAGATAATTTATTTAAACTTTTGAATGCAATGGTTTTGATAGGTGCCGCATCAGTAGCAATGCGTGGCCCGCGTGGACCAAGATCTAGAAGTCGAACTCGTATAAGACAACCAGTAGAGGAGGCTTTTCGGCAGAGAGGTAAAAAAGGTCCACCAGGAACTACCTCTCGTGGTGCAGCAATAAGATATGCTCGACGATATGGTCAGAGAGCAGCAACAAGAAGATTTGGTAGACAAGCAGCACAATCATTGGCAGCAAGAACATTAGCAAAAAGATTTGTTAGTCCCTTTGTTAAGAGAATACCAATCATTGGTGGATTAATTGATTTTGCACTGAATTACTTTGTATTTAAAGAACCAGTAGGAAGAGCAGCATTCGCAGCGATTGGTGCTACAATTTTTGGTGCTCTCGGTGCTACTGCTGGATCTATTATTCCTGTTGCAGGAAATTTTATTGGTGGTGCGTTAGGTGGTATTGCTGGTGATATTGCAGGTAAATGGTTATATGATACATTCTTTGACAAGAAAAAACCTGTAGAGGATCTTGACGAAGAACCTAAAGATTATACTCGCGCAGGAACTAATGAGGGAATTCCATCTGGATCAGCAACAAATCTTGCAGGTGAAGCAGGAAAATATATACAATCAAAACTTTCGACTCCAAAAGACTATCAAGCAATTACAGAACATCCTGATTTTGGCGGAATAAGAGGGAAACACTCTGCAAATTCTTGGCACTATAAAGGTAGAGCACTTGATATTGGTGCTTGGACACACGAACAAGGTCCTATCTTAAAAGTAATTGAAGACTTCAATAAAATGAAGGGAGTTTCTCCAGTAGAACTTATTCATGGTGGAACTGATCCTGCTGGTCATGGAGACCATATTCATGTGGCATATGCAAAAGGTGGCGAAACCCTAGGATATCCTCACCTTGCTATGCTTGGCGAAGAAGGAAAAGAAATTGTTATTGATGCTGACAGTCAAGGACCTGCTAGAGATATGTTACTTGCGATCAACCAAGCAAAGGGATATGATGCCGTCATGCAGGCGATACGAGATTATGCTCCATATGAGGCATTATCCTCACAGGTTGTTATTGTAGAAAAAATAAAAGAAGTAGTAAAACAAACTCCATACAGTGAAAAATCTTCCATGTATCCTAATTTTAGTGCATCCAGATCTGAGGATCCTTTTGAGTTCCTCTCTTCTCAAGGTTAAATATAATTAAGAGGTATAAACAAATGTCAGAAAGTATTGTATCAAGACAAGCAACACCTGCTTCTATCGAAAACATTGCAGTTACATCTAATGATGGTGTAAAAAGTGCAAATCTTCTGGCTGGTATTGTAAATCTTTCTTACTATGAAAGTATTTTACATGATAATGTAACTGCAACTGTTACTTATGCAGATACTGGAAATTCCGTTAATGATAAAAACGTATTAGAAACTCTGCCAATTGTGGGGACAGAAAAAGTTTCACTTAAGTTCAAAGATAATAATGATAATATTATAGAATTTTCTGATACAAATAATAACTCTCTCTATGTAAATAAAGTTACTCCTATTTCTGAAGATACTAGAAAATCAATGGTGAAATTAGATTTAACATCTAAGGAATTTATTATGAATGATAAGATAAGAGTTTTTGAACGATTTGATGGGAAAGTTTCAAATTCTGTCAGAAAGTTATTGACAGACAGTAACTACCTTGGAACTCAAAAAAATGTAGACATTGAAGAAACATCTAATAACTTTAATTTTGTAGGAGATAATAAGAAACCATTTTATCTAATTAACTGGTTGTCTAAAAAAGGTATATCGTCGGAGAATCAAACGAAGGGTGCTAGTGCCGGATACTTTTTGTTTGAAACTGCGGAGGGATTTAAGTTTAAATCAATTGATGGGTTACTTGGTCAGGAAAAAAAGAAGTCAATTATTTTTAACCAAACCAAAGATTTACCTGCAGGATATGATATAAAAGCACTTGAATACAGTCATGATAATAAAATTAATGTTCAGGAAAAATTGAAGATGGGATCATATTCTACAAGAACTATTCTATTTGATCCTTTCACTTTATATTATGAAGTTTTGACGCCAAACTCTACAGAGAAAGAACAATCTCTTACCCTCGCTGGAAAATCTTTACCAAAATTAAATCCAGAATTTAATCGAGATGGAAACAATAAAGAATTTTCTAGAACTTCATATTTTGTTTTAGACAAAGGTACTCTTCCTACCGGCAATACTCAGCAACAAATACAAAAGTCAAGAGATGAAAACTTTGAATATAAGAATATTGCAAACCAAGCAAACATGAGATACAATCAGTTCTTCTCATCTCAAGCAACTGTAACCCTTCCTGGAGATTTTTCTTTACACGCTGGAGATGCAGTATTTCTGGACGTACCAGAACTTAATACCGAAGGATCTGATGAGGTTAGTAAGGAAACTGGCGGTCTATATATTATAATAGATCTATGTCACTATATTACCCCAAAGGAAACTTATACTAAGTTAAACCTAATGCGAGATTCTTTTGGTAGAATCGGAAACCATACATCTAACAACAGAAAACTATGACTGATCGAAGCATTCAACAACACATTAATGATGATAGAGATATGTTGGAGAACGGAACTCTGTCTCCACAAATGCGTCGTCATGTAGCAGACGAATTAGATCATCTTGAGTTGTATCAAGCGAATCATCCCGATGATGATCATGACCCAACAGCATTCGAAATGTACTGTGATGAAAATCCAGAAGCTGACGAGTGTAGAATCTACGAGGATTAATAGTTAATGGAAGGAGGATCTTTATTTAATCCTGGATTTTTAGGAGGCAGTTTTTTATGGTGGATCGGTCAGATTGCTGACGATTCTACTTGGAGAGACAACCAGCTTCCAGGAAAACATGAAGATGCGAATAGTATTCCTGGTTGGGGAAGAAGATATAAAGTAAGAATCATGGGTCTCCATGATCAGGGTGAGAGTGAAATTTCATCTGACCAACTTCCATGGGCAAATATAATGTATCCCATCACAGCTGGTGGTGGGCAAACAAATTCTGGACAAACATCAAATCTCCGTCAAGGGATGATGGTGTTTGGTTTTTTCCTTGACGGACAGGACCAACAAGTTCCTGTAATTATGGGTGTGCTTGGGAATAATGCACAAACTTCACTTGCAACTAAAATTGGTGACAATCGAGTTAGTAATACACAACCAGGATCTTTAGCAACAAGTGGTTTTGCAACAGGTAGTAAACAGAAAACGGGATCTGCAAAAGAGAAGGTTCCTGATGAAGGTCTTGTAACAACCAAACCAAAATCTCCACAACAATCCCAAGAATGTGCCACAGTTCCTTCTGGGGTACAGGTAAATGCTTTTGGATTAAGATCTGATCTTGCCCTCACATCACAGCAATTTGCAGATTCTCAAAGTGCTAGATCGGAAGCAGAAGAGAAAGGATTATCTGGTGCTCAAAGAGAAGAACTTGTTCAGAGAAGAGTCGCTGAGGGCATAAGAAATAGATGTCAGCAAGCAAATAGTTCATTATCGCCAACACAACCTGGGGCTACAAAAGAAAATGTTGACGATGTTCACGAACTTTCGGCAGCTGATGTAAATAGATCGGAGAAGTATAAAGAAAAAATTGTTTTATTAAAACCTGATCCAGATGCTTTCCTAGATTCAACTATGAAAGGAATGCAAACTGAGATAGATAATTTTACTCAAAAATTAGATAAGTATCTAAGTTCTTTTTCAAGTTATGTTGATGCAGTCTCTAGTAAAGTAGGTGATATTAAAAAGTTAATGCATGATTTTGCATGTCAAGTTGCAAAATATATGAAACCCTTATTTGATAGAGTTATGGAGTATGTACTGAAGATAATGAATGAAACATTATCAAAAGCAGTTGCTGCGATGCCATCAAGTCTTAGATATATGTTTGCCGACGTAAAAGAAATTATTACTGAATTGTTTTTATCTCTGTATGGAAAAATCATAAATGGTCTTTGTGGTACTATTGAGAATATATTAAAAGATACATTCAACATTGATCAATTAGAATCTCTTGCACGGGAAAATGCTGATGGATCTTTTTCAAATAGAAAAAAACCAAAAATACCAGCTTGCTATGCAGAAGATATTGCCGGTCAAGTAATGTCTGCAAATAGAACACAAATAAATGATTATAATCAAACAATCTTTGACAACATGAATGGATTTTTAACTGACATTGAACAACAGATTGCAGGTGTGGAAGGAAGTATTGGTGATATTACGAATCAGTTAAGTTCTATTAGTGGTAATATTTCTGCTGCACTCAGTTTTACAAATACTGTTATAAATTTATTTGGTTTTGAACTAAAACCAGAACAAGCAGTTTCTGATTTTTATCAATTTGGTGCAGGAAGTCTTGGTCAAAAAGAAACATTAAAACCAAGCATTAAGTCTATTGCTGATTCTTCTGCATTACCTACAAATGCTTCTAGTGAATCTGGTGTACCATTTGTTGAACCAACTAACGCACAATCTGATGTTGTGTATTCGTGATAAATACCTCCATGAAGATTGCTAGTAAAAGCATAAATGGCAACTCCTGGAGAAATTAATTTTAATATATTCCAAGAAACTTCTAGCGATAGTATTCGCGTTGGATATATTTCTACGGAAAGAGGATTTATTCAGAACGTAACTGTTCCTGATGCAAATAGGTATGCAAAGTTAAATCCAGGAACAACTTTCATTCTTGATAGTAGAGATGGAGTAAGATACTTAAATATCAATGAGGTCAATGCTTTAACCCCTAAAGATATTGAACCTAAAAAAACTGCCAGTAATGGAAACTGCAATCCTGTTATTGGATTAAATGAGATCGATAGATTATCTGGAATTGGTGCTGGTACTGATGATGATTATAAGACTAGAGTACACTTTTTTGGTGGTGGTGGGGTTGGAGCAAAAGCAAATCCTGTAATTGGTTCAGATGGATCTGTATTAGCAATTGATTTAGAATCTGGTGGTTTTGGATATAAGTATGCCCCATATGTTAAAGTAGATGATGATCTTGATATTGGTGCTGGAGCAGTAATTCGTGCCATTCTTTGTGAAGTAGAATCTGTAACTCAATTCTTTCCTACAGAAAAAGATTTTGAAGAATATATTATTCCGGATGAAGATGAAGTAGGATTTGGTAAAAGGTTTACCCCTGAAGGAAAAGTTCTTGGAGAATGGAATCCTAGAATATATGCCAACACAGATAAAAATCCTTTCCGAAGAGAACTTGATAAGTATCAAAGATTTTTAAGTCAACTTACAAAACCTTGGTGGTCTACTAGAAAAGAAGCTCCACTAAGTGTCACTTCTCCAAATTCAAAAAATAGAGCAAAGTATGACTCCAAACATCCTGCTTGGAGTGACTTTATGAATAGGTATAGTATTTCTCCAGTTCCAGTGACAAATAGGAGAGGTAGTGACTTTGCAGGAATTCCTTATACTTTTGAATGGGAAGAAAATTTTCCATATGATGGAGAGTATGTATTCAAAGGTGCTTGCGATAATAAAGGTCAACTATATCTTGATAATAATAAGGTAATGGATCTTGGTGGATTCAAGGGAAATGGATCCAAAAGAAAAAAATTCATGAAATCTGGTGTTCATAAAATCAGATTAGATTTATATAATATTCCAATTAAAGAAAGAATTGTCAGGGAAGTAAAAGAAGTTGGTGGTGGATGTCCAACAACAATTAAATTTAATATTACGACCTCCGCAAAATATGCAAATAGAATTGAAATTCCTGGATTGGATATTAATATTGGAAAATCACTTGGGGGTAAACAATTAAACGAAACTTTTGATCGTCAGGTTGAGAGGGGAAAAGAATATGATGTAATAATCAGAAGTCCTCAAAGTGACAATATTAGATTGAGAACTAGAGGAGAATCTGTATTACAAGTTGAAGAATCAACGGACAATGATTACACGGATTTAATATGTACAGTTAGTTGCGGTAGATTTATCAATATAAGTGATAATACATGTAAACTTGTCTTTGATGCTCCAAAAACTGTAGTAACAGAAAGAAAAGAATTAGTAAAGGGAAATAGCACTGGTTCTCAAAAAGAACAAAATATCTTTAACACTTTAGATTACATTGGAAGAGCAGATAGAAGACTCTGGAAGATGAATCCAGGTTCAAGAAGAGGGTCTGACTTTTTAAATCGATTTGGTGTTCTTCCTTTCGATCCAGGTAAAGAAGTAGTAAGAGATGTTCCTGCATCTAATTCAAAATTAGAAAAACCGCAAGTAAAACTTGTAAGTAATGGAAGAAATTTAGGGTTAAAGGTTACAGGTACTGGACAAGTCAAAGTCAATTTTAAATTAAAAGTTGATGACAACCTCATAACTTCAGGAGTATTTGCAAAAGAAGTCATTATCAACACAGACACTGAACAAGTAACACTTAGAAGAGATATTAAAACTCGACAGGCTGGTAGAGGTACTTATTTGAGTGGTAAAAAAAGAGAAACCATTTATGGTAGTGGCGTCTTTACTGCGGGTAAGACTTATGACATAAAAGTCATCGGTGGAAGTCCAACTAGCGGATTTAAAAGCATTGATTCTAGAAGTATTGGATTTGATGATGATATTAACAATGGATTTGATCAGAATGGTTTACTGGAAATTGTAAGTACCAAAGCAGTAAGAGAACCCATCAATAAAGTTCAAACAGCACGTTCATCATCGAAAAAAACTAACTATCCAAATAAAACATCAGATTCTTTCGCAGGTACACATGTGATTAGATGGGGAAAAGTTGATTTTCCTATTGATGGAAATTATATTATTGAAGTAATGGTTGATGATAATGCAAAGATTTTTATTTCAAATGGACTTGAGAACAAAGTAATTACTAAGAGAGGATTCAGTGGTCCAGGTAAAAGCACCGGTAAAAGTTCTTATACAAGATATTTTAAAAAGGGTAGTTATAGTATTAGAGTTGAATTAGAACAAAAAGCAGGGAAAGGATTGTCAGATGGAAACCCTATGGGTGTTGCAATCAATATTTCTACTGCTGGTGCTGGCGAAGAAGTAGTTTCTCCCAAGTCTTGGATGGAAAATCCAATGGGAGTTGCTCTTACAATTGATGCACCTCTTCCACCAATTCCACAAGAACCAATTCCTCAACAGGAGGGAAGGTGTCCAAATAATCCAATTTGGACAACTAGATTCCCTGGAGGATCATCTAGATGGTGGCCAGTTGTAGATACTCTTGGTAGATGGGGTAAGTTCCAAGATCGATATGCAATATCTCCTGTTCCCCCTCTTGGAATGAAAGGAACAGATAATGGTGGTGTTATTTACAGTAATAGATGGGATATTGATATTCCATATGAAGGTTTCTATGGACTTCAAGGAACTGTTGACAATGCTGGAAGAATACTTATAGACGGAAAAGAACAATTAGTTGGAGGTTATTTCTCTGGAGCAAAATTTGGAGGAAGATCTTTACAGGGATTTAAAACTGAAGTTCCTAA
>MDSZ01210878.1_pt1 | contig 12828 bp, 31 predicted proteins | sample 811201 | NCBI WGS metagenome assembly MDSZ01 (sample SAMN05326647, study PRJNA326480) | marine metagenome | isolation source: seawater | place: Indian Ocean: North | collected 2010
AAAAAAGCACCTCGGATAGGATTCGAACCTATGACCCACAGATTAGAAGTCTGTTGCTCTATCCAACTGAGCTACCGAGGCGTATTTTATTTATTTCTTTTGTTGATTACGGGGAACCTTCCTTGGTTCCCCATGCCATCGTAATCAATAAAATCTGGACTTTGATTTCTAAAGTTTAAATCAAACCGATTGTCAAGTTCCTTGGGTTCCTCTTCTTCGTAATTTACAATCAGGTGCCTCAAAAATAAAATAGTACCAGACGTTGAAAAAACGATTGTAAGAACCTTCAAAAACTCTTCTAAGTTAGGCGTCATATCACTCCTTGTAGAAGTTAGCGAGTCCCATTAATGTAGGTGCCCAAAGTCCGATAAAAATACCAAACCTTTCAGCGTGTGCAGGATCTGCGTCACCAACAGTAACCCAAGTTAAAATAGATGCTGCCACTGATGCCAGTGAAGCATAAAAACAAAATTTTGACAAAGAATTATTCATGTTCCCTCCTTTTTATTACATGTTTCTTCTGCGCCACCAATCAAAAGCAGCGCTGCCTATAAATATCGCTGCTGCAAGAACAACGATCTCTCCAATAATTTCAACCATATTCACTCTCTTTTGTTATTGTGTACATATTATAACAATTGTTAAATTAAAAGTCAAGAACTTTTTGCTCTTGATATGATTTTTAAAAACTTGGCGCGAATCCATTCGCTAACTCCCGAGGATAGTTTTACCTGACATCTATACTCATCTCTATGCCAAAAGTAGTCCTCGGTTACGCTGGGTAAGTCATGTATTCTCTTCTTTTGAGTCACAAGACCAATTTCGCCATTATCTTTTGTGGGTTCAGTGATCCTAACAATATCACCAATATCAAACTCTTGCCTGTGCATAAATACCTTTAAAAAAGTCCATCATTTTCATCATCCCAATAAAATGGATTGTCATATTCGTCAGTATCGCCAGGGTCTTTCTTTGTAGTCCCTGCGATATACGGTGAAAACGGAGGTATGATAGGCGTCTTCTTATTTTTACGTGCTTGTTTTTCTTGTTTTTCTTTAAGAATCTTTTTCTTTTGTATAAACTTGCGTCTAAGAATCTCAAACTTGTCATGTCGTTCTATAATACCTTGAGACATCGCTGGCAAGTACGATGGGTCACCGCCGTCAAAAACTCTAATCTTTTCGCCAGTCTTTAGTGTAAAAACTGGATCTGCGCCAATGATTGATGGATGTGCAACCACCTCAGATGCAGTAAGGTTCTTATATTCAGTCTTAAGTCTGCCTTCTACTATATCTGATACTGGTACGCGGAATGTTCCGTTCTTATCCGCGTCAAGTATAACCCTCTCATCTCCATTTAAAAAGGAAATTCGTTTTATAATTCTACTATCTTTAAGTTTATTCATCGTATGTTTCTATCGCTTCTGTCATAACAAACGTGATATTCATCGCAGACCTGGACGTTTCGAGTCTCGTCCCAACAGTAGTAACGGTTGCAAACTTGCACTCTCTCTGGTCTGTGGTAACAGTCAAATTCTGTATGAGAATAATCAACGCTATAAATATCACAATCTTCGTCAATAAGTATTAAGCAACCAGACATTATTAAAGATAAAAATATAAACAAAATTCTCATTTCTTACCCCACACAAAAGTTCTAAAAGACTTAACACCAATCTCAGCAACACATATTGTTCCGTATAGCAATGTTCCAGCAATCAAGGGTGCCATTAACAATAGCGTATCTAAACAAATTAAATTTCTATTATCCCGTCTCAAAGGTTATCCTCAATTCGCCCACACATTTGCAAAGTTCAGAGTATTTCTTTGGAACATGTCCAACCTTTTTCCTTTCCATTATAGAGATTTCAGGTTCTGCCCACTCATCAACCGAAGGAACATAAACAAGATACTTGTCGTAAGATGTAGTTTTGTAATACATTGCCTCACTACCATTACAATTATAACCAAACAGATCATAATCTTTAATAAAAATAACTGCTTCGCCTTGTTTAATTTCTTGCATATAACTAATCCCTGTATATATAACTAACTATAATGGCAAGAATCATAAATGTCAACAATAAAATTAATTTAAATAAGTATCCGTTTTCAATTAAAATTCTTCCCAGTGCTGTGAATATTTTCTTAAGTTCCAGATCCATACATCCTCCATTTTACCATTGGTCCAGGCAACTCTGTATCTTTTCTTGGTAAGTTCTTTGATAACAATACCAACCCTTGAGGATATATCTTCTCCGAGGAAGTGTGAGTATTCTTGTGCTTTAAGTCCAACTAGTAGACCTGGATATACATCTTTTTGCTTAAGTCTTTTTTTCATTCCAGTAATTTACGATTTTTTGAAATGTAACGACTGATATGATGGCAGACATCAAGGCTATCACCTTCAAATTTGCGATCAAGTCTCTCATAAGATTTTAATGCATGCCTCGTTAAAATAAAAATTCTTTCAAAAATATCTGATCTTTCTCCAAGGTCTGATAATTCTTTTGTGTCTAAGTTGTCAACGGCGTACCCGCTGCAATCCTCACTCTTCCAGCGGTATCCCTTCCCCACTCTCCATTCTTCTGACATCTTTTTCTCTAATTAAACTCCATGACTTAAAATTAACAATCTTACCCTCGTTCATTCCACTGCTTAACATTACATTATAACTATCGTTGGGTAAAAATCCTACGATTTTTCCAGTTATGTTTAGTGGTTTTCCCCAAGGGAAGTCTCTTATGTAAACTTTGTCTCCTCTATCAAATTCCCTGTCCATAAAATAAATAGTACGGACAGGGAACCAAAAGTGAAATTAGTTTACCTCCACCAATTCGATATCAAAGTTAAGACTCTTGCCCGCCATTGGATGATTAAAATCCACTACGACAAATTCATCTCGCACTTCACTAATAATACCTCTTACTGGTTGATCTTGAACACTGCCCTCAATGACCAACCCCTTTTCAAATTCAAAGTTCTCTGGGAATGACTCTTTCGGAACTGCTTGTACTCCCTCTGGATTGTGTTCACCATATGCTTGCTCTGGATCTATTTTGACTTGCTTTGTTTCACCGACGCGCATACCAGCGACTGCTGCATCGAAACCCGCAATCATCTCTCCTGCGCCCACAGTAAACTCAATGGTATCGCCCCTATCGTAGGAACTATCAAAGACAGTTCCGTCGTCGAAAGATCCCTTGTAGTGAACTTGAACTGCCCTGCCTTCTTTTGCGATTGTTTTCTTACCCATTTTTTCTCCTTTTTATTTGGTTAAGTTTTTTTTCTTTTTGCTTTTCTTTTGAGGTATTTACCAACCTCTGTGTCTGGTTCTGTTTCAACTTCTTCTAAACCCTCTTCTTCTTCTGGTTCCCAGATGTCCCAGAATACGTCTTCCATACTATCATTTCCGTATATAGAAGTCAAGTGTTTTTTTAACGTCGCCTCTGTTCTAAAGGGGAACGACATTGTCCTGTCTTGTAATACTCCATTATCGAAGTAATATATTGTTGCTTCCATTATGATATAATCCTTATTACTGGTTCTGAGTTTGAACTATACGATTTTTCTGCATAAAACTCAAGAGATAATTCATTAATTTTATCAACAATTAATTTAATCTTATCTGAAGAATCTCTATCGAAGACTACGCTACAGGGCAGGTTAACGAACTCAATAAATTCATCAAACGCTGTTTCAACATTAGAAACTGATTCTGTCCTTAAATCCAAAGTTCTGAATCTTTTTTGTATTCTTCTGTACTTTTTACCCTCGGCATACTTTATATCTATGTTGCCGCAGTCTATCATTTGCCACATGTGTGTTTTCTTAATTCTGTTCATTCTGGTCTTAAAAAGATAAAACCAGTACGCTCTCGTTTCTCTGACTAAAAAACCTGTTCCAATATCAGTTAAGATCATGTCTCCTGGTTTGACATTGTATCTCTCCTCAATCACTCTTTGGTTCTCCAAAAAATATATACTTGCAATGCAAAGAGTACAATCACCGCCGATATATACCACCATTTATTTTCTAGTGTAACTTCACCGTACCAATCACTTACTTCCATAACGTTCATTTTTCACCATACTTATGTCGCCTGACCAAACCCACATTTTGCGAGTGCCAAACAACACAAGCATCTTTCCTACTTCGTTTGGTTCTTTTAACACTATACCATATTTAACTTCGGGAGTCAACAATGGATCAAACTGCCAATGTGTATACTCAACAAGTTCGCCAACTCTCACTTCCTTTCGACACCCCACCTCGTTTTATACCACATTCTTTCATGAAAGTAATAAAGTGCAGTTTTAGTTAGTATTTCAATTCCACTAAATGTTGCTCCAAACTGTATACTGCCTGTCAATAACCATGCAAGAAGAAAGGTATCAAGCGTTCCAACCAATCTCCACGTTAATGCTTTAGCAGCATGCCTTTTCTTTTGTACCATTTTGTCCTCCAAACTCTAATATATCTCTGTATCTCAAGAGTGCTAATTCTTTCTTCTTACACTCTAACATCATATCATAATTAACACCATAATTATTAACTGGTTTGTAAATATAATCTGAGTGTGCTTGCTCTTTAATCTTACTGTCTTTTTGTTCTTCTCTGCGTGATTCGGATAAGTGCACAACTGGGGTAACTCCATGCCAAGTCGATGCTGCGAGTTGTAGTGCTTCACCCTCAGTTTGTCCTCCAGTGCAGAACCTGTGATGATGATAGTCAAACACAATAGGGATGTGAATTGCTTTGTGTATATAGTCGTACAAGTGACGGGTTGACCACATAGATGCCTTATCATCGTTCTCTACTGTAATTCTGTTCTGGCAGTTAGGAGACAACTTTAGAAAGTTGCGACACCACCTGTCCGCTGTGTTAGAGAAATCTCCACCGTATGTGCCACCAACATGGATGTTGATCTTGGCATAGGGAGTGTCAGGTAATCCCATGAGGTCAAAAACCTCTGAGTGTGTCTCTAACTCCTTAATAGTTTTACGCACTGTCTCGGGGTTTGGAGAACCAAGAACATTGAAAGGTCCAGGATGTGTAGTAATACGGTGACCATGCTCTTCTGCGAATATTCCCGCTTCGCAGAGCCAATAGCATATGTCTTCATAGTCAGGTAAGTCCTTGAGGTTGTACTCCGAAGACCAGGGAAACAAGTCAGAAGACAATCGAAAAAACTTTATGCCATTTGCCTCATTCCATCGCAAAATAGTAAGCAGGTCTTGACAGTTCTGTAGACCCAGCGCCGAGGCATAAGAGATACCCTTCTCTTGGAAGGTCTTCTTAATCATAGAGCGATTCGTTGTAACTCGCTTTGATTTAGGGAGCGTAGACAAATTCATGTTGATGCATGCATATCCAAGATTCATAATTCCAACCTTTCATTTAATTGTTTATAGAATATAACTTATAATTTAATTGATGTCAATAGTTTTGTCTGTATTTTATCCACGCGTATCTTTTTCTCTTTTCCAGATAATCTTCCTCATCTTGACAGTCATATGCCTCTTTTTCGAATGGTATAGAGTAGTATGCTTTTCTGCCTCTGTCGTCGCCGCTGTGTCTAAGGTATCCCTTCAAATAGTACCAGGCGTATAAAATCCAATGCAAGAAAAAACCGAGTTCTAGTTGCTGCTGAAAATGAATACACTCGTGTCTTTTTGTCCTTTCCGATAACTTACCTCTGCACCAAACCCATATCCCAAAAGAATTAGCCCACACATTTATAGGTGTAATTTTAGACAACCAAATTGGTACTCTACTGTTTTCTATTATAATAGGCTTCAATGATTTCAGCATCCGTCTTTCCTCCTTCGTAAACCCATAACCATTTTTTGCGAATCCAACCATATCCATTGTCAGATCTCTGTAGTTGTGTAAAATAAAATTCATACTTCACACCTGGTAACATCTTAACTCTTGCCATATCGTCGATGCGATTTCTTTCTTTCTTAATCTGCAAGACAATCGCTACCCAGTCATGGCGAGGAAATATGTAATGATGAACTAAATCACCGACCTCTACTTCTCTTTTCGAAGATCTTACCACACAGGTAACTAGTCTTCACAAACGCAAACTGTTCTTTCTTGTTCTTTTGATTCCTTATAGTCCCTTAGTGCAAACACAATAAAGGTTAGTATTAGTGACCATAAAATTAAAGATGCTGTCTCTAAAAATTTATGAGATATTTTGATAACTTGTTACCTCCACAACCTTAGATAAAGCGTATTTATACTTTGAGGCGATGTCGCTACGACCTCTTGCCTCTGCTTCCTGTATAAGAAACCTTAATCTTTTAAATAAGAGTTCACAGTTTATATAGAATTCAAACGCTTTAACTAACACACTAATGCTTGTGTAACTCATTGACCTTGTTTTCTCGCTAAAACACATTCTGTCTTTAGAGTCATTGTGAAACTCTAGTTTTAGCATTGTTTTAGACTTAAGAGACAGTTCTCTTTTATCTGAATGATCCACCTGAAAATACACATCACTCAGTTGAATGGTGTCTAGTGATTTATATTTCTCTTTATATTCTTCCAATAAGGCATTAAATCCAGCATCAACAATCCCAACACCAACACCAGAAATGTTTTTTTGAAGACCAGACTCTTCAACACTCAATGTGACATTTGTTTCTTTGGGATCTTCAACCAAGTTAAGAGATGCTAAAGTTAAAGTAACCTTATTCTTAAGATACTCAACAAAGTATTGCAAAATAAGGTCTCTATTCATACTGTGGTCTTTTCAAATCCTTGAGAAACCTTGAAGATTTTTCGAACGCCATTTGTCTGCTTAATCATTCTAAGAATTTTTAACTTGGCATCCTCTGGTGATCTTATAGTCCCTGGCAAACTAGGAATGAATTTTATTCTAAGACCAGCAATATAATCAGTGTCAGATATTTTTTGATTTTTGACCATGATGGTAACGACAGTCACGCTTGGAATAGCGCGAATGTCCGCTACGATGTCTTCAAGACCACGATATCCCTTCTCTCCTTTAGTTTCTGCTTTATACCCAAGCATCATGTAAAATTGATATACTCCCATCTGTCTTGATCGCTCTTGCTTTTCAGATATCAAGGAGTTGAAGTAGTCTTGTATTTCGTTCATGTTACCACCGTTTATAGTAAGTAGTTGTTTGTGAAGAGAAAGGGGGGTTTAAACCCCCCCAATTTATCTATTTTATTTCGATAGACAAAGGTTGCGCTTCAGGTCGCTGCGGAACCCTAACTGTTAGGAGTCCGTTCTCGAACTGTGCTTCTGCTTGTGCCAGGTCAAGGTTGTCGTCATAGTTGACATAGGTCCTGGTAAAGTTTCTACGAGCGATCCTTTGTCTCTTTTCATTCTTTTCGTCAACTTGACCAGTGATGGTGATTGTTCTCTTCCCAGGCTGTATGTCAATGGAAAGTTCTTTCTTCTTGAACCCCGCTAAGGCAAACTCCAAAACCGTAGAGCCATCATCGTCTCGATAAATGTCGGCAACGGGATAACCCTTTGTGGATTGCTTGAGAACGTTAGAGAACAAATCCCCATCGTTGAAAAAATTATCAAACACTTCGTTGATAACTTGGTGACCCAGAAGTCCAGGTCGATATGTAGTAATTGCATGTGTCATATTATTTCCTCCTTATTAAGCAAGTTACATTCTATGATTGAGTCCCGAAGCAACTCAACCATAACTATATTATAAGCACCATTTTTGATGTGTCAATAGTAAAGTTGAATAAAAATAATTAAAACCGCTAAACCAAAGCAAATCATTGTCTTTGGAGTAAACATAGATTCACCTAGCAAATACCAGGTCAAGATAGGAAATATAATATAACCCATCGAAGAACCAATAAACCTGCCAGTCCAAGCAGATCCAGTTTCATCAACTATCAGTTTCCAAGAATACCAAAAGAATATAGAGCAAGGCACACCCATCAAAAACGCAGCGGAAATAGGTCTATCTTTCCACCAATCTGATAAATACTGGGCGTTAAGTTGGAAAAATCCAATCACCTGAGCGAAGAATACTAAAAGAATCCCCATCCAGACCTTCATCAATGCACCTCCAAACTATATGATGCCTCTAATAAAAATTTCTTTGATTCAGTCAAACTCAACAAACATTTCCATACGTTTGCTATGTCCGCTTCTGAAAGATCAATTGAACCTTCTTTACTTAGTTTATAGAATTGGTCCAACTCGTCCAAGTAATCTCTAAATATAAGAGAGTTAACAGACAACTTTTGCAACTCGTGAAACACTGTTTCTGAGACAGATACTTTATCACACAGGTGCTGCCTAATTAGTTCATTACTAAAGTTTAAATTGTTAACCGCGAGCATTTTCCAATCCTTTATTGCATTTGGTTGAAACTTAAACTTAAACTTGTTATCTTCCTCCGACAAAACCCTTACCCCAAAAGTGTTTACTATTTCTCTCCGTAGTAATAAGTAAAGCGCTGATAAAAACACCATCCTGCTTTCTCATGACTTTTGCACTGTGTAGTTCAAGGGAACCATATTTTGGTTTTCTAATTCTTCTTTGAAACTTTTTTCTAGGAGGTGGAGTATTCAAAAACTCCACACAACCGTTAACTAGGTCCTCATCCTCTATCGATACGGGGATTTGATCACTAACTTTTATTCTTGCTGCTATCACCCACTTCTTGCTCGCAAATCCTGGGATGTTCCAGAACATGCTACCGTGATATCTTCCTGCCTTGGTTTTACCAGTAGCATATCCACTAATGCCTTCATGTTCATGTATCTGTACTAAGTCACAACTAATCACTTAACTCACCTTTCAGGTCATCACAACCACCAATCAGTCTTACAATACCAGATTCTCCATCTATTTTCAAGACAATTGGAACGGTTTGACGATTATAAAATGCTTTGGCCTCGTCAAGAAACTCTCTGTCGTTTTCCAAATCAAAGAAATCATTTGGTAAATCATTTAGTTCCAATAGTCGCACTGCTTCAACACAGTATGGGCAAGAGGATCTGCCGTAAACTAAATAACTGTTATTCCTAACCATGTAACAACTTCCTTGAATCCTTAAGTGAGTTAAGGATACTCCCGTACTCCCCCAAAACTGTTATTGTTTGCGTAGATGATCCCATAGAATACACTATTTCCGTAAAGTTCATAGCGCCAGCGGATCTACCGTTTACTTCATTTATTTTCTGCGCTGAAGGACTCACAGATATAATTGAGTTTGTGTTAATTGACATAGGAACTGTTCTAAAGTTGTCCCGAATTACTCCGTTATTAAATGCTGCGTCTCTAGATAAGACTTCAAGTTTCACCATCATTGCCTGTCTCCTTTTGAGGTTCTGTAGTCATTGCTTTTAAAAATCCTGAAAGAATCGATTGACAGTCGGAATATGTTTCCGCTAAGTCTAGCGCCAAGTCCCTCATTGCAGAGAGGTTGTTAAGCGTCCTAATGCCGTGATCACCCTGTTGTAAGTCTGATGTTAGTTCGACTAACTTCTGTAGATCAGAGTCTTTATCTTTTATAATTTGTTTAATTTTTTCAGGTATTTGTTCTGTATCAATTGTGTATGATATCTTTACTCTCATTCTTCCTCCATTACAGAATCTTTATAACCACAGCACTGGCAAGACCTATCACAGCAGTGAACAGAGTCCAGATAACTCTTGAAGAAGAGTCCTTCCACGACTCCAGTGCTCTTATCCGTGCATACAAACCTTCGTCTGGATTATACACTGCCTCTTTAATTTTGGCAACATTTTCCAGCATCTCATCTTGTCGGTCCTTTACTGTTTCCACTGCTAAACATAACTTATCTAGTTTTCTGGTTAACTCAAGAACTAAGTCCCTATCAAGATCATTTGACATTATAAACCCTCCGCAACGTCACTGTTGTAAATAGTCTAATCCTGTCTATCATCTTCTATAATTGCAAAATTTGTTGTCAGGAGTGTTCCAGCAGCAGAGACAGCGTTCCTCAAAGCATTCTTTGTAACCTTAGCAGGATCAATGATGCCACTGTCATACATATCCACCGAATCGCCTGTTAGAAAATTAAATCCAATGTCAACAGGTTTATTGCATATCATTTCATCAACCTCCTCATAACAGTATCCCGCGTTCTCTGCCATCGCCCTCATTGGCGACTGCAATACATCTAGGAAAATATCAGCAGCATACTGTTGTTCAGCAGTTAATTTTAGGTCGCTACAGTCCTCTACAATCGTTTTAGACAAGCGATAAAGGGTTAACCCTCCACCTGGAACGACACCGTCTTGTTGGGCAGATCTGACTGCTTCTAGCGCATCTTCGATACGGTGCTTCTTTTCTACCATCTCTATTTCAGTTGCTGCCCCAACTCTAATAACGGCAACGCCACTGGAAAGTCTTGTAACTCTTTCTTGAATCACTTCTGCATCAGGGAGGGTCTCGGCGTCCTTAACTTGTTGTTTAAGGTCCTCTATCCTAGATAGCAATTCAAGGTAACTGCCGCCGCCTCCAACTACAATAGTTCCATACTTAGACACCTCTACGCTTTTACAAGTGCCGAGGTCATTGATTGTCACTTCCTTTACATCATCGCCAAGCGTGGTTCTAAAATACTTTGCACCTGTGGCAATGGCCAAGTCTTCCATGACTAATCGCCTTTCTTCGCCATACTTTGGTGACTTAACTGCTGCCACTTTCATTGAACCCCTGACTGAGTTCATGATTAATGCTGACAGTGCTTGTCCCTCAATATCATCACAAATAAAAACTATTGGTTTTTGCTCTCTTGCGGCAATTTCCAAAACTGGTAAAATAGTTTGAATTTGGTCGACTTGGGCGTCACACAAGAAAAGTAAAGCATTCTCATATCTACAAACATTTCTTCTTTCATCCGTTACAAAATAGTTAGATAAGTAGCCTGACTGAAACCTAAAACCCTCAACTAAATCAAGAGTTGTTTCGGTAGATCTACCATCCTCAATAGTCACTGATCCGCCCTTACCTACCTTGTCAACTGCGGTAGCAATAAGGTCGCCAATAACTTGATCATTATTAGCAGATATCTTAGCAACAAATGCCACGTCGTCTGCGCTAGAAATCGGTCTTGATGTATCTGTAATCTTTTGACACACTAACTCACAAACCTTATCAAGTCCACGTTTGACCTCTACTGGACTCAAACCTTTATCAATCAGTTCAAGCGATTTAGAAAATACTGCCCTCGCTAAAATGGTTGACGTAGTTGTTCCATCTCCAGCATCAGAGTTTGTTTTCTCTGACGCTTGCTTGACAATTTCAACTGCTGCATCCTGGAACGGATTTTTAAGATTGACAAATCTCGCAACAGTGACTCCATCTTTTGTGATGATTGGTTTTCCATCTTTTTTCCTTAAAATAACATTACGACCTCGGGGTCCATATGTCGATGCCACATTATCGGCAAGTTTGTTAACTCCTGCAAGCAACTCCTTGTGGAGATTCTTACCATCAGAATATTGTTTCATTTTACCTCACTTTGTATGATTATATTATAGACAAGTATATATTAGATGTCAAGTGTTTATTAGATTTTTTCTGCAGCAGTCCTTGTAGCAACTGCCTTTTTGACGGTGTCTTTCGCCGTATCTTTTCTTGCGGCCTTCGTTGATGTAGCGGTGGCGTCTGTCTTGAACCTCTGCGCTGCTGCATTAAGTTCCTGGAGCGTAGAAAAAAGATTCTGAAACTTGCTGTCAAGTGCCTGGAATAACTCTTGGGTCTTTTCTACTGCACCCTGCATATTAAGTTCTCCGAGATCTTTGTATTGGTAGACAGGGTTCGAGGCAATCTCCTCTTCCTTCTTTAAAACAAAAGTGCCACCAGTAGCGCCCTCTACATTCTTTCTGCCTTTTACTAAACGGTTCTTAATCTGTTTTGACATAGTTGATTCAAATCTAGAAATAACTTCTCGATTCATCACAAACTGATAAAAGTTCAAAGTGGCGTTGGCAACATCCTTTTCTCCAATTATATATATGATCTCACCTTCCAAGTCTGGACCTAACGCTTTCAGTAAGTTTTCATACGAACCTGTAACCTTCGATCCTTTCGCAATAAACTTTAAAGATACGTTTGCACCTTCGAATATTACGTCTGCAATATTTTTAGCAGTCCTAGTCTCGACTTTACCACCAAACACATCAGCGACAAAGATTTCAAATTGAAAACCTTTACCAGATGCTCCCTCTGGTGTTGCAATAAGGTTGTGCAAAGTCCTTAGAACATCGACTTTTGCAATGGTTTCGACGTGATTCTTTATATCCACAGGTTGTTGAAGTAAACTGTTCATTCCAGATATGAACTTGTCCAGTTGAAGTATGTTTCCGCCGCCCATGTTACCGACTGCTTTCATTAATCTCTTTCTGGACTCTGGAGCAGTTGCCTCGTTGTAATCGTTCATCCAGTTAAGATCCAAAACAATTGGTTCATAAGTTATTGTTGGTGGTTGTTTGTTTTCTACCACAGGTTTCCCTGCCTTGGCGAACAACTCAACTAAAAGGTCTAAATCACTCATAGATAATCGTCTGCAATCCCGTATTTGATCGCTTCCTCTGCAGATAAATAGGCGTCAACATTGTTTAAAAGTAACTTTTTAATCTTGTTCCTGGTCAACTTTGTACACGAACAAAGGTAGTCAAAGTACATGTCCTGAAGTTCTTTTGTTTCCTTCATTTCGTTCTCAATGTTGGGGAACGATCCATGGTGTCCACTGATCACACTGTGAAGCATGACTCTACAGTTACGGCCGATCTTTCTTCTCCCCTTAGTTCCACTGGCAAGGATGAGTACACCTGCTGA
>MDSZ01037033.1_pt1 | contig 12826 bp, 10 predicted proteins | sample 811201 | NCBI WGS metagenome assembly MDSZ01 (sample SAMN05326647, study PRJNA326480) | marine metagenome | isolation source: seawater | place: Indian Ocean: North | collected 2010
TAAACCAATAATTGACTTTGGATGGATGATGACTTTAGGCCTGATAACGTCTTTTATTGTTACGTTTACATTGCTTCCAACTTTATTAAATTTTTTAGAAGATAAAAAAATATCTTTACAAGAAAGTCAAAAATCAAAAATAACCTCAGGCCTATCCAGCTTTAGTACAAACAATAAAAATAAAATTTTCTTCATTACTTTATTTATTATTTTTTTAAGTATTTTTGGAATAAGCAAACTTGAGGTTGAAAATAGCTTTATCAATTATTTTAAAAAAAATACCGAAATATATAAAGGCATGAAGCTTATTGACGACAAATTAGGAGGTACTACTCCTCTTGATATTATTATCAAATTTCCAAAAAATGAGGTGGACTCTGAAGAAAAAGAAAGTGATGATTGGGATGACTTAGATGAAGATGATGATGAAAAGTATTGGTTTACAAAAGATAAAATTAACAAAATTGATAAAGTTCATAAATATTTAGAAACACTTCCAGCGGTTGGTAAGGTTTTATCTTTTTCATCAATTGTAGAGGTAGCAACTGCATTAAATGATGGTAGAGCTTTGGGAACATTGGAAATGGGTGTATTATATTCAAAAATTCCAGATACGATTAAAAAAGAGATAGTTGATCCATATATTTCAATTGAGTATTCAGAGGCACGTATTAATTTAAGAATTAAAGATTCTTTACCAGACTTGAAAAGAAATGATTTAATAAACAAAATTAATTACGATTTGGAAAATAAACTTGGGTTAGAAAAAGATGAGTTTAAATTGGCAGGGGTATTAATATTATTTAATAATCTTCTTCAAAGTTTATTTAAATCTCAAATTTTAACTCTTGGTTTTGTTATGTTTGGAATATTTGCAATGTTTGTAATTTTATTTAAAAATATTAAACTTTCTTTAATAGGAGTCATACCAAACTTTATTGCTGCTTTTTTTATATTAGGGATCATAGGTATCCTGAACATTCCACTAGATATGATGACAATTACAATTGCTGCAATAACAATTGGTATAGCGGTTGATAATAGTATTCATTATATTTATAGATTTAAAGAAGAATTTAAACAAATAGGAAATTATGAGAAAACAGTCAATTATTGTCATTCAACTGTTGGTATAGCAATTCTAAATACTTCAATAACAATTGTTTTTGGTTTCTCTATTTTAGTTTTCTCTAATTTTATTCCTACAATTTATTTTGGAGTATTTACAGGTATAGCTATGATGTTTGCAATGCTGTCAGTTTTAACACTTTTGCCAGCATTACTGATTAAATTTAAACCATTTCAAGCAAAATAAAATGGAGAATTTATTTGGATTCTTTAAACAGTTTTCTTTATTTGATTTAATTTATCTAGTTATAACAATCCTTTCTTTATTTAAATGTTACAGAAAAGGATTTGTTTTAAGTCTACTATCTGCGTCTAAGTGGTTATTAGCGTACGTAATAACTTTATTTTTATTTCCAAAAACCAAACCATATGTTTATAATATATTCGATAATGAATATGTTTTGGATATAACACTTGGAGTGTGTTTATTTATTATTGTAATTTTTGTTATTTTGTTAATTAACAAAGGTATAAGCAAAGCAGTAACTTATACTGGCTTCGGTGGTTTAGATAAATTTTTTGGTTTTTTTTTGGTTTTTTAAGGGCTTACGTAATATCAGTATGTATTTTTGCAACCATAGATATAATTTATAATTCATATAAGTGGCCAATTGACTTGGATAAATCCTTTACCTTTCATTTAGTTGAAAAAGGAAGTAACTATCTTATAAAAGAATTTCCTGACAAAAAAGAATACGAAAATGTTAAAGAAAAAGTTCAAGAACTATAATCCTAAACTTAAAGAGGAGTGTGGAGTATTTGGAATTAGTAATTTTGAAGATGCTTCTGCTTTAACTGCTTTAGGGCTTCATGCGTTACAACATAGGGGTCAGGAAGGTTGTGGAATTGTTTCTTATGACGGGAATAAATATTATTCTGAAAAAAGATATGGCTTAGTCGGAGATAATTTTAATAACGAAAAAGTATTAAAGAATTTACCGGGTAATTTTGCAATTGGTCATAATAGATATAGCACTACTGGAGGAACAACATTAAGAAATATACAACCTTTTTTTGCTGATACACATGCAGGTGGAATTGGAGTTGCTCATAATGGAAATATTACGAATGCTTTAACAATTAGAAAAAAACTTGTTAAAGATGGTGCAATTTTTTACACAACATCAGATACTGAAGTAATAATTCAACTAATTGCTAAATCTAGAAGAACTTCAACAATCGAAAAAATTACAGATGCTATTTTTCAAATACAAGGTGGTTATGCACTTGTAATGTTAGCACAAAATATGTTGATTGGAGTTAGAGATCCTCTAGGAATTAGACCATTGGTAATTGGCAAATTAAAAAATTCTTATGTATTAGCTTCAGAAACATGTGCATTAGATATTATTGGGGCAAGATATATAAGAGAAGTACAAAATGGAGAAATTGTAGTAATTAAAAATGATAATATTCAAAGTATAAAACCTTTTCCTAAAAAAAAATCAAGACCATGTGTTTTTGAGTATATTTATTTTTCAAGACCCGACAGTATTTTAAATGGAAAAACCACCTATGAGTTCAGAAAAAAATTTGGAGAACAATTGGCTATAGAAGACAATATTAAAGCTGATCTTGTAGTGCCAGTTCCAGACTCAGGAAATGCTGCTGCTTTAGGTTATAGTCAGAAAACCAAAATTAATTTTGATTTAGGCTTAATAAGAAACCATTATGTTGGTAGAACTTTTATTGAACCTGCTCAAAAAATTAGAAGTTTAGGAGTTAAACTAAAATTAAATGCAAATAAAAGCTCTATAAAAGATAAAAAAATAATATTAATTGATGACTCACTTGTGAGAGGGACAACATCTCATAAAATAGTTAAGATGCTCTATGATGCAGGAGCTAGAGAAATTCATGTGAGAATTGCAAGTCCAGAAATAAAATTTCCAGATTTTTATGGAGTTGATATGCCAACAAAAGAAGAACTTTTAGCGGCAAACAAATCTATAGATGAAATTCGTGAATATATTGGGGCAAATACTTTAAAGTTTTTATCAATAAATGGTTTATATAAAGCGATGGGTTACGAAAAAAGAAATAATACCTATCCTCAATTAACTGATCACTATTTTACAGGTGATTATCCAGTTGAAATTATAGATGAATTGGGGGAAAATAAAATAACTCAACTATCATTGTTAAGTACTGGATCGAATAGTTAATTATGAAAAAAGTTAGTTTTACAGAAATGAAACATGGAACTAAGGAAGACTACCTATTTTTAGATAAACATGAAAAAAAATATGCAGGAGAAACTGCTGATAGAATCCTAAAATTTATGTCAGGTCTAAATGAAACACTTGAAGGTTATCAAGTTTCAAGACTTGAACATTCTCTTCAAAGTGCAACCAAGGCTTTTAAAAATGGAGAAAGTGAAGAAATGGTTGTAGCCGCATTACTGCATGACATTGGAGATGAATTAGCTCCAATGAATCATTCAGAGTATGCAGCTGCAATTCTTAAACCTTACGTGAGTGAAAAAATACATTGGATAGTAAAAATGCATGGTTTATTTCAAACATATTATTATGCGCATCATTTAGGTGGGGATAGACACAAAAGAGAGCAATTTAAAGATCATAAATATTATCAAGCAACTATAGATTTTTGTGAAAATTATGATCAAGGATGTTTTGATCCAAATTACAAATCCTTTCCTCTTGAACACTTCACTCCAATGGTTAAAAGAATTTTTTCAAGAAAACCCTATAGTTTTTAAGCTTTATCACCATAATCAACCATATGTTTTGGAATTCTTTTATTTGATCCATACATAAAATGATTAGATATATTTTCTTTATATTTACTAGCAGGAACTTTTAATCCAACTGCCTCAGCAACTTCTCTAATCAACATTGGATTCGCTCCACAGCAAACACCGAGATAATTTATTCCAAGATCATAAGCTTCTTTTGCAAAATTTCTAATTTCATATCTATTACAAAACAATGGATCTAATGCTGTAGGAAAAGTTCTTCCGTGAGGTGCTTCACATGAACATCCATTTTTATCAGGTAAATTAAAGAATGTTGGACTTTCATGTGTTGTTCGATAAGGAATTGGAAGAGCTCCGACATGACACTTAACATCTTTTCTAATTTCTTTTAAATATGGAAGCATAGTATTTGGCCCCCTAAAACAGTTCATACCCACAACATCAGCGCCACGTTGTTCTAACTCTTTACAAGTTTCAACTACAGATATTCCATCTCTCATAATATTTTCACCCATCGGAGAAATAGTAAGCACAGTTTGTAATCCAGACTTTTTCATCACATCTAATGCTTTAAATGCTTCTTCAGCATAATAAAAAGTCTCACCTATTAAGATATCTGCTCCTTCGTCAACTGCCCATTCGATCATTTCATTAAACATATTTTCTACTTCTATCTGAGCCTTCTTATCCCCTACTTTCCAAATATTAGAATTAGATATATTTCCGGCCATTAAATTTGGTTTTATTCCCTTTGGTGTCTGAAGCGCTACTTTTTTTGCAATTTTTAAAGCAGACCTATTTAAAGGTTCGAGCAAATCTTCTTTCCCAATGACTCTCATTTTTTCTCTATGGCCATTGTATGTAAATGCTTCTACAATATCAGATCCCGCATGTTGAAATTCTTTATGAAGATTTTCTAATACTTCAGGATGATCTAATGAAACCATTGGAACAAACTCACCAGAAGCCATATAGCCTCTTCTCTCTATTTCAAACAAAAAACCTTCAGCGCATATTACTGGACCTTTGTCTAGTCTTTCTTTTAAACTTTCTTTTTTCATGTTCTTCTCCTTTGTTTGGGAGAAGAAGCCCATAAAATTAAATGAGGGCAAATAAAGTAAGAAACTCCTTCTCCTTTTTAGTGCTTTAGCTATATGCAGGGTGCACAATATGGTTCAAATCACCCGGTTTCTTTTCATTTTGTGTAAAAAAAAACCACCTACTAAGGCGGTGGTTTGTTACATCGCTTTAGCAGGATTTATATAGCGCCTGCAATTAGATTTAAATCAGCGCTTGTTATTATATTATCACACTATTAAATACATTCAACAAATTTAATTTATGGAAAATCTGTTAAAAAAAGAACAAAGCCCATACCTTAAGCAACACAAAGATAATCCTGTCAATTGGTTGGCCTGGAATAAGGAAAGCTTACAAAAAGCCAAAACACAAAAGAAACCAATATTTTTAAGTATTGGATATGCGAGCTGTCATTGGTGTCATGTAATGGCTCATGAAAGTTTTGAAAATAACGAAACTGCAAAAATAATGAATGAAAAATTTATCAATATCAAAGTTGATAGAGAAGAAAGACCAGATCTTGATTTTATATTTCAAAAAAGTCTAGCAATTTTGACTGGTGCACAAGGTGGTTGGCCTCTTTCAATGTTTTTAGATGAAAATGCTGTACCTTTTACTGGTGGTACTTATTTTCCACCAAAAGAAATTCAAGGAAGACCAAGTTTTAATAATGTTTTAGAGAATGTTTCAAAAGTATATCAAGATAATAGAGAAAAAATACTTAATCAAGCAGATCAAATGAAAGAAGTTTTTAGAAATTTAAATAAAAAAAATGCAGTTCTTAAGCAAGACCTAGAACCATATGTTGAAAAAATTATTAATTATATAGATGAAATAAATGGAGGCTTTAAAGGTGCTCCAAAATTTCCTCAATTTTATATTTTTGATGCAATTCTACATTTTTATAATAAGACAAATAATAAAAAATATTTAGATGTTGTAGAAAAATTATTACTAAGCCTATCATCGAAAGGAATTTACGATCATTTAGAAGGTGGAATTTCAAGATATACAGTTGATGAAAAATGGATTGTGCCTCACTTTGAAAAAATGCTTTATGACAATATTCAATATGTAAATTTATTAAATAACTACTTAAGCAATAAAGAAAATAATTATTTAAATAAAAAATTAAAACAAACTATTAAATTTATAAATTCTGAATTTTTAGTAAAAAATAATTTACTTGGTTCAGCTTATGATGCTGATAGTGATGGAATTGAAGGAAAATACTACGTTTGGAAATATCAAGAATTAAAAGATAGTTTAGGAAATGATTTAGATACTTTAAAAAAAAAATACTTAATATCTGAGAAAGGAAATTTTGAGGGATCAAATATTTTAGTTGAAAATATCGATCAAAGTGAAAACACAGATTCAAAAATATTAAAAATAGAAGAGAAACTTTTAGATATAAGAAAAAAAAGAAATAGACCTTTTTTCGATGACAAATCACAAACTGATTTAAATTCATTTTGGATATATGTAAATCTATATTCATCAGTAATACTAAATGATAAAACTTTATTTGAAAAATCAATAAAAAATTTCGAAAATCTTAATCGAGTTTTTGAAAATAAATTATTTCATTGTTACAATGATAATAAACAAATTGATGTTTTTTTAGAGGATTATGTGTATTTCTCTTTACTCCTGTTGGGTGTCTATGAATTTACAAAAGATAAAACTTCGTTAGAAAAATGTATTAAATTGATGGGTGATGCTTGGATAAATTTTTTTAATTCTAATGAAGGAGTTTTGCAAAAAAATAAAGTTCAATCTAACGACCTGTTTGTAGAACCTATTGATCTAAACGACAACAATATACCAAATGGAAATAGTATATATTTATTTATTTCCAATAAGCTAAACAACATTGCTCCTGATAATAATTGGAGAGAAAAACTTGATATTTTATCAAAATCTTTTCATTCACATATAAACTCAAATTTTGCTCAAATGTTTAGCTATATTAAAGTTTTAGATGTATATGAGGATAATATTACCGTAACAATTAATTCAAAGAATCCTAATACAGTTGAAAAAATAAAAGAGCAAACAATCAAAAAATTTATGGATAAAGCTACAATTATATATAAAGAGGATAATACTGAAGATTATTTTGTAATTTGCAAAAAACAGACTTGTTCACCTAAATTAAAAAATTTAGAGGAAGTAAAAAATTATTTTGAAAATTTATGATAACAAAAGACAATTTTATTAATTACTTTAAATCTGGTGTTAAAAATACTGATGATTGTGGAGTTGGAATAGAACATGAAAAATTTGTTTTTTCAAATAATAAAAGAGTAAATTATCAATCAATATTAAATTTGTTTGAAAAACTTTATGAATTTGGTTGGAAGCCGGTTAAAGAAGGTAAAAATACAATAGCTCTAAAAAAGGGAAATAAAAATATTACTTTAGAACCTGGTAACCAGATTGAGTTATCAGGTGAGAAATTAAAAAGCATTCATCAAACTTGTGGTGAATCTCAAGAGTATATATTTGAACTAAATCAATCGTTAAAAAAATTAAATTTAAATTTAATTAGCTCGGGCTTTGATCCGATATCTAAACTAGAAGAAGTGCCATCTAATCCAAAAAATAGATATGAGCTTATGACTAAAATCATGCCACTATTTGGAAAACTAAGTCTAGATATGATGTACAGAACCTGCGGAACACAAATAAATATTGATTATACTTCTGAAAAAGATTTTAGTAAAAAATTTTTTGTAGTCAATAGATTGGCACCAATCACTATTGCTTTATTTGCAAATTCAGGAATAGTTGAAAAAAATAAAAGTGGTTATTTATCTTACAGGTCTTATGCTTGGCAAAATACATATAGAGGCGGTTTGCCAAAAATATTTTTAGAAAATATGGATTTTGAAAAATATGCTGATTTTAGTTTAAATTATCCAATGCTGTTTATAAAAAGAAAAGATAAATTTATAGATGCTAAAAATAAAACTTTTAAAAATTTTATAGATGAAGACATCGAAAATGTATCTCCAAATGAAGAAGATGTTGCAGATCACTTAAGTACAATCTTTACAGAAAATAGATTAAAAAAATATATTGAAATACGTTCCATGGATGCTTGTGGGTGGGATTGTTTGTGTGCTGGACCTGCATTTTTTATTGGATTGTTATATGGAAACCTTGATGCAGTATTCGATGTTGTAAAAAGGTGGAATATAAATGACATAATAGCATGTTATAAAGACTCTCCAAAAAAAGGCTTAAAAACAATTTTAGGAAGTAAATCAGTTTTAGACTGGTCCAAAGACTTATTCGAAATATCAAAAAAAGGTTTGGAAAATCGAAATGAGCTAAATAGTAAAAAACAAAACGAAGTTAAATACTTAAATCATATTAAAAATATTATTGATACTAATAATACCAATGCAGAGGAAATAATGACCCAGTATCAAAAAGATAAAAATTTTTTCAACATTAATGAAAAATAAATTAGTAGCTATCCAAGGGGACAATTTTAAAAAACTAAATTATAATAACGATACAACAGTTTTTTTGGCACTAGAAGCACAAAAACAAGGTTCAAAAATTTTCTATTACGAGCCCAAAAATATATTTATTAAAAATAATCAAATATATGCAGATGGAAACTTTATAAAACTTTTTTATAAAAAAAAGTTTTATAAATTATTAAATAAAAAAACAATAAATTTAGAAAAATCTAATTACATACTTATAAGGCAAGATCCACCCTTTGATATGAATTATATAACTACTACCTACTTTTTAGATAGATTAAAAACTGTTAAAATCATAAATAATCCAACATCAATTAGAAACATATCAGAAAAACTGTATTCTCATGAATTTAAGAAATATATGCCACCAACAATTTTTACATCAAGAATTTTGGATGTAAAAAATTTTATAAAAAAAAATAAATTTACAATTATAAAACCGATACATGGTCATAGTGGGAATAATATAAAACTTTTAAAAGGGAATATTAACAAAAAATTTTTATCTAAATATTTAATTAAACATGGATATATTATGTGCCAAAAATTCTTACCTGGTATAATTTATGGAGACAAAAGAGTTTTTATAATTAATGGTAAAACTGTAGGATCTATTTCAAGGGTCCCAAAAAAAGGTTCTTTTTTAAGCAATTTAAGCAAAGGTGGAACTGCTATTGTCTCAAAACTTACAAAAAAAGAGAAAAAAATTTCAAATTTAATTGCAAAAAAATTGAAAAAAAATGGAATTTATTTTGCTGGTATAGACTTTATATCAGAAAAACTTAATGGAGATATAAATGTAACTTCGCCAACAGGGCTAAAAAATTATTTTGATTTGACAGGTATAAACTTAGCAAAAACTTTTTGGAAAGAAATTAAATAATGAAAAATTTAACAAATCAGCAAAGAGGCTCATTAATGGCTTTAGTCGCTGTAATATTTATTACCCCAGACTCTCTTTTTATAAGACTTTCAAATTTAGAAACATGGGGATTAGTTTTTTATAGAGGCGCAATACCTTTTGTTGTTGTTTTACTCGGGATGTTAATTATTTATAGATTTAGTTTTTTTAAATTACTTATTGGTAATTCAATTTATGGTGCAGCTTATATTGTTACTTTTTCTTTAACTAATATAACCTTTGTATTATCTATTCAAAATACAAATGTTGCAAATACCTTAGTAATGATTGCTTTAGCGCCAATGCTTTCTGCTATTTTCGGAACTATTTTTTTAAAAGAAAAGCCAGATAGAAATACTTTAATTGCAATAGTAATAACATTTATAAGTGTACTTTATATTTTTTATGACTCATTAAAACTTGGTAACATTTTTGGAGATGTATTAGGATTCATTACAGCAGCAGGTTTAGCTGCTGGTGCTACTATAATTAGAGCCGGTAAAAAAGTTAGTTTGGTACCTTCTGCAGTCATAGGTAAATTGGTAGTCGCATTAGTTGCATTGTTTTTTATAGATAGCTTTGATTTAAAAAATAACGATATTTATATAATCCCTACTATGTGTATACTTTGTGTTGCTATTCCGTTTGTTCTTGTAACCATAGCCCCAAGATATATTACAGGCGCAGAGGTAAACTTATTTTTTTTATTAGAGACGATATTTGGTCCAATTTGGGTATGGCTAGTTATCAAAGAACAACCTTCCTTAGAAACAATACAAGGTGGTTTAATTATTATTTTAACAATTGCAATTCATTCATTCTTAGCCATTAAAAAAACACAATTAAAATCTACTTAGCGCTCCAAGTAATTATTATGCAAAAAGAAGTTAAAAAATCCTGGGCTCTTTTTCTTGGTATTGGAACAATGATGATCGCACACGGACTTCAAATGCAAATTATGGGAATAAGATCAGTACTAGAAGATTTTAGTGTTCTTACAACAGGTATTTTCATGTCAGGATACTATGTTGGATATTTTGTTGGATCTAAAACTACACCTAACTTGGTCCAAAAAGTTGGTCATATAAGAGTCTTTGCCGCTTTCGCTTCTTTAGCGTCGCTGAGCGCTCTAGTTGCTGTAGCATATGTAAATCCTTTTATGTGGACACTAAGTAGGTTCATCACTGGTATAAGTTTAGTGAGTTGCTATGTTGTTTCAGAGAGTTGGCTAAATGATAGAGCAACAAATAAAAATAGAGGACAACTTTTATCCGCATATATGATTGTACTATATCTTGGTTTAGCAGTTGGAATGTTATTATTAAATTTTAGTGAACCGAAAGCATATGAACCATTTATTTTAGTATCGGTTTTGTTGTCTTTAGCGCTTGTGCCTATACTTTTAACAAAAAGACCTGCACCAAAATTTAAAAGAATTGGTACAATAAATATCAGAGAATTATATGAAATTTCACCTCTAGGGACTGTGAGTTCCTTTGCAACAGGAGTAATACATGCTGCATTTTTTTCGTTAATATCTGTTTACGCAACAAAAGCAGGTTTCACACTTCTTGAAACCTCAATTCTTTTATTTATAGCAACTATTTCTGGAGTAATTGGACAAGGTCCAATTGGATATTTTTCTGATATGTATGATAGAAGGAAAGTAATAGTTGTGACTACTCTTATAGCTTCAGCATTGGCATTTTTTTCAATATTATTTTCAAGTGATCCCTTACAAAATACTTATTACATGCAAGAATTTGCGTTTAAAAAAATATTATTTTTTTTATTTGTTGGGGCTTATACTTCATTGTGTTTACCTTTATTTTCATTAAACCTAGCGCACACAAACGACTTCGTCCCTAGGGAAAAATTTGTCGCAGCAGGTGGGGGATTACAATTAATATTTGGAATAGGAGCAATAAGTGGTCCTATTATATGTTCGGTATTTATGGGTTGGTTTGGTTTAAATGGATTTTTTATTTTTTTAATATTAATTCACACACTTATTGGAATTTTTGGAATACATAGAATGAGGGTAAGAAAAACTGCAGAAAATCCAGATTCTACGTTTACACCGATGCCTGCTACAATAACACCTGCCGGATTAGAACTAGATCCAGATACACCAGAAACATTAGAGAATACACAACAAAACAATTCTTAGTTGAACTTAAAATAGTCCTTATTATTTTAAATTTAATAAAAGCATCATTGCAAAGAATTGAATTCTTTGATCAAATAAAATTTATAAAAATAATTTGATATGTCAAAAGCAAAAAATAAAACAAAAGATAAGTCTTCATCAAAAAGTTCTTTATTCTCATCAACGGGAATAAAAAAAGTATTTGATAATTATAAAAAGAATAAAGAAAAAAAAAAAATAAAAGAAGTTAAATTAAAAAATCTAAATGAAATCAATCAAATTGCTAAGGATAGAAGAGAATTAAGATCTTGGGAAGAAAGATTAAGCAAGGAAAACTATAAATTAAAAATTAGAGATGAAGAGCTTAAACTTAAAGAAAAAGAATTAAAATTAAAAGATGAACAGCTAAAAATTGAAAGTAAACGTCTTATAAAAAAAGATGAAGATTTAGGTCAAATAGATAAAGATTTGAGATTAAAAGAAAAGGAACTAAAATTGAAAAGTGAAGAACAATTTAGAAAAGATATTGATTTAAAAGCAAGAGAAGAGGAATTAAATCGAAAGGAATTAAAAGAAAAGAGAAAAAAAGAAAAGTTTTTAAAAGAAATGATGGCACAAGAAGCAGAAAAAGAAAAGATAGAAAATATGAAATTAAAAGAATGGGAAGAACAATTTGATAGAGAGCAAAAAATGAAAGAACAACGTGAAATACTCAAAGAACAAAGATTGAAACAAAGAGAATTAAAAGAATTAGCAGTAGATAATAACGAAAATAATATAAATAGAGATTTGACCTCAAAATTAGATGATTTAGATCTAGACAAAACTTCAGAGCACTAGAATTCAAAATAAATAAAATTAAAATTAAAATAAGTGTGCTAATAATAAGTTTATGTTAGGATCTATTTATCATAAGACTAAAACAATACTATTCAAGTTACCGGTTTTTTATTTTAGTCTTCCAAAAAAAAATTCGTTGGTAATTTTTGATGACCTTAATTCACAAAATATAAAATCTAGCATTAGTTATAAAAACACTTATGAAATTAAATTTAGAAATAATAGAATTAATTTTTTTGCATTAATTTATGCATTAATTTTTTTTTTTAAATCTAATTTAAAAATTGAATATATTAATTTTTTTATAAAAAGATCAAAAATAAATATATTAGTTACGTCAAATTTTAATAGATTAATAATTTACCAAATTAAAAAATATTATCCTAATGTAAAAGTAATAGTTATACAAAACGGTATATTTGGTAACGAATTTATCTCTAAAATTAAAAATAGTTATTATAAAAATTTATCATGTGATTATTTTTTTTGTTTTACAAAATTAGAAA
>MDSZ01069187.1_pt1 | contig 12825 bp, 15 predicted proteins | sample 811201 | NCBI WGS metagenome assembly MDSZ01 (sample SAMN05326647, study PRJNA326480) | marine metagenome | isolation source: seawater | place: Indian Ocean: North | collected 2010
AATATAAATGTTACTTTTTCTTCTCTTTTCCCATTGCTATCGTTAGATTTGGGGCTGACTACGAAGGTTGAGTTATTCCGCTTTCCCACTGTCGCCCTCCTGAGCTATTTTATAAATAGCCTCTACTGTTTTTTCGTAATCATAAAAATCTAAGTATAAAGAGTTGACAGCTTGTTTTAGAACTACGTAGAACCCATCGAATTTTTCTATAACAATAGGTATCAGTTGGTCATTAGTTCTTTCATCAATATCTTGTAAAAATCCATTTTGAAATTTTGGATTCTTCCAAGTCTTAAGGTTTACAAAATAGGTAGCGTTTGTAATTTGAGAAAAATCTTCGTACTCCTTTAAATCTTGTACATCGTGTTCGTGAAAGACTGCTCTTGAGTGCCTAAAGGTTTTCCGCATTTTATCGACCAAGGTGCATACGTTGTTAACTCCACGCTTTCTATTTGTAGAGATAATGATTTTTATATGTGCTGGATCATAGTCAATCTGCAAAACCCTGTCTACTAACTCTAAAAGTTCTTCCCAAGTGTTTGCATCCAAACTATCTTCGATAACAACCCCAAAATTTTGCTTTACTTGCTTTCTTGCTTTCTCTGGGGTTACGCCATCCTCATCTCTGTACATATTGCAAAATCGCTTTAGTTCATAGAATTTTCTACCTAAAGAAAGTGTAGCTTCACCTCTTTCAATATACTTTTCAATTCTACCCGCCTTGCACCCAATTTGGTTTCCAGCCCAAGGACCACCACTGGACGGAGGGTTGTTGTCCATAATGTTGAATACGCAACCATCACAATCCATTAGGATCTCCTAGCTTTTACTTCGTAATGAATACCGTCTATATTTACAGATTCAATATTTAAACCCAAAGACGAAAAGACCTGAATAATTGAATCTGGAGTTGTCATAGAACGACAGATACCAATAATATTTGATGCTTCTAACAGTGGCACAAGTCCGTTAGAAACATTTTTACTAAAAGCTCTAATGTCTGTACCCCCTAAAACAATACTAGCACCAATCCTCATTTTAGAAACTAACGCTTCAATACCTTTAGCCAAGTCCACTGCTGGGAACATGTCGCAGATATCTGGACAAAAAACACTTTCACAAGAATTGGCTATAACATGCGAAAGATCTAGAGTGTCTGTCAATACAACTGTCTCATAACCGCTAATTGGTTCTTGGTTTGGTTTAATAACCTGTAATTTCATTTTACTACTCCATAAAATATTTTGTTCCATTCATTAATAAATCGTTCTTCTGAAAACTTTTCTTTAATAGTTTGTCTTGCATTATTACCAATGTGTATTGCAAGTTCGGGATCGGCAAGTAGTTTCTCGATGTACCCCCTTAGTTCTGTCTCATCGTTCGACATAAAGCCATTCTCGCCGTGTTTAATAAAATTAGGAATCTCACACGTTTCTGTTGTTACGACCGCACAGCCGCAAGCCATAGCCTCTAGCATGGACGTAGGAACAGGACTGAGCGTGCTTGGATTAATATATACCAAAGACTGTTGATACGCTTTTACTAGCTCGTCTACAGATTCTGCTGCTTTAGATAACCCCTCTGTTTCTCCAACAACAACCCTATTCAACCCCTGAGTAATCCGATCCCACCCTTTAAAGTTCAGAGCATAATCCCGATTGATGAAGTCGTGAGCGACAGTCAGAACCTGTGCTTTTGACTCGCCACTCGCTGGTTTAAACACATTTGTATCAACAGAATGATAAATTACATCACCCGGAATACCCCACTTACCTTTAGAGTATTCTGTGATAAAAACATTTTTCTCACCTACCATTGACCTGAACTGATCCGTATGGTTTTGAGGCCAGTTTTTGTGCGGAAGAGTATGTTCTAAAACCACTACTGGTAGTTGCAGTTTTGAGTTTATATTAGATGCCGTTTGAAACTGACCAAATTTGCTTTGGACTAGAATTAAATCAAAAACAATTCCGGGGTAAACAGAGTTTTTCGGTAGCTGATAGTGATTTTCTGGCATCGGTGCGTGTTCAGAAAACCATTCTTTGCCTTGATCAAAATTAAAACAATAAAAGTCGTGCCCAGTTTTAGATAGCTGAGTTTGATATCTCTCATGAGTATTAAAAGTCAAGATATTTAGTTTTTCTTTACGCCCCGTGTTTGTAGAATCTAGTATATTTAAAGTTTTAAACACTTAAAGCCTCCTTCATTTTTTCTCCTGTTTTTTCTAGAGATAGTTCTGCAACAGCATTGATTCCATTTTTTCTATTTTCTATAGAAGTCATTGGATCTTGTTTCCATTTTTCATAGGTGTCTCTCATTTTTTGTCTCAAATCTCTTTCGCACACAGAAATTGAAAAGTCTAGAGAGTTATTCATATCTCTAAACAACGATGATTCTGACCGTGATTTTGAAACATAAATACTATTAATTTTTTGCACAGAATCAAAAATGTCAACAATTGGATTTAAGGATGCTACCAAAGGTGTATTTCCAAATGCCACAGCTTCAATGTCATGACTAGTGATAGATGGATTATTGTTAGAAATGTAACAGTCTGCATAGTCGTGTAACTGAAATTTACTTAACGGTGATGCCCAACTGGTGGAGATAAAGTCTCTCTTGTACATTCTAGGATCTGGTTGTAAACCTAGTCCTGTTTTTATATCTGTAATCTTAGACTCTAGAGTATTGTGAAGTTCTTGGTCTTGTTGAAATGAGTCTACTTGTAAAATCAGGTTGACTGGCTCAAATGTGCTAAATTCACTATGGAAAGCCTTGATAACACTAGGTAGCGAGTTTGTATTTACTATATTATAAAATTTAAATGTAGCGTCTAGTGCTGGGACGGACATGCCAGAATAATTGTTGCTAAACTTTTCATGACTAACAGCGTGAGGCATTTTGACCCCTACCGATCCAGTCGGTGTCCACACCTCATCCATCAGTTCAAGTTTTTCTACCCAAGTAGAGTGTTGAATATCGACATGTTCATTACAAAAATATCCGACATTCTTTTTAAATTTATTAGTTCCAATCATATGATGGGGGAATACGTGTTGAATACAGTACTCCACACCTTCTAGGTCTTTGTTTTCTAGATGTTTAATTTCATTAGGTGTTTCACCCTTGCTGAATTCTATGCACCTTGCGACAACATCGCACCCAGCCTTTTCTAGAGCAAGCATATTATTTATAGCCGATTCCGACCAATCACTATGCTCTCTGTAATATCCAATATAAAGAACCTTCATTAGCTTTTCCTCCTAATTGCCCAATCTGGAAACGGCATGTCACTACTGACCAACGCACACAATTCTAATTGAGGGTTGACCTCTAGAAATTCATCTAGTGCTTGTTTAATACCGTAACCAAGTTGGTTTGTGTACTCGACACCTTGTTGCACAAACTTTGTTTCTTGACTAATATAATCGTGACCACCCAAAATACCATCTGGCTGGACTTTTTTGATGTAACCCTCAATATCTTTCTTGACAGACTCGTACAAATGACACCCGTCTAAATAGATAAAGTCAAAGTAGGCTGTATCAAAGGTATCGACTAGTTCATGTGAGTAACCTCTATGAACGTAGATTTGTCCCGCAGAGATCTGTGCCTCATATTTTCTTTCTATATTGATTTGCATTGTCACATTACTGTGTGCAGTAGGGGTTCCTGTCATATGCCCCTCCTGATACACCAACCCGTTGCCGGGATTCCACTCCCAAGGGTCTAGCAAATGCAATTCTGAGGGTTGTAGAACCTTCAAAATCTTTTCCGAAAAATGACCATATTCAACACCAATTTCTAGAACCTTTGGGTTTTGCGGTAACAGTGTTTTTACATAGTCTAGATAATCATCTCTAGTATCTAAAACCTTCATTTTATTCCTTATAAATTGTAATGTTCAATAAAATCCATGCCAGCTACGTTAAAGTCGCCATGAAATCCAAACGACTCGTATGTAAATAGTAACGATCTGGAAAACATGCCATATGGCGTTGGATGTTCTTTTGAGAATTTAGCCGCTAAACTAGGTGGTGCAAATTTGATTCCTGCTGAAGTCATTGTGTCATAATTGAAAACACAAATATTGAGGTCTTCGTTCTTATGTTCCCAACCTAGCTTTGCCGATTCTTCTACAAACTTACGTGTTCTCAAAGAGAACCCTCCGTTGCCAACAACGTTCGGTATCTCTTGTATGCGTCCAGCAACCATATCGCTTGCTTGAATAATGTTCATGGGCCAAGGGGCACCGATGTAGTCGTAATCCAAAAAACGATTGTCCCACTTGGTACTATCTATTATAGTCGAGTCGTGCTGAACATTCAAACAGAAATCATCCAAAATGTATTTATTTGTTTGTTGAACGAATGATTCACAGAAACCGCTTCGATTCTTATCATCATTCTGTAAATTGCTATTGAGATCGACACTCATATCACAGACTTCGATATTGTGTTTGTCAATAGCTTGACCGAATAACGACAAATCAGTTTTATCACTATCAGTAATTAGAACGCTACGCTTAAAATCTACCTGATCCATTGCGATTAGCATGGCTCTAAGAGACTTCTCTACATGCTCTGTACCCCAACAGAAAGTAAAAATTGCTACATCAGGCAGTTGTAATTTAGTCATTTCTTTTTAGCACTCCCAATCCATTATTGTTTGTATGCCATTGATGAACAGACCAGTTCTTGTTTTCTTCTAGGAACTCATCTACAGCTTTTTGCAGACCTTCATACTGACGAGTTTGATCACCGTAAAAGTTTTCGCCAACATATTTAAATAACACTACATCGTGTAGTACAATATATTTATTTACTGCGTGAGCGTGCTTGTCCAATTCTGCTTTTAATTGATCGTAACAGTGCCAAGTGTCGATAAAAAGCAGGTCTGTATCTGTAATCTCTAAATCTAGGCTACTACCCTTAATAAAATTAACATCTTTGTCGGGTGCAGACTGGATGACTTCTTCTAGCTTACAAGGTGTTGGGCTTGGATTTTCTGGACTATCATGCCAAACATCTGGCTCTTTTAAGTCGCACATTGTAATTCTTGTTGCGGAAGATTTTAAAAACGCCCATGTACTTACCACCCACCTTGTTCCTAGCTCTACAATTGTATCACAATCATTTGCAAGTTCTAGCAAAACCGGAAGGTGCTCATTGATGTCGCTTGCTCTCTCAAGCTCCATGTTGTAGTATTGATCTACACTCATAAATTTAACCTCAGTCTAATTATGTCGTCGAAATTAATAGGGCTGTCAGATGCGGGCGTATAAACTTCAACTAGCTTGCACCCTTCTTCACTGTAAAATTGGTGTGGTATTCCAGCCTCAAGGCAAATTGGATCACTATCTGACGTTAGTTCATAATTTGCTGGTATACCTTCTGCATCTTGATCGGTATGATTCCATATATGGATGGTAACAGAACCTTCTGCTACCTGAAACCAATTGTGCCTGTCCTCATGAATATGAACCGAACAAAATCCACCGGGATCTATTTCTGCAAAACAAACAATAGAATTTTCACTACTGTGAATTACCGTATTTTTGCCCCAAGTTTTATCTTGCGTTTCCATATTTGTCCTCATATAAAAGTTCAGCTATTTTAAAATCTTTTGGTGTATCTATGTCAATTGCATCGTATTCGTCGATTAAAAATAAGTGTGGGTTTTGGCCGTAGAAATATTTATTATCCACCATTTGTTTTCTGGGTTGAATGAAAATACCACCGTTCTGATAACAGTATGGTTCAAGCTCTGAAGCTAATGGATGACGATCACCGTATGGGTTAAAGTTAAGAGGTTCATAATCTTGCCAAACATGACTGCGTAGTTCTGATGCGGAAACTAACGAATCGAACATCGTCATTGACTGTCCTTTGATAAAAATGTCGATTGCTTCATCATAAATTTTCTCATCAATAAGTGGATTTGTGCAATGTGCCCATACAATGTTTGTAACGGATGAGTCTGCCCTACTAGCCAAATCAAATATCATATCATTTGCTGTAGACAGTTTCTCATCACAAACCCTCTCGCTTCTATCAGCAATAATTACTGGGTACTTTTTAGCTATACTTTTTGCTATTGGATCATTTGTACCAACCATCACTTCATGGATAAGTGAACAATCTAACAATTGCTTTATCTTTATTTCCAAAAGACTAGATCCAGCAAAGGGTCTTACGCCCTTGTTCTTTACTCTAATACTCCCTTTTCTAACCGGTATAATCGCTAAGTTCTTCAAAACTCACCTTTTCAAAAGCTGTCTCTTTACTATAAGTGCAAGTATTATAAACCTTAACACCTTGTTGGTCAAAGAATTCTCTGTAAATATGAAATGAATTTCCTATACCGTCAATAATACCCTGTGCATCTGGCCCTACTCTTGTTTTGTAGTTAGGATCAAAAAACTGGCCTCCTGTATCGTGATTTGCACCCGCTAGAAATATGGTTTTTAGCCCCAACCTTAAAGCTAGTGGAAAACCCATATCGTTAACAGAGCCATAGCCCCAAGGGATTGGGTCATTATCTAACATATCTACGGACAACTGACCAACATCGCTTAGTCTATTTTCCATATCCATACTCCACACGCAATGTCCGTCAAATTCTTTTTGTGATGTACAAGACGCAAGGTATACTTTGTCTTTATCTACTTTGCGAACATCTGGTAGGATTTGCTTCACCGTGTGCAAGTCACCACAAGCAAAATACTTTTCGTTACTAGGGCAAACCTCATCAAATGCTTTTATAGCTCTTGAAATAAATATAACAATTGAGTTTTTAATTTTAGATAAATCTACTTCGTTGAGGTGTGGACCCGGAAGTAACAAAAATCCAAACTTATTTCCAGTAGTCATATATTCCTTTTTCTACTTCATAGTCCATCTTCTTTTGCTCTCGTTCTGGTTGACGCATGGCCCAGTGGAACATTTCGTCAATCAGTTTATCAAGATCTGTACCATCATAAAAACCAAGGTTTCTGGGATCTTTTGCCAATGTATGGTCGCAGTGTGCATGTTTAGCTTCGTGACGACCCTCTACATGCTTCTTCTCTGCTTTGTAGTCATGCTTTTTAGCAACACGTTGAACTGTGTCTGCAAGCTCGTTGATGGTGTATGCTTTGTCTGCACCCAGATTAAATGTGTAACCGTGACATCTATCAACCAAGGTTTCAAATGGTTCCATGTAATACTTAACGTCTGAGAACGCACGAGTTTGTTCTCCATCACCATAAATCAACATCGGCTCGCCAGCGAGCACGCGACGAATAAAAATACCTGCAACGTTTCGGTATTTGTCCCAGATATTCTGATAAATACCAACGATATTGTGTGGCCTAACAATAGTGTATTGAAGACCGTGTTGTTGGTTAGCAATCTTGATGTCGAGTTCGGTAGCATACTTTGCAACACCGTAGGGGTCGATGGGTGCTGGACCCATATTTTCTGTGAACGGAGGATCTTGATCTCCGTATACAGCCATAGAAGATGTAAAAATCATCTTCGTATCATGCTCGATACATTGATTAATAATATTAACACTTGATAAAATGTTATTTGTATAGTTATAGTGCCTTATAAAGGGCGACAATCCTTCCGCTGCATAGGCGGCAAAATGGAAACAGGCTACTGGTTTATTAGTTGAAAAGATATAAGAGAGTGACTTTACCGTGGACTTTTCAGAAAGATCAATGGGCCAGAACTCAAAATCGTCTGACTTCGGGAGGTAGTCACTATAACCACCACTCAAATCGTCGATACCAATAACGCGATAACCTTTACTCAAAAGGTGTCGGCTAAAGTGGGCACCCAGTAGTCCTGCACATCCTGTTACTATTACTGTTCTCACTGCATCAAACCTCTTTCTTTCATTGTGTCTACACGTTTTTGTTCCCAACTGTTTCTCCGATTACAAAGTGCCGCTAGATTATCATACGCTATGTTGATGTCAAACGGATGCCTTTGGTTCATACCTTCAAAAGCAGCGGAAGATTCGTTGAAATACATACCACCAGTGGAACTAGTAGCATTTTTATATGTTAGATCTCTAATTAATCTTCTTTCGTAGAAAGTATTGATTCGACTTGTGTCACCAAGAACATTTGCAATTAACCATTGTGCTTGTTTAGATGGTTCTGCGTTTTCAATACCTTCAGGCTTTGGTGCTGGTTGGTGGATCTTAGGTGGAGAAGCCCAAGTCTGTTGCACATCTTTGATTTGCATAGAATCGAAAATAGCCTCCCACTTTGATCCACTCAGGTGCCATTGAAAATGTTTATCAAAATTCTTTCTGGTTCTTTCACCTTCTGCTGCACGTTCTTCATCAGACTTATTGAAGAAATCTTCAAAGTATTTTGCCGCAGCATCATTATCCGGCACTGCCCGTAGACAACCAGTTTCTAATTCTTTGTATAGTGCTGATGGTTTGATTGGATGACCTTGCAACTTGCGAATCTCGCTCTCCATAGCAGAATAATCAGTGCCGCACACAGGAACACCGCAAGCCGCAGCTTCTACATATGGCAGACCAAACCCTTCACAGTTTGCATATTGAGTGTACAAGTCAAACAGGTTTTGAATTGATGATAGATCTTCATATGATGCACCATTCTTTACATTAGAAAGTGTAGAACCCCACTTACCAGTAAATGGTGATTGTGCCACTGCCCCCTTAAACAATGATGGGAATGGTCTTTTTGTTTCTGGACAAATGTATGTAAAGTAAACCTTAGAAGACAAATCATTTTCTAGCAGAAGCTCTGGGATGTCCCAACCAAGATCAGGGTAGGACGTATGGCAATAAAGAAATACATCGTTTCTACCTGTGTTATTTAAAAACTTTCGGAACGCCTCAAACAAATCTGGGTACAGTTTACGTCTCTGGTTACGCATAACTGTTCCGATAATCTTATGATCTGGATTTATACCCCAAGATAATTTATGGGATCGCTTGTCTGCGACTGGAGCATATGCTGGATGGGCAGAGGGTGGTGCCGATCCCCAATACTTAATTTTACCACCAGTTTGATTTTTTAGAACTTCTCCTGCCCAATCAGAATATGTAAGACATGCGTCTGCTCCAGAGTAAGTAGATACCCACTGTCTGGCTTGTGGTCGAGCATCTACAGTGGGCATAATGGCCCAATCAAAATACTGACGAAAAGGACTACGCTCTGCAAAGTCAAGCATCCAAAAGTCACGAATGTCACACACAATGTCTGGCATGAAATCTAAACAAACATGTTCAAAAATCCATTCACCAAATTGGTTTGTACCACTAGCTCCATAGGCATCTAATTCCTCTTTGGTCGCTTTTGGTTCACACGTAGTATTAGGTGCTACCCCATAATACTTCCAAGGAATGTTAGCAGCCCTTGAGTCATTCCTTTCTCCATACGCACCCATCTCTGCAATCTCATACTTACCCGTAGAGTGAAGATAGTTCAAAATCTCACGAGTATAGGTCGCGTATCCAGTGTTCAGGAAAGTAGCTTCGCTACAGAACAGAATTCGTTTCTTTCTCATTTTAGTCCTTGTCCAAACATCCAAAGTCGAATTGATTAACTCTAAAAATAATATCGTCCGCAGAGTCGGTTTTCATAACACCGTTTCTGGCTGAAGCGTGTACGGTCATTTTCATCCCCTTCTTTCCTAGTTTAGCGATGGCATCTGCACCACTATCAAAGGCTTGGAAGGTTACAGTCGTTGGGTAACGCTTTTTTTCACCACGCCTGTTTCTTGTATACTCGTATGTTACCAGCTTAAAAACACAAACTGATGGATTTGATTCATAACCCACGCTTGGGTCAAACAATAGATACCCTGTAAAAATACAATGGTTCATGTGTACTCCTTATTATAGTCCACTAGTCGATTTTTTGCAACTAGATTTCATGAATTTTGTCAACAATAAACGAATTATCTTTCTCGATCTCGCCGCAAAGCATCAGGTTCGCTCCTTCATATAAAACAAACTGGTACTTATCTCTGGCGTCTGGAAAAATGATAACATTGTCAAGCGAGCAAGTAGCATCTTCTATTGTTAGAAACGACATAGTTCGACCCTTCTGCTTGCTATTCTTTTTATTGATCTTATGATTAGCTACACGTTGAACATTTGCTACAATGCAAATATCTTTGCCAAACTTGCCGTTGGCTACTTCTTGACATGTAGTGTTAGCGATTGATGCGTCTATAGCATCTGTGTACTGATATGACACAGGGCAACCCAAGAGTTTTACCTCTTCTGCGATAACCCACTGTGGCTCATCAGCCATATCGTATGGTGGATTGTCTAACATCTCAATTTCACCATGTACAATCTGACTACGATTAGCGTTGCTACAGCCACCTCCCATTTTCTTGGTGGGAGACAGATCTCTGAAACAATCCTGTAGTTTTGACCACTTCTTTTTAGGATAATTCTCTGTTACCCACTTGACTTCTGCTTTTGTTAGTTCTCTCCAAATGAGGTATTCGTAAAGAGCTTGATTCCTAGTCACTCCAGTTGATTTGGTAGAGAAGAATCCAATACCGGCGAGTGCCTTGAAAGCCGTAGACGTAATCTTGGGGGCGATGTAGATAAGTACATCCATCCAAGTAAACTCGTCGGCAGGCTTGCCCAACTCTTCTGCTGAATCGCCAATAGCCTTTAAGACTTTCTCACCAGTAACACCTGTAAGACCTTTAACGTCACGAACTCCAAACTGGATATCATCACCAAAGATGGCAAACTTCTCAGAGAACCTGCTTAGTTTAGGGGTCTTTACCAATATATCGAATAGTTTAGCTTCGTTTACTAGCTCATAGATTTCTTGGTGAGGGTCCATCTTTTCATTCGCATAGTACAGGTACGACAAGAAGAACTCTTTGGTGTAATTAGCTTTGAACCAAGCAGAGTTGTACGAATTAACTGCGTAAGCTACGGCATGAGACTTATTGAAAGAGTATCTAGATGATTTTTCAATCCAGTCAAAAATCTGGTTTGCAGTGTCTTGATCTACAAGTCCAATCTTTTTGCAGCCTTCAATAAATTGTCCACGAATCTCAGCCATGAGAGACGCTTTCTTTTTACCAATAGCTTTACGAAGGTTGTCTGCCTCCATTTCATTGAATCCCGCAGCTTTAACCGCGATAAGCATAGCCTGCTCTTGGTATACAAGTACGCCATGCGTAGTCTTTAGAATTTCTTCTAGACTAGGGTCAAGATATACAACATCTTCTCTCTTATGTTTACGGTCTACGAATCTTTGTGTCATAGACTTTCCGTCACTAACCGCCTTCAACGTTCCGGGTCTGATGATAGCGATTAATGCCGCTAATTCTTCCATACTCTCCGGTGCAACCCTCTTCGACCAAGCTCGCCCAAGATTACTCTCAAGCTGAAACAACCCCTTGGTCAGTCCATCCTTATACAAAGCCCAAGCCTTTGTGTCATCTCTCTCAATCATATAATTCAATTCCTAGTTAAAGCGATCATTCCATCGCCACCCACACTCCCGAATGGCTCATTTCTCAATAGTCTCATTCCGTTGCTCATAAGGATTCTAATTAATTCTTGCTGTGCAACTGGGTGATGAGTAGCAATAACAACATTCTGAATCTTATCTAAAACATCTCGATTATTGTTATACAAATCAACAATTAATTTATATTCGCTGCCTTGAATATCCATGTGCAGCATATCAATTTCATCTAGCCCCTCAATCTCGTAAACGTCTGTAAAGTTAATTTCTGGGCCGGTCATTTGACCAGATAGGGTCGTATCCCAATAACCACCATGATCGTCATAGTTGTAGTTACTTTCTCTTACCGTAGGTTCGTATACATTAGAATCGTTAATGTAAAAACCTCCCCAGTAGTGAGATGCATCAAGACCGTTTAGTGCGAAGTTCTTTCTTCCCATAGAAATTTGACGCTTGCCCAACTCGATCAAAATGTTTCTGCCAGCAGGAAACTTTTTTCTGAAAGCTAGTGACCAAAACGCCCACCAAGAGCCACACTCTATCATTACCGGATTATCGTTTTTAACATTTTCTAGCACACTCATAAACATATCGTACTCATCATCGTGAGACTCTATTGGTAAATGAGGTATTGTACTTCGCCCGTCTAACAGTTTGATGCCTTTATAATCAACAAACTGATCCCATTGATAAACACCCATTAAAATCCTCCTTTAAAAGTATTTACAACGAAACTATACAAAAAGTTTGCCATCGGCAAATGCCTTTTCAAATTTCATGTTTCTGTAGACTGCTCGTCTGGACTTTTGCAATTTGATCCAGATGTTTGCTGTATCCTTAACGTCTTGGAGAGCATCGTGAGCGTTCTCACTGGACAGTCCCATTCTTTCTCGCAAGCTATCCATACTAATAGACTTAACATTTGGATCACCCTCCGTCCATAACCATACATCATCCATCACGTCTATCTTGTAGATTTGATGAAATAACTTTTGACATTTACGCTTATCGTCATAGGGTCCGTACTGTTCGCACAACCTATTCACAATGTGCATATCGTAACCAAGAATATTAAACCCACATGGAATAGGTGCAAAGTAAGATGTGCCTTTCCAGTTATATTTGTCTACAAACGCACAGAACTTTTTCCATACACCCTTTGGAAGTGGTGCTTTAGCCAGCTTCTCTCTGGTCTGACCTGTAACTTTCAAAGCACCTTCTTCTAGCGGGTCAACGCCAGCTTTAATTGCTTTCTCGTCGTCGATAATGGGACGCATGAGACTATTGAATTGTCCCTTGAGTCTAAAGTTCCTACCGTCAAGTGCGATAGCAGCAATCTGTGTAGG
>MDSZ01003604.1_pt1 | contig 12824 bp, 14 predicted proteins | sample 811201 | NCBI WGS metagenome assembly MDSZ01 (sample SAMN05326647, study PRJNA326480) | marine metagenome | isolation source: seawater | place: Indian Ocean: North | collected 2010
CTAAATCACTTGCACTTGGGTCGCTGCCGCTTGCGTTTTTAAGTTTAATTGTAACTGCCATGAGTTCACCTCCTTAAAAATTAATTTCTAATAGGTGCCCCCATTAACATCAAAGCCAGAAGTCGAACCATCCTCTAGAAATGTAACTAGATCAGACAAAGCAACTTGCTTCATAGTTCCATTGTCGTTGCAAATAAATCTATCTGCTGTTGCCAAAGTTGTTGAAGTAGCAGATGTTCCACCATCTATTAAATTTATTTCAGCAGTTGTCGCTGTGACACCATCAAGAATATTTAATTCTGCGGTTGTACTTGTTACTCCATCTAAAATATTTAATTCAGATGCGGTTGAAGTAACTCCATCAAGGATATTAAGTTCAGCAGTTGTTACTGTCGCTCCATCTAATATCTCTACTTCTGTTGAAGTTAAGGATGCTAAAGCTGCAGAAGCTCCTGACTGACAACCAGATAAATTATCTAAATCAGCATCATACGCTTGAACATTGGAGCCAATAGCTAAACCGAGTGCTGTGCGTGCAGCAGAGGCAGTCGTCGAACCAGTTCCTCCATCAGAAACAGCAAGAGTTCCTGTAATAGAACTTGCATCTAGCTTTACAGCTAGTTCTCCTGATTCAATTACAACTCCGCCATTACTTTTCAGATCGGCTGAAATTGTATTGCCAGATTTCTCTAATCCATTTCCTGCTGTAATCTGACCAGCACCAGAAAACTGGGCAAAAGTTAAATTATTTGTTCCTACAACAGCAGATCCTTTGTCAGAGGTACACGCAAAGCCGTTCTCAGCGTTTGTTGAACCTTTTTCGATAAAAGTAAAGGCTCCTGCTGCATCGGCTCCTGTGGCCATATCGTCAGCTCTTGTCCAACTTCCACCATCTACAACTTTATAAATTCCGTTCTGGCTTGCTGTTGATTGTCCAGCAACTAAAACTCGGTCATTTGCAGAAAGAGAAACTCCGTCAATAGTTTGAGTTCCGCTTAATGTAATATTTGAAGTACTAACAGCAATACAAGAATCTTTAATATCTAAGCCTTGAGCGACTCCATCCACATAACCTTTGTTTGCAGCATCAGAATCGGCTGTGCAGTCAGCAAGGTTAGTAATTTTTTGACTACTTAAATTGACCGCACCATCTGGAGCAGTAAATTCATTTAATTTTAATAAATCTGCGGCAACTAAAGCTCTAAAAGTAGGAGCTGCGGCTGAACCTGAGGCTGGACCAACTAAAACAGTATTTGCAGTTCTTGTATCTGTTTTATTAAAGAAAGCTCCAGAACCACCTACTGTAATTATTGAACTAGCAGAAGGAGGTGTAGATCCGTTATCTCCAAAACCATAATATAATTTTAAATCTGCTTCATTAAAAGCTAATTCTGAAGGCGACAAACTCGAAGGTGCACCTGCTGAACCACTTGCGGCTCTCTTTTTAATTCTGATTGTATTAGACACTAGAAATTCCCTCCGTTAGTAAGTGTGTCAGTAGTCCATGTGCTAGTAGCTTTCAGTGTTGAATCACTACCATCATAATAAACGATAGATTTGTTAACGGCACTACTAACATTGACTTGCTCAGGACCCTGAGGACCTTGAGTCGCAACTGTAATTACAGAACTATTGTCTTCATCAATAGTTACTGTATTTTTATTTGTTGTGATATTAACTGTAGTCATGCAGTATATCCCTCATCCATAAAGATAGTACCTTCTAAATAATATTCATGCAGTCCTGCTGGATTTGTTAATCTTACATCATACTTATATTCGTCAGCAGTTAACGAAGTAGTTTGAGTATCTGTAAGAGACCAAGTAAAAGCTCCTCCTGAAGCACTTGTAACAGAAACAGTTGCATCTGCAGCTTTTGTTGTCCTGTCAGCATCCCAGATCTGAGAAGCTAAAGAATATCCTGTCAGATTTATTGCAGCATCACTTGAATCTTTTAAAGTCACAGAAACGCTATGATCTGAACGCCTCTGGATAGTCATGTCATATTTTCCAGGAGCTACTGCCATTACATTGAAATCTCCATAACTGTTATTGTAGAAATCGCTCTTGAATCCTGATCTGCGTCAGTATCACTACTTGATCTATTCAAATACATAGTTCTATTTCCTCCATTATGACCATGAGAAAGTCTGCAATCATAAGTCGTTGAACTTGTAGTTCCCGGACTATCTAAAAACCAACCAGAAATCCCTTCCATAGCCGAACTTGATTCACATTTTCCAACAAAACTTGTTCTAGTTCTATTACTTGCAGCATCTCCAATAGCTCCAGTAAGGATACTTCCTCCTCTAAAAAAAGCAAAACTAACTTCATTATCTGTATTTAGGCCAATGCTTAAAGAAGCCATTACTAAAATTTTATTTGAATTAGAAGAAGGAGTAATTGAAACACTTATAGCAGCTCCACTATGAGAACCTTCATTTATACCTGATTCAGACCAAGTATCAGTCTTTGTAGTAGAAACTGTTTGGATTATTCCTCCACTAGCACTTCCAGATAAACCACCGACAGGAATTATAGAATTTACTTTAAGTTGGCTCATAATTAACTAGGTTTTGGATAAGTGTCTTTAACTTCTTTAATTGCAATATACCATTCTCCTGTTTTAGCATCATCCCCGAATTTACCAGCAGCTACATCACGAAATAATTGATCTAATTGTTCTGGAATGTTTGGATAAATTTTTGTTCCATTACATTTTCGGTCACTCTTATATTTTTCAGCAGCTAAATCTTTTGCTGCTTGTTTTTCTTGTTCATCCCTCCAAGTTTCTTGTTCTGCTGTGAATGGGACTTTTACTCCATTAATAAGATAGTGTCTTGACATTAGCCTTTTAATCCATAAAGTGCGTATTTGTAATTATCAAATCCACCAGATTCGCTAGTACCTGTTCCCATATAAATTTTGAAACCTGTGTGATTTGTAGCACTACTATTATTATAACTACAATTTCCAGTTGTTCCTCTCCAGTTTTCTACCTCGTTATGCTCTCCTGTTTGCCAATGAGCAAAAGAGCCGCCAGTACCAGTATTAAAGCCATCTCCTGATCTGTTCAATGTTATATCCATTACACCATTTACACCTTCAACAGAAGCCTGTCCTCCAACTGTATGATTTATACCACAATAAGAATAATTTATTCTAGCAATTTCTGCATGGCCATCTTCCTGATAAGTGTATTGATAACCAAAACTATAATGTGAAGATGTATCATCTGAACCACTTGACCCGCCTGTTCTAAATCTCATATTAAAATAATACCCATCAACATTAGAAGCAGGTAAAAGAGCAAAGATAAGTTTAAATGATCTGTAAGTGGAAACTTCTAAATTATCAAAGATTAAAGCAGCACCTAAGTCTGCTCCAGTAGCAGCTTGTAATTTTACAAAATCTTTAGTAGCAATAAATGTACTGCCATCGACGTTTGTTATGTTATTAACTTTTAATGTACTCATGGCTTCGGATATTTAGCTTTTACAGCAGCAACATGATCTTTCCATGTGGTCGTTCCATTAACAGCATCTTTGTACTGCATATCTAACTGATCTCCTATAGAAGCATATATAGTATCTGTTGTTCCAGCTTCGCCTGTTCTTTGTTTCTGGTAAAGAATTGCAGCCGCTTCATTATTCAACGTAGTTCGTGCAGCGTCTATTTTACTTTGATCTAATGAGACTGATTTCCCATCTTTATCATATGCACCGGTAGCATCATCAATAGAAACTACTGTTCCTGCATATGCTTTATAAATTGCGTCGTGATCTAGTGCCATAATTAGTTTTTTATTAGATTATACAAGAAAGGAATCATGCTGACACCTCCATTACTGTAATTGTAGAGGCCATGTAATTTGGAGAATAAACATAGTTACCACTAGCAGAACCAGCTCTATTTAAATAAAAAGTTGGTTGTTGTGGATAAGGCGAAACCCATTGCAGTTTATAAGTTACTGCTGTGCTTCCATTAGCTCCATGTGTGTCTAAATATCCATAATCCATATTTCCCCCCATTACATAGCCAGATTGGTCTGTCAAAAAACCACCTCTAGAACAGTAAAAATTATTAGCATTCCATTGATCTCCATTACCTATTGTGGTGCTATTTCTTAAAAGCTGAATACCACAAGACCAACCCCCAGATGAACCTCCAACTACTAGATGATAAGTCACATAACATTTACTCCCAGATTGAGGGGTTATAGATACTGACATTCCACTTATATCTACATAGCTGTTGCTATTTGTGCTAGTAGTGTCAGTTTTTGTTGTAGAAACTATTTGAATTATTCCACCACCGCCACCAGTTGGAACTCCTGCTGTTGGTATTATTTTGTTGACTTTTAATGTACTCATAAGTTAAACGACTGTCCAAGTTTCACCAGCACCAACTGTAACTGTTACTCCTGAGTCTATAGTAATTGGACCAAAACTGCCAGCATTTTGTCCATTTGTAATTGTATAATTAGTCGTTATATTCTGACCATTCTCGTAAAAAATATTATCTGATCCTCCTCCAGTAGCTCCGCCAGCACTAGACCATGAAAGAGTACCCGAGCCATTTGTAACCATAGCTTGTCCTGCACTTCCGTCTGTAGCAGGAAGAGTTAAAGTCAAATTTGAGCTAATAGAAGCAGGTGCTTGAAATGCAATATAGTTAGTTCCGTTTCCACTACTTTCAGAAAAACGAAGGTCTGCTTGATTCTCTAACACTAAATCAGGAACAACACTTAAAGAAGTACTGCTGACTGATAATCTTCTTGTTCCTCCTGTAGAAATATCCAGTTGATTTGCTGTTGAACTGTAAATCCCTGTATCTGTATCATCAGAAAAAACAAGAGCAGGGAGACTCGCATTTGCATCTGGCAAACCTATAGGTTCGGTTGTTGTTATTGCTGAATCTGAAATTGTTAAACGTAAAGTTCCAGCACAACTAATTCCAATCTGATCTGAAGCAGGGCTGTAAATTCCTGTATTCCCATCATCTGAAGGTTGAATACTAGGGCTTGCAGCAGAGCCGTCTGGGATTAAAACTGTTCCGTCAGCTTTTCTATAAGAAATCCAATCATCATTCGCTTGATTTCTTCTCTTTAAAATATTATTACTTGTGTCTCCCCATTCAGAAAAAACTGTTAACTGAGCAGTCGGAGCCGAACTGTTGCTATTGGCAGAATTTAAAGCTCTTAATGCGTCTTGAAGGTCATTTCTTACAGAACTCCCAGAGGCATTGTCGATTGTATAATCATGTATTGGACTCATTGTTTTTGTTTTTTATTATAGTTTAAGCCCTTCTGCCATAGCCTACCGCAGTCCAATAGAAATTTCTATCAACAACAGTATTAGAAGAATTTTTAAATATTACTGTAAAACCTGTCGAAGATACAGCCGTTACATTGTAATAATCTCCACTAGCCATGTTTTGAGCAACAATTCCAATGCTCGGCAAATAAGCAGTAGAACCTCCTCCCAAAGAGGATGTTCCTGTAAAGAAGGCATTACTAAATGTTAAAGATTTTCCACTTCCAGAAGTACCACTAGCAACAAGTCCAACACTTTGTTCAGTTCTTTGATCGAGAGAAGCTGTGTATCCTAATTGATCTACAAGAATATTCTGGTCAGTTGAGGTGCTTGTTAAATCAGTTTTGAACTGAAAGGCTCTACCCTTAAAAGTTCCACTAGCACAGGTAGTCCAACTGCTCCAAGTTGGAGAACTGCTAGGGTTATCTGTTGTGGTTCTAATTTTAAATGCAGCGTTAACACTATCAATAACTCCTCCGTCCCAATCAGTTCTTGCATCTACATCTGGCCAGTTGTCTACTAAATCATTCTCAAAGTTTCCTCTGGTTACAAAATAACGAGACAAGTCAAGAGCATAAGTATGTTCTAAATCAAGAATATCTGCAAAAGTATAAGAACCAGAGGAGCTAACATCCCCACTTGATACTGTAAGCTCCAAAACATCTCCAGTAGCATCATAAACTGTATTTGTTTTTGATCCAGAAAAAGGAGTCGGACTTATTTCATCTTCTCTCTGAGTTTTTACGATTAATTTTTGATTTTTTTCAGCAAGAGTAATAATTACGCTTGCTTCGTTTGTGCTTAAAATTCCAGAAGAATCGGCAAATTTTACAAGTACTTCTCCTGCAAGTTTTGGGATAATTGCTTCTGTTGCGTTTCCTGCTTTTGCGTCAATTAAATCTGTAGAATTATTCCAAGTTCCATTTCCATCTGTAAGACTAGAATGTTTTATAAAAATTTTTCCTCCTACCTTCACATCTAGATCTGTTGATTGAGTCCATCTTAATCTTCCTGAGTTTTCGTTAATAGATTCAAAAGTCAGATTTTGCACATCACTTGGCGGAGCTGATTTGCCTTGAAGATTAAAAGTTTTTCCAACAATAGAACTTCCTTTTCCTAAATAATTAAAAGCTTGGATTCTAACTTCTAAAGTTCCTTGTTTTAAGTTTTCAATATTAACAGAAGGACTTTGAGTTTGAATTGTTTGCCAATTACTATAAGAAGTTCCATCAGCAGAAAACCTGTGAGCTACTGTATAGGAACTTGGCGGTCCGCCAGTTACAGGTGCAGTCCAAGAAACTCCATAACCAACAAAAACGCCTTGACCTCTTGAATATAAATACTGCTCTCCTGAAACTCCAGTAACAGAACCCGGTGCATCATTCAGATCGGAAATGTCTCTTTGCTCAACTTTTAAATCTTTTTCTACAGCATCATAAATAGTGGAATTGTATTCAAGAGCGGTAACAGAAAAAATCCCTTTACCTGCTTCGGCAACCGATATTACACTAAATTGTTGAGATTGGATTCCTGTTGTTTGAATCAACCAAATTTGTCCTGTATTAGGAGCTTCACTAAAACTTCCGTCTATGTCAATTTGATTTTGAACAATGGCACTAATAGCTTTTATTGGTTTTGTTTCTACTAATCCAGTGGGCAGTAAAACGGATAAAGTAGGAGATTTGCTCATATCTATAGAGTTTAAATCAACGTCAGAATCTGGGATTATGGAAGTTGTTGTAGCTGATTTAATACGCCCAAATCTTCTTTTCCCTGCTTTCATTTCATCCGCAATATCTATAACCATTCCCGGTCTAAGAATTATTCCACTTTCAATCGAAACGCCAAAAGTAATAGTTTGAGTTAAATTTTGCTCACTTAACAACATCCATCTTCCTAATCTTCTTGCCTGACCTTGAGAATAACAACCTAGAGCTTGTACCTGTGCAGGAATTATTCCATATTTTGCGATAGCGTCTGCATCTTCTACATATTCAATTTTGGTATCTCCTTGCCCGTCGTAGTCTTGATATCCAACAGACACGACTGTATGCCTTGCTTTTTGACTACTTCCTTCATAATTAAAAACTCCATCTACAACATTACTCCGACCTATAAGATATTGAGAATCTCTTGGTTTATCACATAAAGTTACAAAAGAACCACCTGCATAAAAACTGATACCCCTAAATACTGCACTCATGGCCTGTATTGCACTATAAACTTCAGCTTTAGAATTTATCAGCATATTACAAGTAAATCTTGGCTCTACTCCTCCTTTTCCATCAGAAACAAGCTCATTACAATATTGGCTTATTTTGTAAAAATCAAAAGCATCTAAACGACTTGCTGGAATAGCACAGCCATATCTTGTGTTAGTCAACAAATCCCACAAACACCAAGCAGGGTCATTTGTCCATTGAAGATTATTTACAGTTCCATTAAACAGTCCTGAATAAGTAACTCTTCCAATATGTGTAGTTGTATCAACAGAACCATTATGAGGAATATTTACTTTTAATCCTCTAATTAAATATTTTCGCTGTGGAATATTATTGAAAGAAGCAGCATCAAATCTTAAATACATTAATGCTGAGTTTGGATAACTTAATTTCTCATCAGATATCTTTGTATAACTATCCCAAGAAAATGTGCTTATATATTTATTATTTGCATCCCCTGAAGTTCTTACAACTTTTACTTGGATAGGCCAATTACTTGAGCCGCCAGATTGCCCATTCCATTGAGCAGGAGTAATTATATAATCTCTTTTATATGCTGCACTTGATTTTCCTACTATTTTTTCATTGCCTTCTGCAAATACACTTTGAAAGGATGCTCCATTGTAAGCAATTTGAATATCAAAATAAACAGTAGTCGGGTTGATATCTCCATCATCTTCAATTTTTTGCAGAGCCTGAAACGCTAAAGTAATTCTAATTCTATCAATACTTGTGCTATTAGTTGAGTCTCCTATCTGCTGAGTTGCAGCAGCAGGAGGATTCGTATTAGTAATAACACTTCCTACACCTACTTCAACTGAAATACCTTCTAAATCTGGAATATAAGTTTGATTTTGAGTTCCTAACCTGTCGTAAATAATTGAATAAGAATTAGCAGCAAAACGATTTTCCCCTGCTGCGTTTTGAATAGGAGTTCCATCTAAAAAGATACTGTTTAAAGGATAAGTTTGATTATCTAAGCCCTGTATAGGTCCTTCAGCTATCAGATCTAAGACACTTGCATATTGTTTAGATTCCAAAGAATCATTGGCTTCAGTAGGCCTCTTGCCTCCGCCTCCGCCTTTTCCACCTCCTCCAGCTCCTTTAATTACAGTCATTTTAAGCTACCTCATCCGTATCTAATCCAACTGAAATCGTTGCACTTCCAACATACAAACGGCCATAACAAATCGGAACTGGTACTCCTTGATGAATAGTATTTGTAACTCCTCCAAAACCAAAACTTTCATTCTTACTTGGGTCTGTAGGTTTAGGAGGTTGAGGAGAAAGCATTTGAGCAATACCTCCTAGCATTAACGCTCCACCCATCATAACTGCAGTTTTAGTCCAAAAACCTGCAGCAGCCCAAGACCCTGTTACACCTGCCCCTGCAAAAAATTTACCAGCAGCTAAAGGAGTAAAAAAGAACGCTCCTGCAACTAAAGCTGCTCCTAGAAAAAATCTTCCAATACCTCCTCCAGCTCCTTGAACTACAGGTGCAATGCTGAAAACTTCTTTATCACTTAAAGGATAATGTAATTCCTCAACGTTTTCTTGATAAATAATTTTCTTATCTACTAACACTTTATAAGCTATTCCATTTTGGTCGTTATCAATAAACCATTTTTCTAACCCTTGAAAATTAGCACATAAAGCCCTGATTGCCTCTGCAGGAGTCTGTACGTTTAGTTCAAAAGTTCCTTGACCTAATCGTTTTTTTAATTCTCCGTAAACTTTAACGACTTTCATGTCTTAAGCATAGCTCCGTTACTTTCTGATAATAACCTCCATATACATCTCTTGAAGATAATCTTCCTTGAACATGATGAAGAATTATCATATCCCCTAAATAAATAGCTCCATGATTAGGAACTTCTGATTCTAATTTCATAAATAAAATGTCTCCATACTTTAATTCATCCATATCAACTTCTCTCATTCCTTCTTTTTTAAAATTGTCTAAATACATATTTTCTCCTTTTTCCCACCATTTGTCTCTTCTATGATAATCTCCCATTTTTATTCCAAATTCTTTCTTATAGAAATCCTGCAATAAAGTATAACAATCAACTATTCCATGAAAGAAATATCTTCCAACATAAGGCAATTCATATCCAGAGGGCTTGCATTCTCCCCATAATTCAGTTTTAGGATTAACAATAAACCAAGGCAATCCAGATTTTTCACAAGCAACTAAATCTGCAGAACTAGGATGATGATTAGTTATAGGATGAGAATGAATAATTCCTACAATCTCGCCTTTTTTTTCACATTCAACATAATCTATAGGGTCTAGAACAAAATGTTCATCTGGAGTCTCGGCTAAATTATTGCAGGGGTAATATTTTTGACGACCTTTAACTATATGAACTAAACCCACACTTTCTCTTGGAGAATCTTTTTGAGCGTGTAATAACGCTTCTTTTTTTACTGTTTTATTTAATTTCATCTGATTTGGCCTGCTCCCGGAAAACCTCCAAAAGGTAAAACATCACTAAATCTTTTTTTGCAAGAAGTCAATCTTTTTCCGCAAACATCTTGAGAAGCACTACTCACTGAATTGTCGTTTGCATCAAAATAATTAGACCCTGTATAACTACATTCTGACGAGCGATAAGCCCATTGGCAAACGCTCGCAATAATTTCTCTTTTAGGGACAGTAACACCCGGCTGATCCCATTCCATAGCTAAATCAAAAGAAACTTGTTGCAAATTTTCTGAAGTCTTTCTGTCTATATACCAAATATCCATAGGAAATTGAGCATGAGGATCTGCCGTTGATTCCCCATCTAAAAATTTTTTTAAAGTTCTTATTCTTCTAACTTCTGCCCCTCCAAGATCATTGCCCGGAGTTGTTTCGTTTACAAGTAAAAGTAAAGCAGATATTTCAGCTACAGAAACATAACTTCCCAAACCAGATCTTGCAATATTACCCACAGTTAAAGTAGGTCGAGGAAGAGTTCCTTCTCCCGATTTATATTGAAAACCATCTGCAGCAATAGGTTGTCTTAGATAACTATTGCCATCCCAAACAATATTTCCAGAAACATCTGCATTAACTCCGTTATGCCAACGATAGATATCTGAACTCCCATGTAATGTTGAATCTAAACGCAATTCAAATAATTCTATAATTGCACTTGGAGATAAAGAAGCTAATTCCTCATATGTGCTACTTATAGCTGTCCAAACACAACTGTTATCAGTAATAGTAGAGCCAATATCAGTTCCCCATTTAGGCTCACTAGAGCCGCTTGTACCAGCAGTTGTGCATCTAAAGAATAATCCAGTTACCTGATCGGTTATAGCTCTTCTAATGTCGCCAACACTATAGGAAGTATTAGTAGCCCAAACTGAAACTGCCATTTATGGTTCAAAAAATTGTGTGAAAGTTGCAGTTATTTGAGCTCTGTCTGTATAAGGTATAGTTTTGCTCCAAGAAAAACAACGCCATTTGTAGGATGTAGATTCATCAGAGGGAGTCCAATCAAAAGTCGCTCCATCATCAGCTCTAGCATTTAAAAAAGTTTCTATCGTATCTGCATCAGTTTCAGAGACTTCCCATCTTAAATTCCATGTCTTAGGATTTTGATTAAGCCCAAATCTTAAGACTTGAGAATACCCATCTCCCATTTGTATTACTTCTAAATTGGGATTGCTATTTTTACTAGCTCCATATTGAGGTTTGATATCAGGAAAAGTTGCCATTTTTTTAAGTTGCTAATAATCCACCCGGACGTTTTTGACGAACGAGTTCTTGCTGAATTGCTGCAGCCAACATACTACCTAATTGTGCAGCTTCGTTTGCATCTCCTTCAACAGAAGAACCAGAGGCATCTACATGAACAGAAACATTAACAGAACCTCCTCCTCCTAATTTATCATTTGGAATAATTCGTCCAGCTTGTCTAGGTACAAAGAGTTCGGGTCCTTCTTCTCCTACGATTGCTGGTTTGCCTACTGGCGGAATACCACCAGAAGCAAATCCGGGAAGTCCAAAATGTTTAAATATTCCGCTTATTGCTAAATCAAGAAGCATATCTGAAACCTTCATTGCAATATTAGAAAGCATTTCTCCTAATGACTGAGTTCCTTTAATTAATCCTTTAATTCCGTCTTTTAAAGAATGAGAAATAGTTTCTCCAACTCTCTTAAATCCTTCATTTAGGAATTTAGTCATTTCAACTTGTTTTTTAAGTTCTTCTGTTGTGTCTTTTTCATTGTCCTTTTTATCTGATGAACTTCCTTCTCCTACTTCTCCTGTAACTGTTACAGAGTTATTCCAAGAATTTTGAAATTGATCCATCTGTTCTTGTGTAAATCCTGCAAGTTGTTTAATTCCCGGAAGATTTAAAATCCATGTAAGTCCGCTTTGAATCTTCTTAATGATTTTATCCCAAAGATCTTGTATCCATTCTAAAGCTGCCGTTAATGGTCCCGATACAGCATCAGCTATCGCTTTTCCAATTTCTTTAAGGTTCTCAACACTTCCTTGTAATTTCTCTACATAAAAATCATTCCATGCGTCTGAAACAATAGTGAAAACTTTAGTTACTTTGTGTTTAAACAAATCCCAAACGGCTGCAAGTCTTTGTCCTGTTTCTTGACCTGATTTAATTAATTTCTTTTGAGCATCTTCCATACTCGCAATATTTTTAAACCACCATTTAGTAAGACTCTGCATAGGTCCCAACATTCCTTCAGCATTTTCTTTTATCAGACCTACAGACTTTGCAAAACCTTCTACTATTGCCCAACCACCTTTGAAAAGCATAACTACAAATTTAACTCCTGCTCCAAGAGCTTCTATCGTGCCAGCAATTCCTTGAATTGTTATTTTTAAAAGATCACCAAAAAGAGTTCCTTCCCCAAACAAATTAATAAACGAATTTCCTAGTCTAGTAATTTGTCCTTGCAACGTATCTTCAGCAATTATGGCTGCTCTTTCTGCTTGTCCTTGAGCTTCAACCTGATTTTCTAATAATTCGTTGAACTTATCTAAATCTTTTATTGCTACTTGTAAACCTTTAAACGCTTCTATTCCAAAAGCTTGTTGAAGTTCGGCAGCAGAGAATTGCGAAAGTTTATCTAAAGTTCCAGCTAATCCTTCAGAAGCAAGAGTGGAAGCATTAATATCAGCACCTAATCTCTTTCCTATTTCTCCACTAGATATTTTTGCCAAAGCTGCATTAAGTCCACTAAAAGCAGTTTCTATTTGAGTACCAGCTGCGGTTGATTGAGCAATTATTGCATTAACTTCTGCTAATGGAACTCCTAAAGCTGCTGCA
>MDSZ01027882.1_pt1 | contig 12824 bp, 11 predicted proteins | sample 811201 | NCBI WGS metagenome assembly MDSZ01 (sample SAMN05326647, study PRJNA326480) | marine metagenome | isolation source: seawater | place: Indian Ocean: North | collected 2010
CTGGTCTAATACGCTGTTTTTCAGAAATTATTTTTAAATCTATTTCAAAGATTTCAAAAATTAAAGACATGATGTCAGAAATTGAAATATCATAATTTGTACCTAAATTTATTGTTTCTCCTTCAATATTTTTCGCTTTAATTGCTTTAATAAAACCATTAACTGTATCATCAATAAATGTAAAATCTCTTTTAGGGTATAATGATCCAACTTTAATTTCTTTAGCTCCTGATAAAACTTGAGTGATAATTGTAGGAATTATAGCCCTTGCTGACTGCCTTGGTCCAAATGTATTAAAAGGTCTAATTATAGAAACTGGTAAGTTAAAAGATCTGTAAAACGAAAGTGATAATTGATCTGCAGAAATTTTGGAGGCCGAATAAGGTGATTGAGCCTGTAACGGATGTTCTTCATTTATAGGGATTGAGATTGCTGATCCATATACTTCACTAGTTGATGTATGAATAATTCTCTTTATATTTAACTTTCTTGCAGCTTGTAAAATGTTCAAGGTACCTTTGACATTTGTTTCAATATACATGTCAGGTGAATGATAAGAATATGGTATTGAAATTAAAGCAGCTAAATGCATTACAATTTCACAATTTTTTAAAGCTTCAAAAACACCATTTGGATCTCTTATATCACCATGAAATATTTCACAATTATTTAAAACCTCTTTTGAAGCATCATTCAACCAACCTAGAGAATTTAAAGAATTATAATTGACAAAAGCCCTTACATTGTATCCATCTTTAACAAGTTTTTCAACTAAGTGCGACCCTATGAAACCATTTGAACCTGTAACTAAAATCTTCATCCTGATTTACTTAAATTTAAAAATTGTTTTAAATGTTCTATACATTTTGAATAACGAACGAAGTACAAAAATTACAATAAACAATTTCAATTTATTTAAAAAACTATTTTTAATTTCACCTTGTTCAATTATTAAAGCAAATGAATTTTTTGATGATTCATTTTTATACGATTTTTCTTTATTAATATTTATTAATTTATCAAACTTTGATCCTTTTATCGAATTTAAAAAATCTTTGTTCCATTTATCTTTTTTAAAGCTATTAGCGGTTTCAGGAAAAAAACTCATAAGAATTACATCTTTAAAATTATCAGAATAATTTGAACTTCTACCATGCCAAGTTCTGTTAAAGAAAAAGAAACAATCGCCTTTTTTTCCTTTTATTTTTTTCATGATAAACGAAAAAAACTTCATAACGGATGGCGGTGTTTCAATATTCCAAACTTTCATTCTAGTTTTAATTAAGTGAGAGCTTGGCAAAAAAATTGTAGAACCATTTCCCTCGACATTATCAGACAACATTATTCCAAGGTTTGTCTCTCCTTCGGCATCTTGATGCAGATAGAGCCCTTCATCTGTTGATAATGATCTTCTTAGACCAATTTGAGTTAATCGATAGTTTTTACCTAATACATTTTGTAGAACTGTATGTATTTTTTTATTATTTAAAATTTTTTCAATTAGTTCGAAAGCTCTAAGATTTTGTTGAGGGAATCTTGCTACTATTTCAGAACCATCTTTAGGAGGAATATAATCACAAGCAAACTCTTGTTTCATTTTGTTATTGCTAAAATTTTTAAATGTAGAATTAGCTAAATTTGATAATTCATCAATTTCTTCATGTGAGAGACCAATCTTTCCAGCATTTACGAATCCATTTATTTTAAGTTTATTAATTATATCAATCATATTTTTGTAAAATTAAACATATTTTATTTTTTTTAAAGCTTCTTTTTAATTTTTATAATTTCTTGTACATAGAAAAATAAAATTACAAATCAGATGTTTCTTTTTTCATTTTAAACTTTTTTTCAAGATTTAACTGATAAAACTTTTATATATCTCATAAAGATACATTATTTATATCAAAAATTCCAAATTTTATTTATATCAAAAATTCCAAATTTTCTAAATTATTAAAATATTGTTTTTTAGGTTAAGTTTTTGAAAAAGGTTATTTACAATATTATTATTGTTATAATTTATTTATCAAATAATTTATCATTATAGTTTATTATATTTCCAAAAACTAAATTGTGAATATCAATTAATTTTGAAGACAAATTAATAAATCATAATTGTAGAATTTTCTGATTATAAAAATTTGTATCTTCATGAGTTATGTATATGATTATATGAGATTTACATAACATATTGACTAGTTTTTCAAGTTGAAACTTATTTTTTTTATCTAAACCATTAGTTATCTCATCAAAAATTAAAATGTCACTTTGCGAAAGAATTGCTCTTGCTATACCAAGTCTTCTTTTTTGACCACCGGATAGAGATTTACCAGCTTCAGTAGTCTTCACATCTAAACCGCCTAATTCAATAACAAACTTTTCAGCATCAACAGATTTTAAACAATTCCAAATTTTATCATCCATTAAATTTTGACCCAATGACAAATTTTCTCTTAAACTCCCCTCAAAAAAATATATATCTTGAGTTACATACCCAACATTAATTTTATGTGTCTGACTATCAAACTTTTCTTTACTTTTTAAACCTTCATAAATTATAGAACCAGATTGTGGTAAATATATACCAGATACTATGTTAGCTAAAGTAGACTTACCTTTTCCGGATTCGCCTTTAATTATTAATATACATCCTTTTTCAACTTTAGAATTAATATTGTTTAAAATAGAATTATCATTGAATTTAAATGATAGATTTTTTATTTTTATGTTATCTATTTTTGAAGTTATATTTTTTCTCTTATCATCTAAAGTAAACTTTAATACCTTAGAAACAGGATATAAACTACCAGCTAATCTTACCAAATTGCCATATGAGCCAATTAAACCATTAAATTGATTCATTAGCTTTATACCTAATAAAATAATTGTTGCTGTAGATGTTATATTTATAGATGCTAAATCATTATTAAACCAAATATAAAATACTATAAGGCATGATAATGGGATCAAGATTATAAAAGTTCCAATGAATGCTGCACATAACCCAATCTTTATTTCTAAAGAAGTTAGTTTATGCTGACTTCTTATTCCTTTTTTAAAATGATAATCTATATTTTTATCAGCTAATATCTGAAATAGACCATTTAATCTATCCGTAATGTGAGCGGAAAATAAATTCCTTTGGTCTGCACTATCTATTGAAAGTTGAACTTGGTAACTCATTATATACTTCAAAATAATTAGAAATGGGAAGGATAGTATAGCAAGAAAAATAAATGTCTTAAAATCTAGATATAGTGAAATAATTGAAAATATAATTGATGAAATAAGAAAATATCCAAAAGTTATTAAATTGGAAATATATGTTACAGACAAATTAGCTTCGTTAGTATTTGTTCCTAATGCTGTTCCAACTGGAAAATCTCTCATAGTATTCCAATTAGAATTTAAATATATTTTAAAAATTCTCTCTTGTAATTTTCTTCTTATTTTTGCTTTTAACCAACTATTAAAACCCAGTAGAGAAAACTTTAATATAAAACTTAGAGAAAAAATTAATATTAATATCAGAAATAAATCCTGAATTTCCTTATTAAAATCAACTAAGTTAAAAATTATTTTTATGATTGGAATAGAGGCAGTTTGTTCATAAAGATAATTAATATTATCTGTAAAAATAGAAACAAGCATTAATATCCCAAACACATCTAAAAATGCACTTATACCTGTTACTAAGTAATAAAAAATTAAAAATAAGATTATTTTAAATTTTGTGACTTTTATTTGTTTAAATATTAATGTTAATTGACTGAGATTTGAAAAATTCACTATAAACCCATTAATGAGATTTTTATATTATTGAGATTTTATTACCATAATAAATATGATGAAATTTTAGCTGATTTTTATCTAGAATTATGAGTAATCTTTTTAACATATTTATTTGAACATTTTATAACTAAGAAGAGTATCTTTGGGAATATCTTTTACTGCAGTTTTTCCATAAATTTTATATGAATCTTTATAAGGGATCCCTGTGCCAGGATTTTTGTATTCGACCAAATCTTTTGTCAAAATTTCTCCATTTTTAATTGTTTTTTTAGATACCATTGAAACATGATATTTATTTCTAGTGATCCATTCGGCTTCAAGTATTGTTTTCTTACCATTTCCCATGACATCATCAATATCTCTTATAAATTTTACCATTTCTATGAATTGTTTTGGTGAAAGTGACATTTTATGATCAAAACCAATCATATCATTATCCAGAGTATAGTGCCTTTCTATGATTTCAGCTCCATTTGATACAGCTATCAAACTAGGTAAATATCCTAACTCATGACCAGAATAACCAGTTTGCAGACCATATCGTTCTTTTAAAACTTGAATCATGGACAAATTACAATCTTTTATGGGCGTAGGATATGATGAAACACAATGCAAAAGAGATAAAGGAGAATTTTTTGATTTAAATATTTCGACTGCCTTATCTATCTCTTCAAAATCAGCCATTCCAGTAGATAAAATCACTGGAATTTTTTTTGAAGAAACATATTCTAACAATTCAGTATTAGTTAAGCTGTGGCTTGCTAATTTTATACTTTTAACTTTTAGTTTAATAAGAAAATCAATTGCCTCTATATCAAATCCAGTGACAATAAAATCCATGTTTTTATTATCTGTATACTCTTTGAGCTCTTGATATTGCTCAAAAGTGAACTCTAAATGCTCCCTGACCTCTTTATATGTATTTCCAAACTCTGGAAATCGACTATCTTTGGCATTTAGAGTTTCTTTTACAGCTAATTTTTGAACTGTCCTTTTTTGAAATTTTACAGCATTAGATCCAGCAATATGTGCTAAATCAATCAATTTTTTTGCTATTTCAATTGAGCCATTATGGTTCAATCCTGCTTCCGCAATCACATAACATGAAGATCCATTTAAATCTTTAAAATTACTCATTTAATTCCTCTCTTATTATTTTTCTTCCTAACATAAAAGCTTCAGCATAATTAACACCTATTGATGCCCCTCTATGAGAAGCCAGGATTTCTACACCTTTAATTGATCTTGGATGAGGCCAATCTCTCATTTCGGTTGTATAACATTTAAGTGATTTTAGCTTTAAATCAATGGTGTTATCTATTTCAATAAACCAGTTTGGTGTAAAACTTGTACTTGAGTATGGGATTTGCCATTCTGTACTTGACGATACTTCAAAAAATAATAACTCATTTATACCTGTTCCTGGAATCGGTCTGCATGCTGTAATGACTGAGTGATGCAGTATCTGATGATCAATATTAACATCACCTGAATGGTGAGTATAAATTATGTTTGGTTTAGTCTTTTCAATATATTTTTCAATTATTTTTACAGTTTCTAATCTTAATAGTTTATCAAGTCTATTGTCAGGCAACCCTTCAAGATATAAATTATTAACACCCAATAATTTATTTGCTCTATAAGCCTCACTTTTTAATTTATCTAACTTCTCTTTTGCTTTTAATTCAGGGGTTCGACTGGTAATCCCTTCTGCAGCAATTAAAACATCTACTTTATCACCATTTTTTACATGTTTTGCTATTACACCCCCACAACCTAAAACTTCATCATCAGGGTGAGCTGCTATAACCAATACTTTATTCATTTAATCCTCAAAATACTTGCTTTTTAAACTAGAAGCTAAATTTTTAACTACTTCATCTGTAACTTCTTGATTAGAAAAACTCTTTAGTTCATATAAAAAATTGTAAAAACTTATTTTATGGTTATCTGCAATATTTTTAATTTTAGGTAAATGGCTTGAATGTATTTTAGATATTCCTAACATAACATCAACGGGCTTTATACCTTGGTTTTCCTTTATCATTGGTAATATATTTTTTTCAAAGAGTTTAAAAAGTCTTGGTATATCATATGTTTTACCTTTATCAAAACGAAATGCTAAATCACATAAAATTTCTGTCTGAGCATTTCCTGCACTTCTTCCAACCCCACCTATAGTTCCGTCAATAAAGCTAGCACCATTTTTTAAGGCAATGTAGCTATTTGCATTAGCCATTCCTAGATTGTTATGTCCATGAAATCCTATTTTCATATTTGTATTATCTTTTATAACTCTTATATATTCCTCTATTTCACTTGGCAACATTGAACCTGAGGAGTCCACAATATAAAAAATGTCAGTATTGTTCCAATTATCAATTTTTTTGATGATTTCTGACAACTGAACTGGTGTAAACAAGTAGGTCTTCATAGCATTAACAAAAACCGTAAGTTTTAAATTTTTGGCTAAATCACAAAAGTCTCTGCATTCATCAATTTTATTAATATCTTGTCCTATTCTAATGAAGCTTGCACCTTCTTTTTTAGCTGTTTTAATATCAATTTTACTACCAATTCCTGGTATAAAAAAGGCTCCAAATTTTGCTTTTTTTAAACTATTTCTAGCTGCAATTAAATAATCAATATCTTTTTCTTTTGCATAACCTAGTTTCGGTGAAGAAGCGCCTAATCCAAGCCCATGGCCAACTTCAATATAATTAATACCACTTTTTTCTAGCTCATTGCAAATTTCCATTGTGTCTTGTTTTGAAAATTGAAAGTTTACTGCATAACTACTATCTCTTAATGTTGCATCAAAGACTGTACAATTATTCATAATTAGAAATACCTGGCATAAAGTTCTTCTGCATTTATCTTCATCACAAGTTCAGTTTCATTAGAAGAAAATTTCCATTTATTCAGAAAATTAATATGATCTTCAATTGTTTTTGACATGTTAACAAAAGGAAAATCTGAACCAAAAAGGAATCTATTTACACCAATTTTATTTATAACAAAAGCTATATCTTTTTCTATACTACTACCCATCCAATAACTTAAAGAAAACGATGTATCAAAATAAATATTTGTAAAATTTTCGGCAATTAACATTGCATCTAATATTTTTAATCCCCCAAAATGAGAAAAAATGATAGGCGAATTTATGTTATTTGCTATAGACAAAGCAAAAGGCAAAATATCAATATCGTAAATTTTTTTACTCCCATATGCTGTACATATAGTAATAATAAAACCTAATTTTTCAGCTTTCTTTGCAAAATTAATGCAATCATTCCAATTTCTTTTTGTTATATTTTGAAGATATGGATGGAACACTATATTCTTAACATTTTTTTGTATTAAAAGATCAAAATATTCTTCATCTTCATATTCTCTAAAATTAGCTAAAACAGAAAAATAAAAATTTTTAGAATTCAAAGTTAGACTTTCAACTAATTCATGATTGAACAGAATCACATTACTCTTTACAACATTGTTAAATGACATTTGTTTTTTTAAATATTCTAAATTTTTAAATAACAAACTATTTGAAATATTAAATAGACCCTCTTCTGAAGGTTTTGTTATGGGATGAAGAAAGCTATCTAATATTTCCATGGTTTTTTTCTAATAATTAACATGAATTCTCTTTGAGGAATTGAGACATAATCATGAATTAATTTTACATTGTGTGATAATTTAAAAGCTATGTTCATCAATTTCAAAGGATCAAAATAGTTAACAAACGTTTCTCTTTTATAAGATTTATCTAACTTACTACTTAGCATGTCTAAGATTAAAATTTCATCACTTACATTATATGCCGAATTAATCATGTCTCTAGCAAACTCATATTTATCAATTCCTTCAATTTTTAGATTCAGTAATCCAAACATTGTGACTATATTCCATGTCCTTTTTTTTAAATCATCTGTTAAAATATTTTTTACAAAAAATTCTGCATTTTTATGTTTCAATTTACAAAAATTAATAAAACTTGAATTTATATCGATGCCTGTATAAGTAAAATGTGTCTTTCCTAGGGTTTTTGATAAAAAGTCATAATAATTTCCAAGTCCACAACCTACATCTAAAATTTTTTTATTTTTAAAATTGGCATTTGAATAAGCAGTTTTAAATCTAACCTTTTGATTAATTGAATTATCCCATCCAAGTGTTTTTGGGTCGTCCCCAAATTTTTTGAATCTATCTTCATAGCGTTTATTCACATTTTGAAAAATATTTTTAAAAAAAATTCTTTTTTTATTTTCTTTCAAATTGTCTATCATATTCTATTTTCAATTTTTTTTTTACTATTGTTAACAAATTTTTAATTTCAGACTTTGTGTCACCTTTTAAAATAACAAAACCATGCCTTTTAGCACCAGAAGTTGGTGATCTAATTAAATCACCTTTTTTAAAATTTAATCTCAAATCCATTATATTTCTTATTTTAAGAATTTCTTTAACTCCATTAATTTTATGAACCTTGCCTGATTTAAAATTTAAAAAATATAATAATACGCATTTATTTGTTTTACATATTTCAAGGTCAAAATTTGAATTAAGCGAACTTGAAATTAATAGGCTATGAGTATTGACTTTTGTTAATTCAGGGATAATTGTTGATGAAGTCAAAACCCCTCCACCTCTATTAGCAATTTCTACTAAATAACATTCATTTTTTTTGTTAATTATAAATTCTGTATGCGTTAAGCCATCTTGAATAGATAAAGATTTAACTATTTTATTATTTATATTATATACTTTTTTTATTTGTTTATCTGAAAGATTGCCTGGATATAAAACTTCTAAGATAATTGGGTTACTTCCTTTTTTTATTTTTTTTGTAGCAATACAAAGATTATGATGGACACCATCTTTGTCTACACACCCATCAACAGTTATGTGTCTACCTTCTATAAACTCTTCAACTAATATTTCTCTAGAATGAGAATTAATAATTGCGTCAAAAAAAGCTGATTTTATATCTATTTCTTTTTCAACTTTTGAAACACCTAAATTTCCTCTATTATCCACTGGCTTTATGATTAATGGAAATCCAATTTTTTTTGATGCAACATTTAGTTGTTCAATAGTATAACAAGAAAAAAACCTTGGTTGTTTTATTTTATATTTTTTACAAGTTTCTCTCATCCACTTTTTATTTGTTGTAAACTGAATATCAAATATTTCATTACCTTTATTCTTTAAGATATTTTGTAATATTTTTGCTGCGTAACTTGAGTAGTCACATTGATCTGCAACTATACCGTCAACATTATACTTTTTTGCAATTTCTAGACCTTTAATTAAATTTCTTGGATCTAATAACTCATTAATTTTACTAAATTTAAAACCTTCTGCATTAGGATTTTGATCTGTTAACACAAGATTATAACCATCATTATAAGCTTTTCTTATAATAGGAATTTGTTCCCATCCTGAGCCAATGATCATTAATGTATGTTTTTTTTTCATAAACTAAATTTTAGATCTTTCCATTTGATTAAAGTATCTTTGGGTATAGAAGTTCGCGAAAAAAGAGTTTCAAAATTTTTGAAATCATTTAACTCTATTCCATCTTTCGATGCTCTTAAAAACATTACATTATTTTCATTAATTTGTTCATTTTTTTCAATATTTGTTTTAGATACCATTTTAAGTTTAACATTGTTTCTATATTCTAACTCTTCGCTTAAAAAATTAATTCTAGTAGAACTTTCTATAGCTTTTTCCGTATCTCTTATAGATCTAACATAATTTTCAAATTGTTCAAAATTCATTGCAAAATGATGATCAGGGCCCTCACTATTAGTATTTAATGTAACATGCTTTTCTAAAACTTTTGCTCCAAGAGCTACTGCAGCTATTGACATTGTATTTCCTATAGAATGGTCGGAAAATCCAACTGGTTTTTTAAACATTAATTCTAAAGTATTTATAAACTTAAGGTTTATTTCTTCAGGTGAAGAGGGATATTTTGAAATACAATGTAACAAAATTATGTTTTTATTATTTTGATTTTCACAAGTTTTAATCGCTGTTAAAATTTCACCATAATCACAATAACCTAATGATAATATTAAAGGTTTTCCTGAAGATGCTGCATCTTTTAATAAGTATGGGTCCCCTTGAACTTGAGGTGATGCTATTTTTATTGCAGGCACATCTAATTTGCAAAGCAAGTCTAATGATCTTTTATAAGTTGGTGAACATAAAAAATCTACACCACAATTACTGGCTTTTAAATGAAGTTTTTCATACCAGTCTTCATTCAATTCAATTTTTTTAAACCATTCTTTTAATTTTTTATCCTCTAAGTTTTTATTATAAATCTGATCAAATCTTATACCTTGAAACTTCACCGCATCAGCACCAGCTTTTGCTGATTTTTCGATCATTTCAAAAGCTATATCAAGATCTTGGTTATGATTTGAACCAATTTCTGCAATAATATATACAGGAAATTGTTCTCCAATCTCTCTATTGCCTATAATGATATTTTCATAGCTCATTATTTACCTCAGATTTTTTAGTTATAACATTTTGTAATTCATTAGAAATCCTTTCAGATCCAAGTCCATCAATCAAGTTTTTGCTTTTTTTAGAAAGTATTTTTCTCATTTTAAAATCATCAATCATTTTAATCAAAGCTATATTTAATTTAAAAATAAATTTCTTAGAAGTGGAATCTCCAATTTGAAAGATAACATTTTTTTTTGACAAGGAAGTCATATTTAATTTTTGATCCTCTCCGGCAAGAAAAGCGATGCTTGGAACACCTAAGTAACAAAGTTCATACAAAGTCTGACCACTCGCTGTGATAGCTAAATCAGCTTTAGACATCAAATCTGTCAGGTTTTTTGGGTCAAAATGAAAATTAATATTTTTGTAGTTAGATATATCAATTGATATATCACTATATGGACCTACTATAAAATTACAAATTATTTTATTTTTCAAGAGTATTGGTGAGTGATTTAAATAATTACATATTTTGTTTGTGACTTTCTTATAATCATCACCACCTGTTAATATTATTAGATTTTTAACTTTTTTATTAAACTTGTAATAATTAGTATTCAAAATATCTCTTCTAATGATTTGGTATTTTTCACCTAATAATAAAAACTTAAATTTATTATAATCTGTCTTTTTTGCTGTTGGACTAATATTAATAATTATATCGAATGCTAGATCAAATTTACTAAAATCATCAAAGCCAGCTGTTAAAGAATTTTTTTTTATTTGTAATAAAAAGTCATATCTAAAATTATATGAATCTACTATAAATAAGTCAGGATTAAATTGTTTTTGAATTTGTAATATTTTTTTTTCAGAAAATCTTATTTGCTCAATTTTTAACTTAGAACATTTTTTTTCTAATTGGTAACCTGCATCTTTTTTTAAGATTAATAATGTATCATGATCTAACTCTATTAATTTGTAAGATAAGGATAGACATCTGCTAAGATGTCCAAGTCCAATACCTTTTCCATTATCAGCAAAAATTAAAATTTTCATTTTATTTAAGACTCTTAATTTCTTACTTTAAAAATTGGTTTTAAAGTTTCAGCCATTAAAAAATCATCAAGTTTTTTATTTTTCAATATGACATTTTGTAATATACAGAAAAATTGTTCATAAACTTTGAATAAATGTTTAAAATCATTTAAATTATGTGAATAGCATATATTGTGACTTCCACCTGTTAATATGCCATTTTTAAGTATCTCTTGAAGATAAAAAGTTTTTAACTCCCAATTATTAAACTTATCATTTTGTTTAAAATTTAACAATGTCCAGCTGGGATGCCCTATTAATTCGACATATTCCTCCAAGTGATAATTTAAAATAAGGCTTGATACCTTATCTTTAACTTTATGACCATCATTTGTAATTTTTTGTATTACATTTTTGTTTTTCATCTTTTTTATAACAGCTCTTGCTGCTACAATTGACAAAATTTCTCCAGCAAATGTTGAAGAGTAAAAAATATTTTCCATTTCTTTCATTATCTCTTTCTTCCCAACTATTGCAGAAATTGGAAAGCCATTTCCCATGCTTTTTCCAAATAAGGCTAAGTCTGGCTTTACACCAAAAAGAGACTGAGCACCTCCTATATGAAATCTAAAACCAGTAATAATTTCATCAAAAATTAAAATAGCATTGTTTTTATGAGTTAATTCTTTTACTTTTTCAAGAAATTGATCATTTGGATAATCAAAGGACATGGGCTCGAGTATAACTGCTGCAAATTCATTTTTAAATTTTTTAAATAATTGATCCAAGCTATCTACATCATTATATTTAAATGAGTGTGTCAAACCTTGGACCTCAAGAGGTATTCCTCTATTCATAGATGTACTTCCAATATACCAATCTTGCCATCCATGATAACCACAAACAGCAATTCTTTTTTTCTCGGTAAATGATCTAGATAATCTTATAGCCGCAGAAGTTACATCAGTTCCATTTTTCCCAAATCTTACCATCTCGGCACAAGGTATTATTTCTATCAAATCTTCTGCGAGCAATATCTCATGTTCAGATGCAAGTGATAAAGTAGGACCATCTGGCAATACTTTTTTTACAGCTCTTATAACATCTTTATCATTATACCCTAAAATATTAGGAAGAAGCCCATTTATAAAATCTATATATTTATTTCCATCTACGTCCCAAACATGTCCACCTCTCCCGTGTGAAAGAAAAAGTGGTGAATGTTTAAATGGAAAAGTTAAATAGCTTTTGCTAAATGTCTGTGATCCTAAAGGTATAACTTTTTTTGCTCTTTTAAAAAACTCTATACTTTTCTTATATCTTTTATTCATAATTAATTTTTGAATTTTCTAACTGATTAAAAAATCCTTCATTCCTATTAAATTTAGAGTTTATTGAAATTAAATGAGGCTCTTTTGTCAATAAAGATAATATGTCTAACCATGAAAAGTTTTCATTTAAAGGGTACAAATTTTCAAAAATAATTTTTATTAATTCAAAATCCTCTTTTTCGTCTAAAG
>MDSZ01114772.1_pt1 | contig 12824 bp, 15 predicted proteins | sample 811201 | NCBI WGS metagenome assembly MDSZ01 (sample SAMN05326647, study PRJNA326480) | marine metagenome | isolation source: seawater | place: Indian Ocean: North | collected 2010
CACTCGCACCGCCGGACGAAGCGCCGCTTCGACCCGAACGTGCAGAAGAAGACCTACTACGTTCCGTCGCTCGGTCGTAAGGTCACCCTCACGGTGTCCGCCAAGGGCATCAAGGTGATCGACGCCCGCGGCATCGAGTCGGTCGTCAAGGACCTCCTCGCGAAGGGTGTGAAGCTCTAATGGCGAAGAAGGCCCAGGACATCCGTCCGATCATCAAGCTGCGTTCGACCGCCGGCACGGGATACACCTACGTGACGCGCAAGAACCGCCGCAACAACCCCGACCGCATCGTGCTGAAGAAGTACGACCCCATCGTGCGCAAGCACGTCGAGTTCCGAGAGGAGCGCTGACCCATGGCCAAGAAGAGCAAGATCGCTCGTAACGAGCAGCGCAAGGTCGTCGTCGAGCGCTACGCCGCGAAGCGTGCCGAGCTGAAGAAGGCGCTCGTCGACCCGACGTCGACCGACGAGCAGCGTGAGGCCGCCCGCGTCGGCCTGCAGAAGCTGCCCCGTAACGCCTCGCCGGTGCGTCTGCGTTCGCGCGACGTCATCGACGGTCGCCCCCGCGGTGTGCTGACGAAGTTCGGCATCTCGCGTGTGCGCTTCCGCGACATGGCCCACCGTGGCGAGCTGCCCGGTGTGACCAAGTCGAGCTGGTAAGCAGCCGATTCGCACGAAGCCCCCGAGGGAGACCTCGGGGGCTTCGTCGTTCGCGGGGACGTCAGCAGATGAGACCGGCGCCGAGCCAGTTCGGGTAGGGCAGCGTGCGCAGCAGCTCGTCGTGCGGGTCGGTGTGCGTGTGCGACTCCGCCGACGAGACGCTTCCCTCGAAGGGATCGGGCGGCAGGGTCTCGGTGCGGGCGGACGGGCGGTCGTGGCGTGCCATGGTGCTCCTCGGATCGTGCCGGCTGTCGCCGGCGGGTCGGGGGCTCGGTGCACCGAGTGTGGCAGAACGGCAGGGCGCGGCGAAGAGCGGAGCCGTTGTCCCCGGCGTATCCACAGCGGGCCTCGTCCCGGCCGTCCCGGGGTCCTAAGGTCGAGGGCAGCGGCGCACGCGCGCCGCATCGACCCCGGGGGGCTCCATGAAGCTGTTGCTGACGTCGGGCGGGATCCGCAACGACAGCATCGAGCGCGCCCTGGTCGACATGGTGGGCAAGCCGGTGGCTGAGGCATCCGCTCTCTGCATTCCCACCGCGCAGTGGGGCCACACGATGTGCGGGCCCGAGTCGGTGCGCGGGTTCATCACCGGCCTCCCGCCGTGGGGCGGCATGACGTCGATGCCGTGGCGCACGCTCGGCGTGCTCGAACTCGCCTATCTTCCGTCGATCGGCGTCGAGCGCTGGCAGGAGTGGGTGCGCGCCGCGGACGTGCTGCTCGTCGACGGCGGCGACGCCACCTTCCTCGCGCACTGGATGCGGGAGTCCGGCCTGCTGGAGCTCCTCCCCGAACTGCACGACACGGTATGGGTGGGCGTCAGCGCGGGCAGCATGGTCATGACGCCGCGCATCGGTCGGGAGTTCATCGCCTGGGCGCAGGCGCCGGATGACACGACCCTCGGCCTCGTCGACTTCGCGATCTTCCCGCACCTCGACGTCTTCCCCACGAACACGAGGGAGGCCGCCCAGAAATGGGCGGCGACGCTCGAGCTGCCCGCGTACGTGCTCGACGATGAGTCCGCGATCTCGGTCGTCGACGGCGAGGTGTCGGTGATCTCCGAGGGCGAGTGGTTCACCCTCGGCCCGGCGTCGTAGCCACAGCGGCGCATCGGCCGAGCGCCGACCGGGCGCGGCGCAGCGCAGCGCCGGGGCGCAGCCGCGGCCCGGCGCCCGCGGGCTCAGCCACGTGCGTGCGTGACGGCCCACGCCAGCGAGTCGTCCGCGACCTCCTCCCATCCCTCCTGGCTCACGATGCGGTGGGTGCGCCCCTCGTACTCGCGGTAATCGACCACGGCGGGACTCCCAGACGAGCGGTACTTCTTCACGATCGCGCGCCCGATCGCCGGGGGCACCACGTGGTCCCGCGACCCGGTGATCACCAGCAGGGGAGCGCGGTCGGTGCGGGCGTAGTCGACGTGGCTCGCGCCCTTCTTCTCGGAGAAGGCCGCCGCAACCCCTTCGAAGAACACCCTGTTGTACGACGGCACGGCGAACTGCTCCCAGAGGTCATCGGATGCGGCGCGGTCGAGGTCGTTGCCGAAGGTGAAGTGGAAGTGGCCCTTGGACAGCGGCGAGGCGCCGTTGCGACCGAACGGGTTGGACAGGATCGGGGTGCCCGTCCACAGTGTCGACGCCGGCAGTGTCGTGATGCCGGCGGGCTGCCCGGGCGTGACGGCGACGTAGGCGGCGCCCAGTCCGCGGTCGGCGAGCATCTGTGTGAAGAGGCCGCCGAATGAGTGGCCCATGATGATGGGCTTCACCGGGAGTGCCCGGATGATCGCGTCGTAGTGGTCGACGATCTGCCGGATGCCGATGCCGCGCAGGGCGGAGGGATCGCGCCGGATGTCGGCGACGGAGCGGTCATCGATCCCGGGCCAGCCGGGCACGATGACCTCATGCCCGGCGTCGCGGAATCGACCCGCCCACGTGTGCCAGCTCAGTGGGGTCATCCACAGTCCGTGGATGAGCAGGACGGGCGGTGTGGTCGTATCGGTCATCGGTTTCTCCTCGTGGGGGTGGCGTACGATCAGAGTAGACCGAACGTTCTATCTATTCAAGCGATTCCACCACCGGCTGGCACGATGGATCGCGGAGGATCACATGAGCACTGCAACAGCGGACCGCCCCTCGGCTCGGACCCGCCTGCTGGAGGCGGCGACGACGCTGTTCTACTCCGAGGGGATCCATGCGGTCGGCGTCGATCGCATCATCGAGCACGCGTCGGTGACCCGCGCGACCCTCTACAAGCAGTTCGCCGGCAAGGAGGGCCTCGTGCTGGCCTACCTCGAAGGGGAGGACGCGCAACTGCGGGCGCTCTTCGCCGAGGCGGCGACCGCGTCCGATGACCCGGGGATCCTCCTCGACCTCGTGGTCGGCGGGATCGCCGACGACGTGCGCCTGCGGCACACGCGCGGATGTCCGTTCATCAACGCCGCGGCGGAGTACCCCGAGGAAGGACCTGTGCGCCGCCTGATCGACGAGCACCGGTCGTGGTTCCGCACCACCCTCGCCGACCTCGCTGGCGCAGCCGGCCTCGTCCGTCCGCGCGAGGTGGCGGCCTCCCTCGTCCTCCTGCGGGATGCTGCGCTCGTCGGCGGGTATCTCGACGGTCCCGACCTCGTCACGCCTGACCTCGCGCGCACCGCGTACGAGGTGATCCGCGCGCACCGGCCTGATCAGCAGTCACAGCAGCCCCACGAGCGTCACGCGCCTCGTGACACGCCGCCACCGATCCGTCAAAGTGCGGAAAATCCCCGGAATCACGCGGAAAGTGGGTATATTCGAGCACGGTCGAACCCGACCACACCGGGCACCCTCGGGTGACCGGACCCAGACAAGAGGCGCTTCGGCGCCTGGAGGAACCACATGGCCGACAAGTCCATCACCAAGACCGAACTCGTCGCGAGCATCGCGAGCGCAACGGGTCAGAGCCAGGCCACGGTCTCGGGTGTGCTCGACTCCCTGTTCGCCACGGTCGCCGAGAGCGTCGCCAAGGGCGCGAAGGTCTCGATCCCCGGTTGGATCGCCTTCGAGCAGGTCGAGACCGCCGCTCGCACCGGTCGCAACCCCCAGACCGGCGCCGAGATCAAGATCGCCGCGGGCAAGCGCGTCAAGGTGACCGCGGGCTCGAAGCTGAAGGCTGCCGTCAAGTAAGTCTTCTCGACTCCGCGAAGGGGGGGATGCCACGTGGCATCCCCCCTTCGTCGTGTCCGGCTTCGTTCGCGGTGGCGTCGCGGCGACGTCAGGCCGGCGGCAGCAGTAGGCGACCCGTGCGAAATACTCCGTGCAGGGTGCGCGCGGCGACGGTGACCCACGCGACGAGGAGCCCCACGAACAGCACCGCGGACAGCGCCGCGAGTGCCTGCGAGCCGGTGTGCACGGCGAGGGCGGCGGACCCCGTCACGCACGTGCCGACGGGGAACGTGAACGACCACCAGGTGAGAGTGAACGGCAGGTGGGCGCGCGCGGCGCGGATCGTCAGGGCGACGACGAGGGCACCCCACAGCAGGGCGAAGCCGAGCACGGGCACGCCGAACACGACGCCCGCGGCGGAGAACGCCGATGCCAGGTCGGGCGGAGCGGCGAGGTGCGCATCGGCACCCAGGTTGTTCGCCGCGGTGATCGACTGACCGAGCGGTCCGAGAACGATCCACAAGGTCGGCACCATCGCGACGGCCCCGACCTTGTGGCGGGCGAGGCGCCCCCACAGCTGGGTGAGGATGATGAGCGCCGCGATGCCGGTCATGCCGGTCATCGCGTAGCAGGCGAGCAGGAAGTCGAGCCGCAGCTGGCCCGCGGGGATGTGCGGCAGCAGGGCCGCGCCGGTCGCCGCCGACACCATGGGCGGGACGATGGGCATGAGCCAGCCGCCGAACGCGCTGTCCTCCCGCACGTCGTGGCGGGTGAAAGTCAGGTAGGGGATCGTGACGGCGGCGATCAGGCCGAGCACCGTGCCGACGGTCCACAGCACGGCATCGATCGCGACCGCCACGGGCTCACCGAGGATGTCCACGCCCACGACCAGCGTGCCGAGTCCGACGGTCAGTGCCGCCATGGCCGGTGCGCCGTAGAAGTGAGCCATCGTGGCATTGCTGTGGTGACCGCGGGCGACGCCGCCGAACCAGATCCAGTGCAGCGCGGTCGCGACGATCAGCGCGAGGAACATGGCGGATGCGAGCAGCCACACCACGAGTGCGAAGGTGCGCTGGCCGGGCACCTGCACGGGGAGGGCGACGGCAGCGTTCGCGACGATGCCGGTCCCCATGACCGAGGCGAACCAGTTCGGCGTGATGTACGCGACGACGTCCCGAGGGCGATCGATGGCCTGCAGCCAGCGGCGGCGCGCGGGCGCGGTGGCGGTGGGGTGCGACATCCCTCTATCGTGGCGCGTCCGGCTATGGTCGCGCGCACGGGAATGCCACCCGACCCCCGCCTAGGCTGGACCGCGTGACTGCGCGCGCCTGGCGGATCGGAGCCCCTGTGCTCCTTGCCGTCGTGGCGCTCGCCACGGCGCTGGTGACGGCCGGTCTGTCGGCGCCCGGCCGATTGGTCGGCTGGCTCCTGCCGCTCGCCGAGGTGCTGGTGCGGCTCGGGGTGGCGACGACGATCGGATGTCTCGTGCTCGCCGTGGCCGGCGGAACCGTCGCCCGCGCCGCGTTCGGGCGTCTCGTGGCGGTCGCTGCCGGTGCGGCCGCGGTGTTCGCCCTGGCCGCCGCCGCAGCGACTGTGCTCACCGCCGTGTCGCTGCTCGACCTCACACCCGGCCTCGATCCCGCATTCGGCGCCGAGGTGGCGGGCTTCGTCACGGGAACGTCGACGGGACGACTCTGGCTCGTGACGACGGTGCTGGCGGCGCTCATCGCCGTGCTGCTGGTGTCGGTGCGCACGGTGCGGGCCGTCCGAGTGCTCGCGGTGCTGGCAGCGCTCGCAGTGGTGCCGCTCGCGGCGCTCGCCGCCGGCGCGTCGCCGCGCCCGGCCGCGGGCCTGGCTCTGCTGATGCTCACCGTCTCGACCGTCGGCGCCGGGATCGTCGTGGGAGCGGCCGTCGTCTCGGCCTCGCGCGCTCCGGTACCTCTCGTGGTCGCGCTGGTCGCGCTCGCCGCGCTGCTCGGATTCGGGGCGGCGGTCGGCATCGGCGCGCAGCCCGTCGCGCCGCCGGCCGACGCGACCCCCTCCGAGGTGCTCACCGGGATGCCGCTGCCCCCGGCGCCCACGATCGGATCGCTGCTGCTCGGTGTCGCGCTCGACCCGCTCTGGCTCACCGTCGCCGCCGCGGGAATCGCGTGGCTCGTCGTGCGCCGCCGAGCCGCGGTCGCGGGCGCCCGGCGCTCGCCCGCGCGGCTCGGCGCAGGAATGGTCGCGGTCGTGCTGTTCCTGTGGGCGACGTGCGGCGGACTCGCCGTCTACGCCGACGTGCTGTTGAGCGCCCGGCTCGCGCAACTGCTGATCGTCGCACTCGCCGTGCCCGTGCTCGTCGCGTGGGCGACGCCGCCCCGCGCTGCGCGCACCGCCGGCGCCGAGACATCCGCCCCGCTCGCAGCGCTCGCACCGCCGCGGGCGCTGCGTTCCCCCGTCGTCGCGGCGCTGCTGCTCATCGCGGTGCTCTGGCTCGCGACAGCGACCGACGTGCTGCGCTGGACGCTCAGCCACCGCATCGGCACCGACCTCGCGATCGGCGTCGCCGCGGCGGCCGGTCTGCTGTTCGTCCGGGCGGTCGTCGTGCCGCGCACCGCGACGGCGGCGCGGGCGCTCGCGATCGTGCTGGTCGCGGCGGCCGTCATCGCCCTCGCCGCCGTGCTCGTCTCGACCGCGTCGTTGTGGGTCGCGGACTGGTTCGGCGCCCTCGCCCCCGCCTGGGGCGCGGAGCCCCTCGACGACCAGCGCCGGGCGGGAGTCGTCGTCGCGGGGTGCGGTCTCGTGCCACTGCTCGCTCTCGCCGTCATGGTCGCGCGCACCCCCAGACCCGCGGATGCCGCGTCCCGCCGTCTTGCGCGCCGCGAGCGCGACGCCGAGCTCGACGCGTACGACGCGGCGCTCGCCGCCGCCCGCCGGCACCCCGACCGCGATGCCTGATCGTCCGGCGCGGGAAGTCGCGGCATCCGGCAGGTCAGTTCGTTCCGCCGCCGATCGAGATCGCGACCGTCTCGTCGGGGTTGACGGTGATTCCGGCGTTCACCGTGAAGGGGACGTCGTCGCTGACCCGTCGCACCGACCCGTCGTAGAGCGACTGCACCGTCACCTGGATATGGGCGACCGCGGCGGTGTCGGGGATGCGCCAGCCGTTGCCGTCGGGCACGACCTGGATCGTCGGCTGCTGCGTGATCGACCACGTCGGAGTGCCCTCGACGCGGTTGCGCACGACATAGCCGAACGGGCATCCGGTGGGCTGCAGCACCTGCTGGGTCGCGCACTGCGAGAGGAACTCGTTCACCCGCTGCTGCACGACCGAGGTGAACTGCGCCGTCGGCTGCGCCTGAACGGTGACCGGGATGTCGACGCCCGGCGCGTTCGCCAGCACCGCCGTCCCGCTCGAGGAGGAGATGTCGGTGTCGATGCGGATCGCGTAGAGGGCAGGGGAGAAGACCAGCATCGCGATCGGCTCGGTCGGCTTCACGTTCTCGCCGTCGGGCGAGACCTGCCGCTTGTCGACCACGAATCCATTGACGCCGAACTGCATCGTGCCGAGCGCGGTGAGCGACATGACCGCGAGCGGACTCGTGGCGAAGCGCCAGGTGGGGAGCACACCGAGCTGCCCGTCGGGTGCGACGCGGAACGCGGTGGTGCCCGAGTGACCGCCGGCGGAGTACGAGACGGTGACGGTCGTGACGGCACCTTCGGACGACTCCGACACGACGTTCACGTCGGAGAGCTGGCCGAGCGCGGTCGATCGCAGCAGTGCGGACGAGGCCGTCGACGGCAGCCCGGCAGCGGACAGCTGATCGGGGGTGAGCGCCACGCCCGGGACCGCGAGCGCGTCGCCGGCCCGCCCATCCGACAGGAGGGACAGATAGTGCAGCACGAACGCCGTCGGGCTGTACAACGGGCGGTAGAGCGCCGCGGATCCGACGCCGAGACCCGCGAGCAGCAGCGCGGTCACGAGCGCGATCGACGTGAGATCGACCCACAACGGCCGACGCCGACGCACCCGGGGGGTGGCGGCATCCGGCTCGGCGACAGTCACCTTCACAGTGTAGGAACCGGGCCGCGCCGCCACCCGGGAAACGCCCCCACGGCTCGCGGGGCGCCCGCGCACCTAGCATGGACGGGTGCAGACGACCCCCCTCTCGAGCGAGCAGACGGAGGTCTACGAGCTCATCGAGGGCACGCGCGACAACGTCTTCGTGACGGGTCGAGCGGGCACCGGCAAGTCGACGCTGCTGCGCCACCTCGTCGAGCACACCGCCAAGCGCGTCGCCGTGTGCGCGCCGACGGGGGTCGCCGCACTCAACGTCGGCGGGCAGACCATCCACTCGCTGCTGCGCCTGCCGATCGGACTCATCGCCAACACCGAGCTCACCCAGCCCGAGGCGACCCGCAAGCTGCTCGGCGCCCTCGACATGCTCGTCATCGACGAGGTGTCGATGGTCAGCGCCGACCTCATGGACGGCATCGACCGGGCGCTGCGTCAGGCCCGGGGTCGCCGCGCGGAGCCCTTCGGCGGCGTGCAGGTCGTCATGTTCGGCGACCCGTACCAGCTCGCCCCGGTGCCGCCGCGCGGCGACGAACTGCGCTACCTGCACGACCACTACCGCTCGCACTGGTTCTTCGACGCGCACGTCTGGGCCGGCGAGACACCGGATGCCGCAGGCATCATCGACCTCGGACGCCACGGCGCCACCCTGCACATCCGCGAGCTGCGCGACATCCACCGGCAGTCCGACCCGGCGTTCAAGGCGCTCCTCGACGCCGTGCGGCACGGTCGCGTGACGGCCGACATGGCCGGAGTGCTCAACGGCCACGGGGCCCGCACACCGCCCGAGCCGGTCGACGGCGAGCAGCCGATCATCACCCTCGCGACCCGCAACGACGCGGTCAATGCGATCAACAAACGCCACCTCGACGCCCTCATCGGGCGATCGCAGACCGCCGTCGCGGAGATCAACGGCGACTTCGGCCGCGGTGATGCGTACCCCGCCGATGTCGAGCTGCAGCTGAAGATCGGCGCGCAGGTGATGTTCCTGCGCAACGACACCGCCGGCTACGGCGAGCCGCCCCGTTGGGTGAACGGCACGATCGGCACCGTCACCCGCATCACGGGAGACAAGGTGCGGGTGAGCGTCGACGGCGAGGAGCACGACGTCGAACCGGCGGTCTGGGAGCGCTACCGCTACGCGTACCACGCGACCACCCGTCAGCTCACGCGGGACGTCGTCGCCGAGTTCACCCAGTTCCCGCTGCGGCTCGCGTGGGCCGTCACGATCCACAAGTCGCAGGGCAAGAGCTACGACCGGGCGGTCATCGACCTCGGCTCGGGGGCGTTCGCGCCCGGGCAGACGTACGTGGCCCTGTCGCGGCTGACCTCCATCGACGGGCTGTACCTCCGCCGGCCGCTGCGCCCGAGCGACATCCGGGTCGATCCCGACGTCGCGCGCTTCATGGCCGCGGCCCGCTGACGCGGCGCCGCTGCGCGGGGCGGTCAGGCCGCGGCATCCGCCTTCGCGCGGGCGAGGTCGTCGAACAGCTCGGTGTTGAACCGGTAGGCGAGCAGCACCTCGTCGATCACCCGCTGCTTCTCGGCCTCGTCCCACGGGGCGGCGTCGAGCTGCTCGCGGTAGACGTCCTTGAACGCCTTGGGGTCCGCGATGTCGCCGAAGATGTAGAACCCGATGCCGTTGGTCTCGAACCCGAACCGGCGCGCCATCAGCTTGCCGATGAACAGTCCGCCCGACAGGTCGCCGAGGTAGCGCGTGTAGTGGTGGGCGACGAAGCCGCCCGCCCACGTGGCGCCGACCTGACGGATGCGGGCGACGTAGCGCTCGGTCGTCGGCAGCGGGGTGATGCGCTGCGTCCAGTCGTCGCCGATGAGGAACGCGAGGTCGGCCTCGAGGGCCGGCAGGCGCGTGAGCTTGTCGCTGATGAAGACGGATGCCACGGGGTCGCGGCGCATGCGCTCCGCCGCCCCTTCGAGCGCCTCGTAGATGAACCAGTGCTGGGCGACGAGAGCAACGTAGTCCTCGCGCGTGCCCTCCCCCTTGAGGAGATCGGCCATGAATCCGGCGCTCTCGCTGCCGGAGTGCGCGCCGCTGGAGCGCTCGCGCAGGGCGGTGGAGAAGGGGATGGGCGTCGTCATGTCGCCCACTATACCTTCAGGTAAGCGGAACCTAACCTTCGCGTTGCGTCAGAGCCTTTGCGCGGGTTCCTCGGAGGTCACTCGTGCGGACGCGGCTCGACGCCCAGGCGCCGGCAGGCCGCGTCGTAGAGCGCCACGATCTCGCGGCGCACCTCTCGCCGTTCGGTGATCTCGCCTCCCGGCCAGGGCACCTGCAGCGTCTCCTCACCGGTCGAGGTCGTATAGCGCCACTCGCCGGCCGAGCCGTCGAACCCGATCATCACTGCGCCGACAGCGTCAGCGTCACCGAACGCGCGCGCGATGAGCAGGTTGTCGTCGGCGTGATCGGAGTTCATGTGACCGAGGACGCCTGCGAGGGCGTCGGCGTCGAAGAGGTGGGGCATGCCTCCACCCTACGCACGGCCGGCGACCTCGTACGTCACCCCCGCACGGCGATGTCGGGAGGACATGCTTTGATCGGAATGTTCCCCGACGGTTGGAAGAGTGCGATGTCCCCTGCCCGCAGCAGCTACGGCGCGATCGGTCTCGTGCTGATCGGTCTGGCCTGTCAGGAGGTCGGCGCGTCGATCGCCGTGCTGCTCTTCCCCGCTGTCGGGCCTCTCGGCATGGTGATGCTGAGACTCGTGTTCTCGGCGCTCGTGCTTCTCGCGATCGCCCGCCCGCGCCTGCGCGGGCTCTCGCGAGACGCCTGGCTCTCGGCCCTCGCGTTCGGGCTCGTGCTCGCACTCATGAACGGTCTGTTCTACCTCGCCCTCGAGCGTCTGCCCCTCGGTGTGACGGTCACGATCGAGGTGCTCGGCCCGCTGACCCTGTCGATCATCGTCGCCCGCCGTGCGAGCGCCCTCGTCTGGGCGGGAATCGCCGCCCTCGGAGTGGCGGCCCTGGGCGGGGGCGGCTGGGATCGACTCGACCTGCTCGGGGTCGTGTTCGCGCTCGCCGCGGCCGCCAGCTGGGCGTTCTACATCCTCGCCTCCGCACGCGTGGGGCGGCTCTTCGCCCGACTCGACGGCCTCGCGATCGCGATGGCGGCGGGCGCGGTGGTCTCGCTGCCGTTCGGCATCGTCGACGCGGGCTCGGCCCTCGTGCGACCTGAGCTGCTCGGCCTCGGGGCGGCCGTCGCGCTGCTGTCGTCGACCATCCCGTACGCCCTCGAACTGTTCGCGCTGCGGCGGGTCGCGGCATCCGTCTTCGCGGTGCTGATGAGTCTCGGCCCGGCGACCGCCTCGGTGGCGGGATTCCTGCTTCTCGGACAGCATCTCGCCCTGCTCGAGATCGCGGGCATCGCGCTCGTCGTGATCGCGAGCGCGGGCGCCGTGCTCGCCGGCGCGCGCCCGCGCACCGTGCGGGCGCTGCCTGACGGCGCGCTGCCGCCGCAGGCCTGACTACCGGCTCGAATCGGCCCGCGTCGAGTGCCTGTCGATTCGGTCGACTGTGCGCGCCTTCCGGGGTCGTGCGGCCGGGTCGGGCTCAGTGCGTGAGCGCCGGGGCGAGTGCGGCCGCGACCGTTGACGTCAGATCGGCCCACGAATCGACGAACGCCGCGACTCCGCGCTCTTCGAGCAGCCGCGTGACATCGCCGAAGTCGACCCCCGCCGCGGCGAGGGCGTCGAGAACGGCCCGCGCGTCGGCATCGCGGGCGGTGACGGTGTCGCCCGTGATGATCGCATGGTCGAAGGTCGCCTCGAGGGTGGCGGCCGGCATCGTGTTGACGGTGCCGCGCGCGACCAGCTCGGTGACATAGCGGGTGTCGGGGAAGGACGGGTCCTTCACGCCGGTCGACGCCCAGAGCGGCCGCTGACGGTTCGCCCCGGCGGCGAGCAGCGCCCGTACCCGGGGCTCCTCGAACCGCTGCTCGTACAGGTTGTACGCGAGGCGGGCGTTCGCGAGCGCCGCCTGGCCGCGCAGGGCGAGTGCCGCGTCGGTGCCGATCGCCGCGAGCCGGGCGTCGACCTCCGTGTCCACGCGCGAGATGAAGAACGAGGCCACGGAGTGGATCGTGGTCAGGTCGAGGCGGTTCGCGCGCGCCTGCTCGAGGCCGGTCAGGTACGCGTCGATGACCTCGGTATAGCGTTCGAGGCTGAAGATGAGCGTCACGTTCACCGACACCCCGGCCGCCACCACGGCGGTGATCGCCGGAAGTCCCGCGCGGGTCGCGGGGATCTTGATCAGCACGTTGGGCCTCGCCACCGCGGCGTGCAGGGCGAGGGCCTGCGCGATGGTGCCCTCGGTGTCGTGGGCGAGCTCGGGGGAGACCTCGATCGAGACGTGTCCGTCGACGCCGCCCGTCGCGTCGTATACCTCCCGCAGCACATCGCAGGCGTCGCGCACGTCGTCGGTCGTGATGCGGAGGATGGCCTCATCGGCGGATGCCGCGGCCGCGGCTTCCCGCGCGAGTGCCGGCCCGTACCCCGCACCGCGGGGGATGGCCGCCTGGAAGATCGACGGGTTGGTCGTCACTCCCGTGACGTTGCGGGTGCGCACGAGTTCGGCGAGCTCGCCGGACTCGATGCGCTCGCGGGAGAGATCGTCGAGCCAGATGCTCACGCCCGCCGCGGCGAGGGCGGCCGTCGGCGTGCTCACGCTGTCGCCTCGATCGTCTCGTGCGCCGCCGCGACGACCGCGTCGACGGTGAAGCCGAAGCGGCGCTGCAGCTCGCCGGCCGACGCCGAGGCGCCGAAGTGATCGATGCCGATGACGCGGCCCGCGTCGCCGACGATCGCGTGCCAGCTGAGGGCGGAGCCTGCCTCGATGGATACGCGGGCTGTGACGGCGGCGGGTAGTACGTGTTCGCGGTAGGTGTCGTCTTGTTCGGCGAACCATTCGAGGCTGGGGGCGGAGACGACGCGGGCGGCGATTCCGTCGGTGGCGAGCTGGTCGCGG
>MDSZ01021052.1_pt1 | contig 12823 bp, 11 predicted proteins | sample 811201 | NCBI WGS metagenome assembly MDSZ01 (sample SAMN05326647, study PRJNA326480) | marine metagenome | isolation source: seawater | place: Indian Ocean: North | collected 2010
AAAAAGATACAATCTATGTTTATTCAGAAAAAGGTAATTTGGACTCAATGATGCTAGTTGTACTAATCTCTGAAATTGAAGAAGAATTACTTCTTAAGCATGATATTGAAATCTCATTAACTAGTGATAAAGCAATGTCAAAAAATACTCCTTTTGAGACTAACTTAAGTATTTTAAACTTAATAATTGAGAGTGATTTTTGAAATTAGCAATTATAACTGGTGCATCTAAAGGAATAGGATATTTTCTTAGTGAACAGTTAGTTAGTAAAGGTTATAAAGTATTAAATATTTCAAGAACCAAAAGTAATTTAAAAGAAGTAATAAATTATGAATTTGATCTATCAAACTTTGATAAAATCCCAAGTCTTGTAAAAGAAATTGTTAAAGATCATGGATCACCATATTTATTAATTAACAACGCTGGAATTGCATCCATGAACCACACTCTCCTTATGAAAAACTCGAAAGTTGTTGATATAATTAATCTAAACTTACTCTCACCTATAATTTTGACTAAAGAGATTGCAAAATTTATGATCAAAGGTGAAGGAAAAATATTAAATATATCTTCTGTAGCAGTTCCTTTGTTGCTTGAGGGAGAAGCAGTATATGCCGCGAGTAAATCAGGGCTTGAAATATTTTCAAAAATATTTGCTAAGGAATTATCGAATGTTAGTGTAGAGGTTACTTCTTTAGGTCTAACTCCTATCGCAACAGATTTAATAAAAAATGTTCCTCAAGACAAGATAAAAAAAATTATCGAAATGCAACCTATTAGAAAAGAGTATACAAAAATTGATGTATGGAAATTTTTAGAAAAATTTTTAAATGATAAAAAACAGTTGCTTAATGGAACAACCAATTATTTAGGTGGTTTTGAAGTTTAAAAAATATTATTGTAAATATGTTTTTACTTAAATTTAAATACAAGCATTTCTTGTAACATCTTAAAGGTATCTTTAAACACTCTTACACTAGAGTCAATGTCTGACTCCTCACAAACAATAGGTATCTCAGTAACTTTATATCCAGAATGAATTGCCTTGATACATATTTCTGCAGTAGCAAAAAAACTATTACTTTTAGGAATAATTTTTAATAAATCAACATTTTGCAAATTTATTATATAAGTACCTTGAGTATCGCCAATACCTACTCTAAAAAATATTAAAATCAAAAAGTTAAAAACTTTACTTAAAAAAACCCTTAAAAAACTCCTTTCTATTTGTGATAATTTATGCGCTTTTGATCCAATATAAAGATCAGAGGTTTGATCAGGTGATTTATTGAAATAATAATCTAAATCTGAAAATCCAAATGGTAAATCTGCAGCTGTTAAGATTAAAATTGAGTCTTTTAATTGAAAATTTTGATTTAAATAATTCATACCTGTTCTGATTGCTGTGCCAAAACCTTTTTTTGACTTGATTATATGAAATCGCGGATCGTTTTTAGTAAGAGATAAAACTTTTTCATAAGAGTTATCAGTAGATTCATTCTCTATAAATAAAAACTTTTCATTAGAACTTACATTTTCAAATTTGTTTTTTAATGCCTCAACGGTGTATTGAATAGTGTTTGACTTGTTGTACAGAGGTATTAAAAAAATTGAATTTTTCACAACAATTTACATCATTAAACTACTGTTAAATGTCTCAGTTAAATTATTTGTGAAGCTTGTTATATCAAATTTTACAATTTTTTTTGAATCATTTCATCATTGTACTCATGACTTCTAATTTCTATAAGATTAGTGTCTATTTTTGTTGTATTTTTGTAATGATTAAGGAAATTGTAAATTGATGAAATTTTAATGGCTTTTTCGTTGTATAAATTAAAAACACTATCACCACTCGAAGATATAAATTCAACTAATACATCAATTAATTCATGAATATAAATTAAATTAATGTAATTGTCGGGATTATTTACGGGAGAACTCTCGTTCCTATTCACTGCTTTGCAAATATTTGGTACAATTTTGTTTCTACTGTCACCCGGTCCAAATGTATTATCAAGAAAAACTTCTTTTAAGTCAAAATAGTGATTATTTTTTAAATCTCTCAAATAATCTGAAAAAATATTTTTTGTTTCTGTGTAGTACAATTCTTTAAATGAAGAATCAACATAAAAATTATACATAGTATTTATGTAAATAATTTTTTCCAAACTTTTAAGATTCAAAGAATCTAATATTTTTATTCCGTAATCAACATTTGCATATTTAATACTATCTCTATCTTTATTTTCTTTAGAAAAGTATGTTGCTAAATGTAAAAATGTTAGGTTATCAAAAAAGCTTAAATCGTGTATCTCTTCTCCAGATTGTAGATTATAAAATAGTAAATTTTTATTATTTTGTGTGACTCTATACAAATCAAAACTGTCTAATTTATTAACTATGCTTTGGCCAACAAAACTATTAACTCCTGATAATAATATTTGCTTTTTTTTCACTATAATGATTTCATTATAGAGAGCAATCCAATCAAACAAGTAGTCATTCTTGCTGGTGGTTTAGGGATAAGGATGAAAGAGATGACTGTTGACACACCAAAGCCAATGGTAATGGTTGGAGACATTCCAGTTGTACAACACTTAATAAATATTTTTGAAAAATATGACAAATTTGAATTTATTATATGTTCTGGTTATTTGTCTAGCGTATTAGAAGAGTATTTTGCTAGTTTTAGTAATGTCAAAGTAATCTATACAGGAGAAAGTACAAATACTGGAGGCAGAGTATTTAAGTGTAAAGATATTTTGGATAAAGAGTTTATAGTGACATACGGTGACGGCCTTGCCAACGTTAATATACAAAAACTAGTAGATTTTCATCATTCACACAACAAAATAGGGACAATAACTGTGGCAAAACCTGTTTCAAGATTCGGCATAGTAGATTTTAATAGCAATTATGAAGTTTTTAATTTTATCGAAAAACCAAAATTAGATAATTATATAAATATAGGATTCATGGTTTTTAAAAATGATTTTTTAAACTATTTAAATGAAAATTCAACCTTGGAATCTGAACCTATTAAAAACCTAGCAAGAGACAAAAATTTATATGCATTTATTCACGAGGGTTACTTTGAGCCAATGGACACATATAGAGAGTACTTAAATATGAATAAGCTATGGAACACTGGCAATGCTCCTTGGACTTTAGATATTTGATTTTTTATTATGAAAAAAATATTAATAACTGGTGGTTGTGGTTACATAGGCTCAAAGTTTGTTGAAACATATCTTAACGATTATGAAATAAAAGTCTTAGATACAACATACTTTGATAGCTACACACACAAAAACGTTTTTGTTATAAAAAAAGATATCAGAGAAATAAAAACTGAAGATTTGATTGATATAGATGTAATCATTCACATGTCTGAGCTATCTAATGACCCATTAGGAAATTTAAATGAAAAAATAACGCTTGAAATAAATCATAAAGGAACTGTTAAACTTTTAAATTTAGCAAATAACTCTAAAATTAAAAAATTTATCTACATGTCATCTTGTAGTGTATATGGAATAAGTGATTTGCACTCAGACGAGAACTCTGATGTAAAGCCATTGACTGCATATGCTAAAGCAAAAATATTGAACGAAAATTATATTTTAAAAAATAATTTTAATTTTGAAACTGTAATATTGAGAAATGCGACAGTTTTTGGATATTCTCCAAATTTAAGATTAGATCTTGTTGTAAATGATCTTGTATTTAATGCTCTAAGAAACAATAAACTAGAACTTACATCTGATGGAACACCAAAACGACCATTTATTCATGTAAAAGACTTGGTTAGAATTCTAACTTTATTTATTGAATCACCAAAAAATTTAGATAAGGAAATATTTAATATTGGTCACGAGTCATTAAATTATTCAATTAAAAATGTTGCTGAAATTATTAGAGATAAATTAAATATTTCTGATATATTTTATGGTAAAAAAGATTCAGATCAAAGATCATACCTGGTGAATTTTAATAAATTTGATAAATTTCTTAAATACAATTTTGAATTTGACTTAGATAAGGGTATCCAAGACTTGATTAATAATTATGAAAATACAGAAAACTCAATTAATCATAAAAGAATTAGAAAGATTAATTATTTGTTAGAGGAAAAATTATTAGACAAGAATCTATATTGGATTAATTGAATTTATTTATAAATTCATCAACTCTGTCCTCTAGATAATCTAACATATCCGAAGACAGCCCAGGGTATACACCTAACCAAAATGAATTTTTCATAACTATGTCTGCATTATCTAAATTTTTATATATTTCAAATACTTTATCTTTGTATGCTGGCTGTCTGATTAAATTACCGCCAAACATAAGTCTTGTTGCAATATTATTTTCATTTAAAAATTCTACAAAATCATTTCTAGAAAACTTAATATTATTTTTAAGTGTTATTGCATAACCAAACCAACTAGGGTCAGTATTTTCCTCAGCTTTATGCAAGATAAAATAATTATTATATTTTGAAAAAATATTATTAATTCTTTTCCAGTTTTCCTTTCTTTTTAATATAAAACTTTCAAGTTTATCTATTTGAGCTACTCCAATAGATGCCTGTAGGTCAGTTGCTTTTAAGTTATAACCAATATTTGAGTATGTAAATTTATGATCATAACCATATGGTAAATCACCTAATTGCCAATCAAATCTCTTGTTACAAGTATTATCATGACCACTTTTACACCAACAATCTCTACCCCAGTCTCTGAATGAATCAATTGATAACTTTAACCTATTACTATTTGTAAGAACTGCTCCACCTTCTCCCGTTGTTATATGGTGAGCAGGATAAAAACTTAAGGTTGAAATATGGCCTATAGTACCAGTAAAATCCTTACCAATTTTAGATCCAAGCGCGTCGCAATTATCCTCAATTAACCAAATATTTTTATCATCACAAAAATCTTTTAACCTTATTGCATCAAAAGGGTTTCCAAGGGTATGTGCCATAAAAATAGCTTTGGTATCTTCGTCACACGCACTAACAATATCGTCAAAGCATGGGTTATATGTCTCAAGCTGGTTATCTACGAATATAGGTATTAAATTATTTTGAAAAATTGGATTCACAGTTGTAGGAAATCCAACTGCAGAGGTTATCACTTTATCACCTTCTTTAAGATGATTTTCAATCTTTTTGTTTGTTAATGAACTCAGCGCGACTAAATTTGCCGAAGAACCACTATTGACTAAGCGAACGTGCTTAATATCTAAAAATTTTCCCAATTTATCTGAAAATAGTTCAGAATAATCACCATCCGTTAACCAAAAATCTAAACTAGCTTTAACTAGGCTTTTTAACTCTCTCTCGTCAAAAATTCTTCCATTAACGGGAACTGATGAAACATAAGGGACAAAACTATTTTTACTTTTATGTCTTATTTTGTAATATTCTTCAACAAGGTTGAGTATATTCTCTTCTAAATCTTTAATTTTTTTGGTGTCGGTCATAGATTAATATTTTCTTTAAAATTTTTATAAGCTGGTAGGCTTAGGTCCCTGTCTGAAATTATAGGATTTTTAACCCCCCAGTCAAATCCAGCTGAAAGTGGGTTAAACCCAATTTCACTAGATTGTACGTGTTCTCCAGATTGTAGGTACAATACAATTGTTTCTGAACTATTAGATAAAAAAGCGTGAGCAAAACCATAAGGAATGAAAAGGGACTTATTATTTTCACTATTTAGTGTATATTCGTAAATTTTTCCAAAGTTTTTACTATTTTTTCTTATATCAATACATACATCAACAATTTCACCCTTTACACATGTGACAATTTTTTTGATTTGGTTTGGATTTTTTTGTAGATGAAATCCTCTTATAACATTTTTTTCTGATACTGAATAAAAGACTTCATCGATTTGTATACCCCCCAGTTCATTGTTGGCAATTTTTAAAAAAGAACCTCTAAAATCAAAAAAAGGATAGTTTTCGATAATTTCTATTTCATTTTTTAAGTATTTATTCACAGTAATTTTTGTTTCATATAAATTAAGAATAATATAATGTCGTAAGATTAGTAATTTAATATTCTAAAGAAGTTAACCCACAGTCAATTTCTATGTTACTTAAATCAGAGATGTTCTCGAAAATATAAAAATTTTCAATGATCTCACTAATAATAAATTCATCACCCAAGACTTGATCCACCTGATCTTCACTTAGAAGAAATTCTTCTAGATATTTTTGAGAACTAAGTTGTTGTAAATTAGAAATAGCAACGAATTCAACTTCATAACATTTGAAGTACCTACTCCATAAATTTTTATCTTCGAAGAGGTAGGGATTTTGTGTTTTATCGAACTGAAAAAAATAATTAAAGTATAACTTTTCAGAAAATAAGTTTACAAGACCTGCGTTCGGGTAAAAGACTATATTTCTGTCTTCATATCTTTCAAGTACATAAAGAGCATTTAGATCTTGGATAAAATATTTATTTTCGTTTAAGAATCTTTCTTCATAAGTTGTAAATGTTGATTTTGGTGTATCAAAATATTCATAGTTCACTCCAAAGAAATTAAATGCAAAAAACAAAGAAAATACTAAAGAAGCATAGAAATATTTTTGCAAATTATTTTGGGAATTATTATATGAAATAAAAATTGATATTAGAAATATTGATGACAAAGCATAAAATGAGTTAACTCCTTGAGAATATTGAGATGATATTAAAATCGATAAAAAAAATAAAGATATTATTTTTAAATTAACATTTTTTTTAACTGAAAAAACTCTAAAAACTAAACTAAATAAAATAAAATAAAATAGAAAAAATCTCAAATTTCTCAAATGCTCAAATAAGTCATTTAAGTAAATAGATCTAAAATTTAAACTAGTAAGAAAATAAAATCCTAAATAGAAAATTGATAAAGATGCAGAGTTTAAATACTTAGAAAACCTTTCATTTTCTAAAAGTGTAATTAATCCAAGAAATATAAGAAAAATTATAAATACAAAAATTGGCCTTACTTCTCTCTCAAAGCTGAAAATAGAATTAGTTACAGGATGGTCAATGTGTTTTAGAATTATATAACTGTATAAACCAGCAAGTCCAAATAAATAAAAATTAACATACTTTAATTTTTTCTGAACAAAATATTCTAAAATAATAAAACAGCAAATGGAAAATATTGCAAAATCTACTAAATTTATGTCGCTTAAGCTAAAAGGTAGTAAGCCTTTCAATCTACTCTTACTTGGGTAAATTAGTGTTTGTGAAATAAAGTCAATGAACGTACCTTGAATTAAATAATAAAAAAATATTAATAACCCTGAAGTTATATTTCCAATTAAAAAATTTTTGAAATTTTTTTTAAAATAAAAATATATTAATAAGTAGGTTGTAAATATTATAAATAACCCAATATTTTGCTTAAATAAGATATTGAATGATGCTACAAAACCAACAAAAAACTGAAAATATTTTTGGTTATAAAATCTTTTAGACAAAATTAATCTCAAAGTGATTAATGAAAACAAGAATGCATCCGCGTCATAAGAAAATTGTGAAATACCAGAATACGGACCTATTAATAGAGAAGTTATTGTAATAAAGTATCTAGTATTCTGTTTTTTAGATATATGAACTGATAAATCATAAATCAGTTTAGAAAAAATCAAGTTAGAAACAAACATCCATATATAGACAATATTTAAATTTTTTCCAAAAATTGAAATAAATCCAGAAATGATTCTGAATGTAAGCTCAGGATAAGGTAAAAAGAAATCTTTATAAGGAAGAAAGCCTTCATTTATAAAAATTGCAACATTAAACATAAATGATAAATCATAAAGTGCAATATATTTAAACGAAGTTAAGACACTTACAAAACTAAAAAAAAATATAGATATCAAAAATAAATAATGAAAAAGATTATTTTTATCGAGATTAATCACTATTTGAGTCAACTTCTTTTATATAAAGGGGTCTTTTTTTGACTTCATCTATGATAACTCCTAAAAAGCTGCTTAATATTCCCAATATTAAAAGTGTAAAAACATTTAATATTATGAGTAAACTCAATCTTGGCTCAATTTGTATTAACAAATCACCTGTAAGTACAAAATAAAAAAGTGTAAATAAAATAAAAATTAATGAAACAAAGAACAAAACAAGCGATATTGCAGGAATTATATAAAGAACTCTTGTAGACAATGAAAGAGGAAGTTTGAAATAGGAAACCATGGTTGACAAATTTAAGTGTGATTTGCCATATTTTCTAACTCCTTTAACGGAGTCAATAATTTCAAACTTAAACCCCGGCCAAATTAAAATTCCTCTCAATAAATATGAAGTTTCATTAACACTTTTTATAAAATTTATGACATTCCTAGAAATTATTCTAAAGTCACTTACACCAGGGATTATTAAATTACTGGAAGCAAAATTGGCCCATTTATAATAAACGTATGTCCCAAGCTTTCTAATTAAATTTTCTCTTTTCTTTGGTTTATATCTAACAACAACTTGTTCATTTCCTTGTTCCCACAGATCTATAAGTTGCTTAATATCACTTGTATTATCCTGCAAATCGCCGTGAATCAATATCGCAGCATCAGCATTAGTTTCATCGATACCGGCTTTTAAAGCACCATCTATTCCGAAGTTCCTAATTAAATGGATAGTTTTTGTTTCAATATCTTCATAATGTAAGCTACCTAAGATTTTTTTAGAATTATCTGTTGAACCATTGTTAACAAATAGAATTTTAAATTCGATTTGCTTATCTATCTTTAATTCACTACTTATATTTCTTATATTTTCAGTGAGCTCTAAAATTGATGATTCTTCATTAAAAATTGGAACAATTATGTCTATTTTCTTCATATAAATTCTTAATTTCTATAGTAGTGCTATAAATTAAAAAATTTCTTTAAGATTATCCGTAAAAAAGAAATCTTTAAAATTCAGATTTTTGATACTTCAAATATAAACTCATGACTTTTCTCAATTAATTCAATATGATCAAAGTCTAAATTTTTTTTATTAATATTTTCAATAAATGTATTTAATTGAACTTTTGCTGTTTCAGGCCTATCTAATGGCTCGATTTTAAAATGTTTATTTGTCTGCGTAATAGAACTCTTTTTACTTTGCAAACTACCTTGTTTTGTAACATAGATTATTTTTTCAATCAAATCAATAAGATAAATAGAGTTTTTGTCCATAATTTCAATACTTCTTTTTTTAACTTGTGATTCTCTACTAGTAGAAATAAAAACACTAATGTTATTATTTATTTTTAATAACATTTCCAAAGTTTCAATAGTGTTTTTATTTTTAATTTTATTTGATCCAATTATTTCTATTTTTTTTGGATTGAATAAATGATATATCAGAGAAATATCATGTAGCAGTAAGTCTTGAATAACATCACCTAAATATCTATCACTTGAAACTCTAGGAGAATGTCGGTTTATATGTATTGACTTAATGTTATCAAATTTTAATTTTTTCAACTCACTAATCACTGGATTATAAATTTCAATTAAACCACAACGTAATATGGTATTGTTATTTTTCGCAATTTTAATAAGTTGTTTCATTTCATGAATAGAGTCTGTTATAGGCTTTTCAACTAAAACTGGAATTTTTAATTTTAAAACATCAGAGGCATGTTGAAAGTGATGTTTATTAGGTGATGAAATAATTACACCATCAATTTCACTAGTTTTTATGTAATCCAAAAAATTTTTATAATCATTGAACTGTTTAATACTTTTGTTTAAGGAAATATTAACTTTCTTCTTATCAAATACCGCATCTAATGAAGTATTGTTGTCTTCATTAATAGACTTATGATGAATTGACCCCATTGATCCATAGCCAATGATTGCAAGTTTATTTAATTCCATGTTTGTAAAATACCTTATTTATCGAATTTTCTAAGTGTTGTTTTTCATTTTTTTTCATATATGGGAACAATGGAAACGATAGCACCCTTTTTGATAATAAGTTTGTATTTACTAAATCATCCGACTGATAATTTATATTATTTAGAGCCTTTTGCATATGTACAGGTTTTGAATAATAGATAGAGGTTGAGATATTTAATTTCATAAGATCTTCTTGTATTTTATTTCGTTTAGAGGGAGGTAGTTGTATAGTGTAATAGTTGTAAAGTGTATTTTTTGAATTGTTAAAATTAGCTATATTTTCAAATTTATCAAAAATCTTATTGTAAAACAAAACAAGATTATTTCTACTTTCTTTCATTTTCTCAAAATTTTTCAATTTTTCAAAAAGTGTGAAAGCATTGATAGAATCCATTCTTGAATTAATTCCAGATATTTCATGATCATAACTTCCAGATTGACCGTGATTTTTGTATTTTTTAATAGTTCTAAAAATTTTTTCATCATTTGTTAATACAAAGCCACCATCTCCGATACCCCCAAGTGTTTTACTTGGATAAGTTGAAAAAGCATTAACATTTCCAAAAGTACCAAGTAATTTTCCATTGATGGTTTTAGAACCAAAAGATTGTGCACAATCTTCAACCAAATGAATCTTGTTTTCTATGCAGTATGTATGAATATTTTCTATATCTGAATCGTTTCCATATAAATGTACTGGGATAATGCATTTTGTTCTACTAGAAACAAGAGGAGCTATTTTATTTAAACTTAAACAGTAAGACTCTTTTTCAATATCAACAAAAACTGGAGTAGCACCAGAATTAATTACAACTTCAGCAGTAGCAAAGTAGGTAAATGAGGGAAGAATTACTTCATCACCTAATCCAATATTTAATGAATACAAGGCACACGCAAGAGCATCAGTGCCAGAATTTAAAGTTACTGCAAACTTTACACCAAAAAAAGAACATAATTCCTCTTCTAAGTTTTGTACGTTTGACCCTCCTATATAATTTCCAGATCTCAATTCACGGGTTAATCTTGAGTTGTATCTATTTATATAATTAAGTTCTCTTGAAGGATTTGATATAGGAATTACAGGTCGATTATTTGAAGCCATAATATATATATTTTAACTGATAATTTGTATGAAAAATATATTATTTATTGACATAAAAGCAATTTAACGGTTATTAATAGTTATCATAATTTAATATAACTAACTAGAAAATTTCAAGTTATTATTTTCATTGTGACTAAAAACAATCAAAATAAATTAAATTTAAACAGCAAAATATCAAATTCAGCTGGATTAATATTTTTAATTTTTTTAAATTATTATTTTTACTTTAATAACTTTACTTCTGCAATACCCGGTAGATATTTATTACTAATTTGTTTATTAATCAATTTAGTACTTTCTTTGAAGTTTGATTTTTTAAATAAACATTCTTTAAATTTATATATATTAATTTCCTTAACAATCACAAACATTCTTTTTAATGAAGCCTACCTTTTATCTTTTAGGACTTTTGAACCATTTCATTTACTTAATGTATTATCAATAAGCTGTATTGTTCCAATTTTTTTAAAAAACTTATTTTTTAAAAATTTTTATGTAGCCAATATCTTACTTTCTATTTTAATATTTGAAAATCTTCCATTTTTTTTAAACAGAATTAATTTTTTTAAAGATAATTCTGAAATATATTTATTTTTATTTTTTATATTAATTATTCAGATTCAAAAAAATAAAGACAATGTATATTTTATTTTACCTTTTTTGCTGATTTCAATTTTCCTTAATTTCTTCGTCAGCTTATTTGCAATTTTTTATTTTTTACAAAAAGAAAAAATTGCAAAGCAAAATCATCTGATTATTCTTTTTATAACTTTTGGTTTCTATATCTTTAGTTACTCAGGAGTGATAATTCAATCTTTAAAATTAAATATTGATAATTATGTATTTTTCTTTACTGGATTACGGTCAAATTATCTTAGCGAACCAGTTTATTTTGGAGCAATAGATAATAAAGGATTTTTTCTTTTTGAGATTTATAAGTATTTAAGTAAGTTCGCTTCACTTTTAGGGATAGAACAATGGAACTATATTTTTATAGGATTGTGTATTTTTCTTATTATTTTTATATACATTTTTAACAAAGTTTCTGCAATTTTTGAAAATTCACTCCTTATAAAATTACCTCTTATCCTGCTTGTTATGAATGATGTTTTATTTGATGTTGATAAAACTGTAAGGTTTGGAGCAAGACTTATTGGGTCTTTATTAATTTTGATAGGAATATATTTTATAATAAATAAAAATCTGTTTGTTGGATCAATATTTCTAACTCTATCAAATTTTGTTTTAATCTCTTTTATAATTCCCACACTTTTTATTGTTTTATTTTTATTGTTTGAAGATAAAAAGAATTTAGTATTTATAAAATATTTGTTAATTAACCTATCTGTAATTACACTTTATTTATTTTTAACCAATCAATTAGATTATTATTTTCTAGTTCAAATTGAATTTTTATTATCTGCTTCTAGTCAAGGTCTCAATACTAATTTATTTTTACGGTTTATGATTCTATATTTTTTACCATTTTCACTTATATTTTTATCCCTAAAAAATAATTTTTTAAACGACAAAGAAAAATTCATTTCCAATATATTTTTAATCTGGCTATCAGGTGAAGTTTTTCATTTATTTTTAACTAATGCAAGGTACAGCCATTATAAAAATTTATTAATTATTCCAACTGTTTTTGTAATCTCAATTTTTTTTCTAAATTTAAAAGAAATACGGTTCTATGGAATAAAGTTAGTAATTTTGGTAATCATACTTAATTTCTTAGTTTCAGATAATTTACCAAAACATTATCAACCGCATGTAAATATTAATAGCTTGAATACATTTGAA
>MDSZ01077844.1_pt1 | contig 12823 bp, 13 predicted proteins | sample 811201 | NCBI WGS metagenome assembly MDSZ01 (sample SAMN05326647, study PRJNA326480) | marine metagenome | isolation source: seawater | place: Indian Ocean: North | collected 2010
AAAGACTTTTCCTAAAAATTGGGTACATATTCATACAATTCTAATGTTAGATAAAATTCCTAGATATTTAGCAACTCCTTATCATTGTTTAATTCTTGCTGCATGGCATTTTTCATCAACTGAAGATAAAATTAAACGATTTCACAGGCAAATATCTTATGGATGTAGAAGAGGAGAAACTATTTACAATAATCTCAATAATTGGATAAGATCTCTAAAAAAAGAAGATTGGTATTAACTGTCTAATGAACAATAAGAAAAAATCATCCATACATGAAGACAGATATTGGCATTCAGCAATAATTATCACTGTTGGTTGTGTTGTGCTCGGATATGTATCAATTCCTTTCTTTGATGAAGAGGATGATAATATTGAGGGATTTGTACTGTTAATCTTTATATGTTTTCAAGCAGTTAATTATTTCCTTTATAAAATTCTTCATCCGAACAAAGATCAAAAATAATGAAAAAAAATAATTATCAAATAGGACGGGAAACTAGATATAAAAAAATCAAACCATTAAAAAAGTTTTTTAAATCTAAGTCTATCAACATAAAAAATTTTGAAAAAAACTTAAATAAATACCAACGAATACATAATAATTTTATGGTCTGGAGAAAAAACTTTAAATATCCAGAATTAGACTATCTTAAAAGACTTGAAACAATTAAACCTTTACCATCGGATAAATTGATTTCTGATTTAGCGCAAAGTATTTGCGAACTTAAGAAGCTATTTATTGAACTTAAAAATTTTAAAGCTGGTGCAATATTCAAATTATTTTTAAATCACATATCTCAGTGTATAAAAACTAAATACAAAATTAAATATGCATCCAAAGGATTTTTGGGGGTCAGTCCTGTTTCAAGGGATATAAGTCAAATAACTGATTTGATCGTTGAATATTTCTTAAATATAAGAAGTGAAGAAGACGATCCAAAAGCTAATTACAGTTGTGGGTGCAAAAAAATTAAAGGCTATAAATATTTTAAATTATATGAAAAAAACCAATTTGTTTGCAAAAAATGCAACACCTATGCTTCTAGAGATCCGATTAAACCTTGGAACGAAGATCCTGACTCGAGTATTTATTTCTCATCAGATGGCAACAAAATTGAAGGAAAAGATTACAGAAAAAAATTAAAAGAATTTAAAACGCTTATAAATAAAAGACATAACAGCTTAGTATTAGAAAAAAATTATTTTGGTGGAAAGCCAAATAAAATATTAGTAGTTGAAAAATTAATAAATCTTTTTTTTGAAATTAATTTATTTTTGGAAGATGGCAAAATAGAATTTTATTTATTTAATCAACCCCAAAAAAAAGAATTAATAAAAGATACGGATAGAATTCTACTTAATAAAATAAATTTCGACAGAAACAATAGAGAAGAAATAACTTTATATTGGGGTGAGATAAAAGATGATAAACCTCATGGAAAAGGTATTTCTGAGAAGTATGAAATAGACGATATTAATAGAAAAATTATAAAATCTTTATCTCCTCTTTGGTGGAAAAAATATTCAAGAGATCTAAAAGCTAAAGATCTTGTTGGACACATAATTACTGAAAGGTATGAAGGTGAATGGGCTAATGGAAAAAAAAATGGAAAGGGTGAATTAATCACATACTATGACCCTGCTGACGTTTCAAATAAAGATTGGACACCACAAATTTATGAAAAACTAAAAGGTATATTTAAGGATGATATTTTATTTAATGGGAAATCTAAAGGCGGCGGGTTAGCTAAAATTTTTAGAAACGGAAAAGAAAAAATAATTTAAATCTTAGTGTGATCAATTTGTGACCAAATAAATATTTTTAGTTGTATGAAAATTAATTAACGTCGATTTCATTGGTAGCGAGGGGCGGAGTCGAACCGCCGACCCCAGGCTTATGAGTCCTGTGCTCTAACCAACTGAGCTACCTCGCCATATAATTTTTTTGATTTATACTACTTAATTCTAATTTTGTCTTCATCAGTTTTTTTAAATTTCACTTTATCAAGCACAGGATGAAAGGGGCCCTGTTTAATTTCAATAAGTGAACATTTTTTTATCACCTTAAACCCATGAGACCCTTGAATTAGAATAGCGATATCATTTTTTTTTAAAATTTTACTATATAAATATTTAGTTTTTGATGCATAAAAATCAATTCTGAGGACTCCATTTTTTATAAAAAGAACCTCGGCAGTTTTATTTATTTTTCTTATAAAATTTCTATGTGTGTGTGGTTTAATAAAATGATTTTTAGCATGATTCATAAAGCCTAATTGTAAAGTAAAAAAATTTGGTGTTACAAACTTTATACCTTTTTTTCTTGTATATTTTTTTTCATTTATAATTATTGCTAATATTTTCTTTTTATATACAATTTTCTGCATTTAATAATTTTGTTCTATTTTAAGATCATTTTCCATCATTATAGAGATTAATTTTTCAATATTTGTTTTATTTCTAAATTTAAAAACTCTTTTAGCTTTGTTAGTATTTCCAATTAAAGTTGCATTTTTTTTGACTCTAAAAAGTTTTTTATCTATTTTTATGTATTCTTTATAATTAAGGCCTACATAATCAAAACACTTTTTTACAAAATATTCAACGCTATAACTTTTTCCTGATGCGATTACAAAAAAGTCTGGATTTTTTAACTGCATTATTTTATAAGCTGCCTCAACATAATCACCAGCATATCCCCAATCAATTCTTGATTTAATATCGCCTAAAATAAGAGTTTTTTGTTTTCCATAGAATATTCTTGCTACCGCTTTTGTTATTTTTCTCGTGACGTATTCCTCAGGTCGAACCTCGGATTCATGATTGTAAAAAATCGCACCACATATTTTCATATTATAAAGATTTTTATACATTTCACACGCGTAATAAGCTGAAACTTTACCAAGAGCATAAATACTTAGTGGTGTAAACTTTTCACTTTCGTTCTGTCTTTTATTTTTACTATTACCAAATATGTTGGATGAAAAAGGTTGAAAAAACTTTGATCGCGGGGAGTAATTTTTTACAATTTCAAGAATTTTTATTACTGAGGAGCCTGTAACATCGAAAGAATAGGATGGTATTTCAAAACTCCATCTTACGTGATCTTGATCAGCAAAATTATAAATTTCGTCTGGTCTTAAATTTTTTATCAAATTTTGAATTGAGATTAAATCAAGCAAATCACCATGATGAATTGTAAAATTAGGACTCTTTAGTATGTCATTTAAATTATTTAAATTACCAGTGGCTGACTTTCTAACCATTCCATGGACTTTAAATTTTTTCTTTATAAGAAATTTAGCCAAAAAAGACCCGTCTTGGCCTGTAACTCCCAGAATTAATATTTTTTTTTTTCTTAGGCATTATTTTTTATTATCTTTAATTTAGGAAAAGGTACTATAAATTTTCCACCTCCCCTAAGCCAATTTTTTTCTCTTTTTACGAACTCTTTAATAAAAGACCAAGGAGTTACAAGAAAATAATCTGGATTTAAATTTCTTGCTTCGTCTTCAGGTATAATTTTTATTCCTGTTCCAATCGTATAACGCCCCCATTTCGTTGGTGTTCTTTCTGCAGCGTAAGGAATTTTTTTATTGTCTAAATTATAGTATTGTAAGAAAGTATTTCCTTTAGTTGAAGCCCCATAAAGAAATATTTTTTTATTTTTTTTCAATTGTTTATTTACAAAATTCACAATATCCTTTTTATTCTTTTTGACTCTAGAAACAAACTTTTTCATAAGATTGAGAACATTTTCATTGTTAAGTTTTATACTACCTTTTTTATATTTTCTACAATATATACGGTAGCTTCCACCATTAATGTCATTTTCCTCTATTTTAAATATTTCCATACCATTATTCTCAAATAAATATTTAAGTGATTTTAGTGAGTAAAATTCAATATGTTCATGACAAATATTTCCTAAATCATTCTGTTTTATCATTGATTTTAAGCACATTAATTGAGCTATAAAAACTCCCTTATCATCTAGTGATTTTGCAGCATCACTAATAAATTTATTGGGTTCTTCTAAATCATAAAACATACCAATAGCAGTGATAATTTTTGGTTTTTTAATTTTTTTTCTTTTTAATATTTTGTTTAACTCTTTATACGACCAGAAATTGTTAATTACATGGTCACAATTTGTGCTTAATTCTTTTTTGAGATTGTTTGCCGGTTCACATCCAATTGTCCTATAGCCATTTTTTTTATAATATTTTAATAAAGTGCCATCGTTAGCGCCAATATCTAGAACAACATCATTTTTTTTTAAATTTATATGTTTTAAACTTTCAGTATATATATTTTTTAATGCATCTTTCATAATCTTTGTTACCCCAGACTTATACCAATAAAATCTTCTGTACATTAATTCTTGAGGGGCAATATGAGATAGCTGAATGAGTGTGCAATTTTTACAGTAAAGTAAATTCAATGGAGATTTAATTCCTTTTTTAATTTCTTTTTCTTTTACAAAATTACTTACATACAAATTTCCTACATTAAATAATGAAACTAAATTTGGGCCTTTGCAAAGCAAACATTTTTTAACTTTTTTAATTTTTTTATTCATCTAAACTCTTTATTATAACAAAAAATCATTTTATTCATTTTGTTTTTTCGTACAAAATTTTGAAAAAATTTTCAAAATGAGATTGAAAGTAAAAGTCATGAGCATTTAAACCATGAACTTGAGCAGCAGGAAAACCTGGGCAGGCTTCTAAAAGTCTTGGAATTTTCATCGCTTCTGCTAAAGTCATACCTACTGAAGAATTTCCTATAAATATTCTACCTGCTTTTATAATTTGAGCCATTTCTAAAAAGTCTTTACAATTATAATATTCAAGGTTTTGAATTTCTTTTTTTAGCTCATTGTATTCATCTTTTTTACCTACGAACAATATATTATTGTAATTTTCTAAAAATTTATAACTAATAAATTGATTTTGATATCTAAGTGATCTTAAAATGACAATCTTCTCTTTTATGATTTTATGTGGCTCTATTTCTAAATAACTCTTATTTATATCTGGTTGTACTCCAGTGATTTGGAATCCGTATCTTAAATTATCAAAAAGTAAATTTATTGGAAGCTGGCGAATTAAATCAAAGTTAATATCAATAGATTGATCCGAGTGAATGTCTATTTTGTTAATATATTTTTGATTTTTTAAAAGTGGATATAACATGTCATAAATCCTTTTATTTAAATATATATTCTCGTGTTGAAAATTATGAAGTTTTACTTTTAAAGGTTTATTAAGATTTAAATATAAATCACAAGTATGAGTTGAAGCTAATTCTTTTATAACTGGTAAAGTATTTATAATATCTCCAATATGACCTGAGTGAAAAAATGTAAGACTTTTTTGATTTTTAATTTTGTTTTGTATCAGATTTATCTCTTTCGCAAATTTTGTCTCAAATAGTTTTAAAGAAGCTTTAGTTCTAATGGTATTTTTCAAATCCAAATAGGCTCGTTTATCAAATAGTTTATACCAGTATTTTAATAAAGGATAATTTTTCATTTAAATTTAGATTATCAATATGTCTGTATAGTTATTTTTTTTAATTGAATTTAATTTTTTATATAAGTTCATTATTTCTCTTTTTTCTAATTTTCGTTTAATTAATGGCATATGTAAATCATAATAATACTTATAGTTTTTAAATATAAAATTAAAACCTTTCATCCAATTACTGCCCATCAAAAATGGAGCAAATTCAAAAACAATTGGAATTTTTTTGTTAAGAGTTAGCTTTGATCCCATAAATATTAACGGCTCATGACCTTGTGCATCCATAAATATTAATGCATTTTTTTTGTTTAAACCTTTTGTATAATTATCTAAAATATCACTTTCAATAAGTTCAAGGTTTTTATTTCTTCCTTCAACTATTCGGTAGTCCCCACTATTTTGAAATTTTTTTAATTTTAATAAATTTTTTCTATTACTTAATGCTAAATTAAATATTTTTGCTTTTTTTCCTAAATTATTTAAAAAAATATTTGCTACTAAAAGATTAAAGTTTTTTTTTGATGGTTCAAAAGCTATCAAGCCCTTAAAATATTTTTTTTTAAGTGCTGGGATACAAGTTGAGCCAATATGTGCACCAATATTTATTAGAGTATTTCTGTTTTTTTTTATTTTTAAAACTTTTATTGCTTTCTTTAATATTTGATCGTCAAAACTTCGATCAATAAATAACTTTTTTGAAATCCAGTCTGAGGAGTGCATCACATACTTTATTTCTTTTATTTCAGAATATAATAATTTATTTTTTGATAAATTAGTGTTGTAAATAGCGCTTCTTACCATTTTTTTAAAATTTTGATTGTTGGTTTTTTTTTCAATTGATAAGATTTTTTTTGTTATAGACTCAGCTGTTCTGTAAAATCTTTTTTTAATATTATTCATTGAATTTTTTTTTCTAAATCTTTTATTGATACTTTAATATGGCCATATTGATTATTAAAATTAATACCTATTGGTTCGGAACTGACTGAGGTGTAATTAAGTTTGTTATTTTTTGCGAGATTTCTATACATATTTCCAGAAGTGGTACTTTTAAGTTCTACCACTTTAGTATTAGCTTCACAAAAACAAAAATTTGCAAATCCAGCACCATGTAAACCAACTATTAAAGCGGCATTATTCATAATTCTTGCCTGCTCTTCAAAAGAGTAATCACTTAAAGATAAAATTGTAAAACCATTTTTTTTCAAAAAAGACTTCACTTCATTTTCATTTAATATAGATCTTAAATTTTTATTATTTGAAACAGAGTCTTTTCTATCGATATAAATTTTAGAAGGATAATTTTTTTTGTTTGAGTGCGATTTGTCTAGTAATGAAATTTTCAACCACTCAGAAATCCAAATAGGAATATTTTCTATTTCTTTGCTAGCATCATTCTTCAAACAATATGGATGTTGAGTCACTATTATTTCATCCGAAATAATGTGTCTAAATTTTTTACTAGTTAATCTTTTTTTTAAGGGTATTTGTAATTTATCAAGTGTCTCTTTTTGATATTTAAATGAGTCATCAGGTAATAAAAAATAGTCTATTTTAGAAATATCAAAAATTTTTTCACAAATTTTTATTCTTGGCAAAACATCAAATAACCAATGAAAATAATTATCATTACCAGCGCCTCCAGTAAGTAAAGATAAAGTTACACCGCTTAATTTTTTTTTAAACCTTGGAGTTCCCTTTTTAAAAACAACATTTTTAAAAGCTTCAACGTTATTTACTGGTCGTAATTGAAATGATGGGCCTTCAATAATATTATCATCTAATATTATGGCTGTGTCTTGTATTCTATCAGTATAAAGTCTTCCTTTTTTAATTTTATAAATTGTATAATTTATATCATCTTGAAAATTTGCTGTTAAAGTTTGGACTCTAGACTCATCTTTAAATGACTTTACTCCGTTAATTTCACCGTAAAGTAATTTAAAAATTTTATAAAAAGACCGTTTAAAAATTTCTTGTAACTTTCTGTTTATATTTTTCATTTTTTCTACAATTCAAAAAACTTAAAGCTTTTCACAGATCTTTTTATAAAATTAATTTGTTCCTCACCGTTATTCCTGTCTACAGTTCTCCAGCTTTTTTCTGAGCTTAAAATATCAAATTTGTCTATATATTTTTTTTTTACAAAAAAAGCATTAGTGCCTGAGCTTTCAACGGCTACTAGGTTAAATCCTTTTTCATCTAGAAGGACAGTTATTGCCTCTAATGATGCACCAAAGCAACCATTATTTTTCCAAACATGATTTGGATTGTAAGGCATTGTTTTTTTAACTTTATTTCCAATATAATGGTTATATTCACAACATATAACGTTTATTTTTTCTGTATTTAACTCTTTTAAAACCCAATAATCATTTCCATCAATATCTAAGGAAAAAAAATCAATTATTTGCTCCTTTGTTTCAGGAAAAATAAGATTATTTATATTTTCTCTTAAAATTTTTTTGTTAATAATTTTAATATTAGATTTTGGATAAAAGAAAGATGCTAGACTTTTTAAAGTTAAGCATTCATCTCTGTCTGCATCTATTAATTTTCCACTCCATCCATTTTTAATTAAATTAAGTGAATTACATTCGTAGTAGCTAAAGCCAATTTCAACAAAGTATTTGTTATTTGGAATTTGACTAAATATATGATCAATAATTCCGTCCTCATTATTTTGAGAAGTAAATTTGAACTCAAAATTATTGATTTTGTCTAAATTATCAGAATATTTAATTGTTGATTTGCTTTTAGATATTTCTCTTTTGAATTTTTTATAATTTCTAATAAATAATAATAATGAGTAAAAATAATTAGATAGATATTTTTTTCCAAAATTAAACAGTAGTCTTACAAAAAAATTTTTAGATTTTTTCATTAAATGTAACCTTTACTTTATATATTGTATTAGCTGTATTTTTAATATAGTTTGATCGAAAAATATAACATTTTAGATCACATAATGAGAAAAAGAGCTTTAATTACAGGAATAACCGGTCAAGATGGTTCTTATCTTTCTGAACTGTTATTAAAAAAAAATTATCAAGTTCATGGTTTAATTAGACGAGTAGCTGCAGAGGATAGAACACATCGTTTGTGGAGATTAAAACATATTTTAAATAAAATTACATTGCATCCAGCTTCTCTTGAAAGTTACGCTAGTATGGTGAAAATTATACAAAGAATAAAACCTCATGAAGTTTATCATCTAGGTGCTCAAAGTTATATTGATTATGCATTTAAAGATGAATTTTCAACTTTAAATACAAATATAAATGGTACTCATTATCTTTTGTCAGCTATTAAAGAATTTTCTCCAAAGACCAAATTTTATTTTGCTGCATCATCTGAAATGTACGGAAAAGTAAGAGAGATACCTCAGAATGAAAAAACACCGTTTTATCCAAGATCAACATATGGAATTTCTAAAGTGGCAGGTTTTGATCTTACAAGAAATTATAGAGAAGCATATGGATTATTTTGTTGTAGTGGCATCCTTTTTAATCATGAGTCACCTAGAAGAGGATTTGAGTTTGTTACAAGAAAAATTACACATGCAGTAGCTAGAATAAAATTTGGTTTACAAAAAGATTTAAAACTTGGAAACATGGATGCTAAGAGGGATTGGGGTCATGCAGAAGATTATGTGAAAGCTATGTGGATGATGTTAAACAGAAGAGCACCAGAAGATTACGTTATAAGTACAGGAAAACAATATTCTGTTAGAGATTTTGCTAAACTGGCTTTCAAATGTGTTAATTTAGATTATAAAAAATTTGTTAAAGTAGATAAAAAACTTGAGAGACCTGCTGATGTTCAAACTTTACTTGGAAGTTGCTCTAAAGCTAAAAGAATATTGAAATGGAAGCCTAAATATAATTTTCAAGGGCTGGTCAATGATATGGTCAAGGCGGATATAGAATTCGTTAAAAAATACGGATACTAGATTTAAGAAACTATCTTAATATTTGGAAGTGGAAAAATAAACTTAATACCTTGTTTGATGGTTTTTTTCTCTCTTTTCAAAATTTCATCTTTGAAATGCCATGGTAAAACAAGATAATAATTTGGCTTTAAGCTTCTTGAGCTTTTTTCTGAAATAATTTTTATTTTAGTTCCAGGTGTAAATAAACCATATTTATTTTTATTTCTTTCTGCCACAAAGTTTATCATCCTATTATTTATTTTATAATATTGTAGCAACACATTTCCTTTAGTAGAGGCTCCATAACAGTGAATATTTTGATTATTATTTTTTATTGATACAAGTATTTTATTTAAGCGTTTTTTTAAATTATTTATATTTTTAAAAAAATCTTTAAATGTTGCGACCTTATCTAATTTAAGTTTATATTCTGCTTTGAGTATTTTATTTATGATCATATTGTTTATTGGAATCTTTGCGTTTTTGAGACAAATGAAATATTGTTTACTACCTCCATTAATTTTGTTTTCTTTAATATCAAAAACTTTTAATCCATTCTCACTTGCTAACTTGATTATTACTTGAGTGCTATAATACTCTAAATGCTCATGGCAAATAGTATCAAACATTTTAAATTTTAAAATAGATGCTAAATCTGCAAATTCTAATAAGAAAACCCCATTAGGAGCTAGTAAATTACTAACATCTTTTAAAAATTTATTTGGATCTTCTGCATCATAAAATACTGAAAGAGCAGTTATTATTTTAAATTTTTTTTTTGTTTTTTTCCTTATTTGATTTGCTGAAAAAAAACTTGGAATGGCGTATTTAATTTTTTTATAGTTTTTTTTGTATTTGTTTAATATTGGATCAATTCCACACTTAATAACACCTTTACTATAAAAATTCAGTAAGGAGCCATCATTGCTCGCAATATCTAAAACTAGATCTTTTTTTTTTAAATGTGTTTTATTGGCTAGCACTTTTGTTATTTTACTCACATGACTTAGCATTGTTTTGTTTATACCAGTGCGATAACCATAATCAGGTCCATATAAATATTTAAGATCATAGTTATGCGCTAACTGAACTAAACTACATGATTTGCAAATAATAAGTGTAATTGGTTTTTTTTTGATTGTTTTGCCTAAAGATGAGAATTTTCCTGTGAAGCTTAAATTTCCTAAAGAGAATAACGTTGCTAGGTTTTTTGATTTACAAATCCGACAACGATTTATTCGCATTAAAAAGTTATATCAATGCTAATGAATAATTTAAACCGACTTTTATTTATTACTTAATTAGAGTGTTAGTATAATTCCGAAAACTGTAACAGCTGAAACTGCAGCAGCTCCTAATATAAAACTATTTTTTCTCTCTTTTTTTTTATCCTCATTCATTTTTGATACTAAATCGTTAACATCAACTCTTCTGTTGATCGATGGAGTACTATTCAATTCAGAGTAGTAATTTTCGCTTTTTTCTTTAAGTTCTGCACTCATACTAGAGACTATTTAATCATAAACTTGGCGACAATTTAAATAAAAATAAGTCCATAGTGGGTGATTTAATTAAAAAAACCCTTTGACTAAGAATTATTAGGGTAATTTAAGTCCGGTTTGGGTTTAATTACTTAATGCCTCTTCTGGCGGAACATATTTATAATTAAATGCTTCAGCAACACCTTTGCAGGTTATTTTTCCTCTATAAACATTTAATCCTGCTAAATAATTTTTGTTTTCTTGCAGGGTTTTTTTATATCCTTGATCGGCTAATTTAGTTAATAACGGCAAAGTTGCTTTATTTAATGCCATTGTTGAAGTTCTTGGCACTCCTCCAGGCATGTTTGCAACACAATAATGTACAACATCGTTAACTAAATAGGTTGGATTTGCGTGTGTTGTTGGTTTACTAGTTTCTACACACCCGCCTTGATCTATTGCGACATCAACTATAACCGATCCTCTTTTCATAGATTTTATCATCTCTTTAGTTACTAATTTAGGAGCCTCAGCACCTGGAATTAAAACGCCGCCAATCAACAAATCACATTCAGAAACTAATTTATTTAGATCTGTTTTATCGCTTTGTGTGGGTATTATTTTGTCACCGAAAATATCGTGCAACTCTTTTAATCTCTCTTTAGATTTATCAACTACGTAAACTTTTCCTTTCATCCCAGTGGCTATAATTGCAGCATTTTCACCAACTACACCCCCGCCCAAAATAACAATATTTGCAGGTTCTACTCCTGGCGCACCACCTAATAATAATCCTCTTCCTTTTTGATTTTTTTCTAATGAATGAGCTCCAGCTTGAATTGACATTCTTCCTGCCACAGCGCTCATTGGAGCTAGTAATGGCAGTCTTCCTTTATCATCAGTAACTGTCTCATAGGCTATACAAACAGATTTTGATTTAATAAGTCCCTCAGTAAGATTTTTTGCAGCTGCTAAGTGCAAATAAGTGTAAATAATTTGACCTTCTCTAATCATTCTTACTTCGCTTTCCTGAGGTTCTTTTACTTTGACTATTAAATCAGCATCTTTAAAAATATCTTTAGCATTATTATAAATTAGTGCTCCAGATCTTTGATAATCTTCATTTGTGAATCCAGCTTCAAAACCCCCATTATTTTCAACTATGACCTTGTGACCTTTTTCAAAAAGAATTTTTACACTTTCAGGTGTTAAGCCAATTCTATGTTCTTGAAGTTTTATCTCCTTTGGCACTCCGATAATCATTTAGGATGATTTAGTATAATTTGATATTCCGGTTCTTAATTTGTCAATAATTTCATCAATGTGCTTCTTTTCACAAATAAATTGTGGAGCAATAATTAATGTATCCCCAGTATTTTTAAAATTTACTCCGGCGTCATAACAATGTTTAAATGTCTGAAATCCAGATTTTCCAGGTTTCTCTTTCATTTTCATTTCAATACCACCCATCATGCCGTAACCTCTAATACTTACAACCTCTTTAAGATCTTTGAGTGAATGTAATCCATCTTGAAAATATGGCGACATTTCTTTTGCTCTTTTAAAAATGTCCTCTTTATCAAAGATATCTTGTACTGCTAATGCTGCCGCTACAGCTACTGGTATTCCTGAGTACGTATATCCATGAAACAACTCTGGAGTTCCTTCAGGTGCTTTTGATGCGTCTAAAACTGTGTCGTACATTTCCTCTTTAACAGCAACCACTCCCATAGGAACAACGCCATTCGTAGTTGCTTTAGCCATTGTCATAATATCTGGTGTAACTCCCCATTCTTGAGCTGCAAAAGCAGATCCAGTTCTTCCCCATCCTGTAATTACCTCATCAAAAATTAAAAGTATTCCATGTTTGTCACAAATTTCC
>MDSZ01243959.1_pt1 | contig 12823 bp, 13 predicted proteins | sample 811201 | NCBI WGS metagenome assembly MDSZ01 (sample SAMN05326647, study PRJNA326480) | marine metagenome | isolation source: seawater | place: Indian Ocean: North | collected 2010
AAATTTCAGACAAGAAACAATAAAACTTTATTTTCAGAAGAAGCCTATAACAAGAAATATAACAGCGATAATGCTTTTGCTAAAAAATATGGAGAACACAGAGAACAACTCGAGCTTAAATACAAAGACTTAGTTGTTCTTAAAAATCTATGTAAAAAGTTAAAAGTAAGTTTTATGTGTACTCCATTTGATTTGCTCAGTGCAAAAAAATTAAAAAAAATCGGGGTGGATATTTTCAAGATTTCTTCTTTTGATTTAGGAAACTTACCGTTAATCAATTTAATTTCCAAAATGAAAAAACCGGTTATACTTAGCACTGGAGGTGGTAATTTGAAAGAAATAAATGCAAGTGTAAAAATATTAAAAAAAAATAAAACAAATTTTTCTCTTTTACATTGCGTATCTGAATATCCTTGTAGTTATGATAGGTTAGGATTAGAAAAAATAAAAAAGCTTTCAAAACTTTATCCTAAAACTAGCATTGGTCTATCTGATCATTTTAATGGGATTCTCTCTGGGCCTTTAGCATTTATGTTAGGAGCTAGAGTTTTTGAAAAACATGTCACTTTTAATAGATCTTGGAAAGGAACTGATCATAGTTTTTCAATGGAACCAGATGGTTTCAGGAAATTTGTTAGAGATATTCGTAGAGTGCCTAAAATGATGAAAGAAAAAAATAAAAGCTCTTTAGGTAAAGAAAAAGTTTTCTATAAACTAGGTAAGTCAATTGTTGCAAATAAAAGTATCAAAGCAGGGAAAAAATTAAAAATTGAAGACTTAAATGGTAAAATTTTTGATAAACAATATATCCCCATAAGAGAATGTTTTAGTTTGATAGGAAAAAAATTAAAAAAAGATCTCTATAAAGATGAAATAATATTAAAATCGTATGTTAAATAAATCATTAATATTTCCAAAATCTAAAAGTGTAGGAAAAAGATTGTGGGGTAAAGAAATGTTATTAGCTTTGGTTTCAAAGAAATATAGTTTCAAACTTTTAGAAATTAAAAAAGGTAAAAAGGGAGGCCTCCAATATCACAGGAAAAAAAATGAATGTGGATATATAATATCTGGAAAACTTTTAGTAAAATATGATTTAGGCAATAACAAACTCAGACAAAAAATTTTAAAAAAAGGAGATGTATTTCATTTTCCTCCAAAAATGATTCATCAAGAGAAAGCATTGACAAATTGTAAAATTATTGAGGTATCTACCCCTCACTTTAATGATAGAGTTAGGGTTGAAAAAAAATTTGATTTGAAACAATCTAAAGGGCTCAAAACAACTAAATTGAAAGATATTGTTTTTAAATAGATGCCTTTTAAATTAATTGCTTTAATTCCTGCTAGAAGTGGCTCTGAACGTATCAAAAATAAAAACCTTTTAAAATTAAGAGGTAAAACTCTTTTAAAAATCGCTGTTGAAAATGCATTGAAATCAAAAATTTTTAAAAAAATTATTGTTTCCACTGACAGTAAAAAATATGCACATTTAGCTAAAAAGTACGGTGCAGACGTTCCTTTCCTGCGTCCAAAAAAATTAGCAAGCGCAACTTCGACAGATTATGATTGGGTTTTGTATACTTTAAAAAAAATAGAAGCGATGGATAACGGCTTCACACACTTTTTTATTTTGAGACCCACAAGTCCGTTTAGATCTTATAAAACTATTTTAAGAGCTTGGAAAACATTTAAACAAAGTAAAAAAACTGAAAGTCTAAGGGCTGTTGAGTTATGCAAGCAACATCCTTATAAAATGTGGACTAAAAAAGGAAAAAACATTCAACCTCTGTTTTATAAAACTTTAATTAAACAGCCTGCTTATAATGTACAATTTAAAACATTACCGAAAATTTATATTCAAAATGCATCCATAGAGATATCAAAAATAAATGTAATTAAAAAATATAATTCAATAACCGGAAAAAAGATTATTCCTTTTTTTACAAATAGAAAAGAGGGATTTGATATAAATTATAAAGAAGATGTTTTTTTAATGAACAAAATAAAAAACAAAAATTTAAATTGAAAGTTGGGATATAAAAATGTTTTATATAGTTTCAAGAGGTTCTACGGCAACTCATTGGTTGGCTAAAAATCTTTCTAAACATAAAGATCTGGTTTGTTTTTACTCTAGCAGATCTTTTCCTCCTGTAGAACCTGGTAAAGGCTATCCTGGAAATAGAGATACTTGGATTAAAGATGATTTAGAAGCATCAAAATTCATTGAGTCTTTAAAAAGATGTGAGGAGGCAACTCATAATTCTAAAATTTTTGGTTCAATTCATGGCTACCATACTTTAGATATGAGAAAAATTGTTGAAGAAAAAAATGGTACTTTTAAATATATGGTGCGTAGTCCTTTGGAAATGGTTCACAGCGCATTTATAATTTATTGCTATCGCTATCTTAATTCAATAAATATTAAAATTGAGAATGAAGATGTTCATGATTATGTTTGTGAAAATTTAAAGAATTTAAAATTAAAAGATAGACACTTCAAAGTACCTAGTTCTCCTAAACCTCATTTTTTAAAAAATTTTATAGGTGAAGAAAATTTTTTACTGTTAAAAAAGACTAAAAACTTTTTTAAAGATAAATATAATTTAATTAAACCTAAAAAAAAATTATATTGGGGTTATGAAAAAGATCTCGGGGATATAAATGAAAATATTCTTAATTTATTTTCAGGTATATCTCGAGACTTCTTAAATTTGCAAAACCTTTATTTTTCAAAGTGGGGAATTGAAAAAGCTTTAGTAATGGATAAAATATTTTCTGATAAGAATTATTTTAGAAATCTCATTTTAGATCTAGCGCCTAACTCTAATGTTTCTGATGAATATCTTAATGAAATTTATTCTTCTATAAATCTTAGAGTAAATGTTCACCGAAAAAAACCAATTAAAAATCAGGAAATTCTTGAGTCTTTGCCAAATTGTATGAGAGAAATTTTTCAATATTATTTCGAAACTTTTCGTATACAAAGACTATGTGATGCTTTTGAATTCAATTTCAAAATAAAATGAAAAAAATAGAAATTTTTTGTACATTGGGACCTTCTTCACTTAATAAAAGTTTTCTTAAATTTGCTGAAAAAAATAAAGTTTCTCTTGTAAGGCTAAATATGTCTCATTTAAATTTAAAAACTTTAGAAAAAAATATCATTTATATTAAAAAAAATTCTAATCTAAAAATTTGCTTAGATACAGAGGGTGCACAAATAAGAACAAAATTAAAATCAAAACCATTAAAAATTCAAAAAGGGGAAGTTTTTAAATTAAGAAAAAAAGTAGGGAATTTCAAATTATATCCAAATGAAATATTCGAAAAATTGAGAAAAGGAGATGTTCTAGATATAGGCTTTAATAATTTGGTAGCTAAAATTAGTAAAAAGGCCGAAAAAACAATTTTTTTTAAATGTTTAACTCCGGGTCTCCTAGAAAACAATAAGGGAGTTTATGTGAGAAATAGAAGTATCAAAATGAAATATCTGACAGACAAAGACTTATCAGCGATAGAATTATCTAAAAAACACAATATAAAGAATTTTGCATTGTCTTTTACTAATTCTATTGATGATATTAAGAATTTTAAAAAAATTGTAAAAAACTCTAGAGCTATATTCAAGATAGAAACAAAAAAAGCTATTAATAATTTATTAGGATTAATCAAACATGCAGACGATTTTTTAATTGATCGGGGAGACCTTTCAAAAGAAATAAAAATTGAAAATGTTCCAATTATTCAGAGAAAAATTTTCAGAATAGCTAGAAAATTTGAAAAGAAGAGAATATCTATAGCAACAAATTTTTTAGAGAGTATGATCGAAAAACCATTTCCTACACGTGCTGAAGTTAATGATATTTATAATGCATGTGAAATGAGGGCATCTGGGTTAGTTCTTGCTGCAGAGACTGCAATAGGAAATTATCCTAAAGAATGCGTTGTGTTATTGAAAAATATTATAAAAGTTTTTAGTAAAAATAAGACAAAAATTTAATGAAAATTTTAATAATTGGTTTACCTGGATCTGGAAAAACAACACTTGCAGAAAAATTAACTAAATTGTTAAAAGCTAGTTGGGTGAATGCTGATAGTATAAGAGAAAAATATAATGACTGGGATTTCTCAAAAGAAGGAGTTCTAAGACAAGCTAAAAGGATGGGAAATTTAGCAAATGGGTTCAAAAATAAATTTGTAATAGCTGATTTTATTTGTCCTTATCAATCTGGAAGAAATTTTTTTGCTCCAGATTATTTAATTTGGATGGACACTATCAGGAAAGGCAGGTATCCGACTTTTGACAAAAGCTTTGAAAAACCAAAAGTATACGACCTCAGAATTACTAAAAAAGCATACAACATTAATTCTATAGTTTTAGATATAAAAAACAAAATGACAAACTAAAACTCTCAATTGCTCATGATAAATAAAAAAAAAGTTTTAATTGTTGGAATTGAAAGCTTAATTGGTTCTCATATTAAGAGAAAATTTTCAAAAAAATTTAAGATTTATGGAACCTCATATAAAAAAAATAAATTAAATAAAAAAACTTTTTTTTTAAATTTAAAAAACCCAAACTTAAATATAATAAAAAAAAAAAATTTGATATTCTTCTTATGTGTGCCGGAAAAAATAATCTTAAATATTGTCAGAAGAATTATAAAAAAGCTTATAAAATTAATTATATTGGCATTAAAAAAATTTTTGAAAAGGCTATAAAGGAGAAAATTTTTATCGTATTTATTTCTTCTAATGTGGTCTTCAGTGGTAAGAAAAAATTTTATAAAGTGTCTGACAAACCCTCGCCTAATTCAAACTATGGAAAATTAAAATTAAAAATCGAAAATTTTTTAAAAAAACAACCTAAGAGATCTTTTTGTATTCTTCGATTAACAAAAATTTATTCTAAAAAAGGTGGAATAATTTATAATTGGAAGAGAAAGATAAACCTTAAGCAAAAAATTCACTTAAATTGTAGTTTTAAAATTTCACCACTTGCTGTTGAGAATATTTCAAAATATTTATTTAAAATTATAATAAAAAAGAAAAATGGAATTTATCATTTAAGTAACAAAAAAGAATTCACATTGAAAGAATTTTTAAATGAAAAAATTGGAGAATATAAAAATTTAGCTATAAATTATAATTCTCATAAATGGCAAAATAAACACAATTCTCTTAAAATAAAGCTTCCTTAATTTTTTCATAGTAGATTCGTTTATTTTTAATAGAATTTTAAAATTTGCTTTTTTGAATAAAGTCTTGAAATTTAGAGAAATTGTTTATTCCTTTTCCTTTCATTAATTTTTGATCATATAAATCAAAATTTTTATAAAAATAATAGAATTTCATTTCTTCATTTTTAGAAAAAAAAATATTATCAAAAGGAATTTTAACTATTTCATTTAACTCCGAAAAATTTTTCAAATTCTCTTTTGCGCTAAAATCTCCATACCTATCAAATTTATTAAAAGCTCCTAAGATACTAGGTACAGAAAACGAGAGAATTAAAAAGTAACATAAAAGGAATTTTTTCTTTTCATATAGATCGCATACGATCTTTGCAATTATCATTGCTGATGTAAGTGAAAGTGCCAGATTTAAGTCTGTTCTAGCGTAAATAAATGTATAAATTAATAAAACAGATATATGTAAGAAAATTAAAAAGTTGTAATCAATTAATTTTTTATTTTTTTTTAAAAAAATATATAAATATGCAAGTAAAAGTAAAATTAAAAAAAATAATATTAAAACAATTAAAAGATAATTAGATTTAATTTTATTTTTTTGACTTGTTAAAAATTCAAAGTGATCATAATTATTAATTAAAACTGGAAAGTTAATAGTATTTAAAACATTGTCGCTAAGTTTAAATGTATATCCTTTTATATTTCTTGGAGAATAAGTGGACCTATAATAGTATATTTCGTCCTCCTTTTTCTTGAGAAAAATTTGTTCATATTTTTTTTCATTTTCTAACTTCGACCTTTCGGATAGGACTTGAGCTGGATGGGAATATAAAATTATGTTTAATAAAAAGAAAAGAATTATTGGCGATACAATTAATAGAGATGTTTTAAGATTGTAAGCTAGTTTTCCTTTCTTATAAAAGAAAAATATAAAAACTATCAAATTTATTATAAAGTAAATTAAGGAACTCTCAGAAATTGAAATACTTAAAATAGAAATAATTAAATATGCGCTAGTTAATAAAACATTCTTTTTTTTGTTAATTAGTATTGTGAGTAATAGTAAGCTTATTAAGCCTAAAAATAGTGTAATTATATGTGAATAAAAACATGCCCAAGTCAGAGACTTTAAACTTATACTTAAATTGATTGTAAAAAGTAATGTAGCTATTAAAGAATAAATAGGTCTTTCAAAAAGTCTATTTAAAACTAGATAAAATACGATTCCCGAAAAAAAATATATTCCTATTATAAAAGAATGCCATAAAAAATAGTTATCGGGTATTAATTGATTTAAAAAAAAGAAACCTATGTTAAGCCTACCCTCATTATTTTCGAAAAAAAAATTATTACCTTGCACTAAATTATAGAGTTTTGAACCAAAAACATAAATAAAATCGTCAGAAACCCAAGAATTGTCTTTGGTTATCAATAAAATGGAACCATTAATAACAAAGAGAGAAAATATACAAATTAGAAAATAATTTTTATTTTTTTCAGAATTGAACATAATTATGAATAATATTACTAGATAAAATAATAGTTAAAATGTTATAAATAGTCTAGAAAAACTTAATTTGATATCTCATCATGCCTACATGGAGAATAATTAAAAAAAATTGCTTATAAAATGATCAAAAAAAAATTTTGTATTGTTGGAGTAGATCCAGACTTTAACGATTTAATATTTGAAAACCATAAAAATTATATTGGATTGATAACAAACTTTCAGAATAAAAAATATTTAATAAACGATAGATGGCTGGGAAAAGAAAACTTGAATGATTGGAAAAAAATCAAAAAAAAATTTAATCCCTCAGTAATAATCGCAATTAATGAAGGGGCTCAAAGAAAAGAGCTTAGCAAAATTTATACAAAAAATTTAATCAATTATATTGATAAAACAGCTCACGTATCTAAAATTACTTTAAGCTCGATGAAAGATAAAAAAGGAATTGTAATCAATAAATTTGCCTATGTATCCTCAAATGTGGAATTAAATCATGGAGTAAAAATTCATGTTAGATGCAATATACACCATGATGTTAAAATAGGAGAGTACTCAACTTTATCTCCAAGTTGTGTTATTTTGGGAGGGGTAAGAATTGGAGAAAACTCCTTCATAGGATCAGGAACTATAATAAACCCTAATGTAAATATAGGAAAAAATTGTGTTATAGGATCTGGATCTGTTGTTACAAAAGATGTTGCGGACAACTTAACTGTCTATGGTGTGCCTGCCAGAATTAAAGATTAATTATTATTTTTTATTTTTTATTTTTTATTTTTTTTAATCCCCAAAAAAACCACCTTAAATATTCTTTTAACCAAGGCCCAAATTTAAAAGTAGAAGATCCACCAAATAATCTATCTACAGATTTTAAAGGGAATTCTCCCACATTATAGCCTTTTAAAAAAACTTTAATTGCTAATTCGAAAGAGTACGCCCACCCTATAGGTTTTGACTCTAAATCAATAGATTTCCAAACATTTTTTTTCATTAGTTTTATTCCAGTAGTGCAATCAGTAAATGGTATATTAGTTAAGAACTTAAAAAAAAAATTTGCCGTTCTAGAGAAAACAGAGCCGAGAAAAGATCCGCCTAACCTAACTCCCCCTCCTGAATATCTTGTCCCACTTACAAAATCTAATTCCTTACTAATCATAAAATCAATCATTTTTTCAACTGCCACTATTGGAAATATCTCATCAACTGCTGTAATCAGAATTATATCATGCTTACTTGCATTTACTCCTGCTTCAACTGCAAATCTCACACCAGGAGAAATTTTATTCTGTAAAACTTTTACATCCTCTAATTCGTTTTCTAAACTTTTTGCAACTTCAATTGCATTATCGTTATTATCATCATAAACAATTATTATTTCTTTAGGTAATTTTATCGTATAATTTAAAAGTCTCACCATTATTGGTAGGCTGTCTTTTTCATTATGTATTGGTAATATTATTGAAATTTTTCTTTCCATTATTATTTTTTTATTAAAAATTTATTTATATATTTACAAACTTTTTTTTGTTGAGTTGTGCTCATATCAAGTGAAGAGGGTAACCACATTAATTTTTTTTGTAAATTCTTAGAATTATTAAGATCTTTAAAACTCTTTTTGTAAGGCTTGCATGTATTTAATGGACTCCAGAAATATCTACAAATAATTTTTTTTGATTTCAAATAATTAAAAAGCTTATTTCTATTTTTACAAAAAACATCTGTCCAAAGGGGAAGTTCGCCATTTTTAATATCAAAATTTAAAATTTTGAATGATTTGTTTTGATTAAGGTTCTTTAGATAGTATTTATGAATTTTTATTAGTTTTTTTTCTCTACTTTTTATAGAGTTCATTTGAGAAATTCCTAAAGCAGACTGAATATTTGAAAACTTAAAATTATAACCAACTGATACATAATTGTCCTCACCACCAGTTGTGGGTCCAACTCTTCCTTGATCTTTAAGTCTTATTAATTTTTTATAAATTTTTTTATCATTGCTAACAACTACACCGCCTTGGCCTGTTGTTATTATCTTATTTGGAGCAAAAGAATAACATCCAGCTATTCCGAAAGTTCCAAGGTTTTTATTTTTTATTTTTGATCCAAAGGCTTCCGCTGAGTCCTCTATAACTTTAATTGAATTTTTTTTACAAATTGATAAGATTTTTTTAATATTTGATCCTCTTCCAGACACGTGAACTGGAATAACGAATTTTGTTCTTCTATTTATTTTTTTGATTAAAGATTCTTGATCAATTAAAAGTGTTTTTGGGTTAACATCGACCAAAACTGGTTTTCCTCCTGACATCTTGACCGCATTCGCTGTAGCTGGGAAAGTTATATTTGGAATAATAACTTCGTCACCAACTTTAATTCCGCAAGCTTTTAAGGCAAGGAAAATAGCTGTAGTTCCACTTGTTACACACACTGCATACTTAATTTTCAAAAAATTACAGATTTTTTTTTCAAATAATCTAGTTTGATCTCCCTCATTTGGAAAATTTTTTTCAAGAACTTTCTTAATATACTTTGAACTTTCTTTTAAATTTATAATTGGTTGAGCAAGTATAATTTTTTTCATTATCCTAAATTTTTTCCTCCAATAAAAATTGAATTAAGTTTTTTTCTCATTAGTAAAAGTCCCACACATCTATAATCTTTTTTGAAGAAGGAAAATTAATCTTTTTATATTTTTTGTGTAAAGCTCCAATAACAATTATATTTGATTTTTTAATTAAATTTTTTAATTTTACATTTTCTTTAGAGATGTAATATTCATCGCTAAATATTACTTTAAAGTTTTTTCTTTTTAGTTTTTTATAAATTTCAAAGGCTAAAGAGTCTCTTGTATCATCCGTCTCAGCTTTAAAAGCAATACCTAATATACCTATTGTTTTTTTTTTAGATCCTTTTATATTTTTTATTTTATTTAAAACTATCTCAACAATTTTAGTATTAACTTTCATTGATGCTATACCTAAGTCTAGCTTCCCTTTAAAAAAAGAACTTAATTGCATGGTATCTTTTAACAAACAGGGCCCAGCTGTTAAACCAGGACCAGGTAAATTTAAATTTCTCTCGTAACCTTTCATCATTAAATGCCTAATTTTTTTAAAGCTTAAATTATTTTTTTGACAAATAAGATAAAGCTGATTCGCAATTGCAAAATTAATGTATCTATTTGTGTTAGAAAATAATTTTACTAACTCAGCTTCATTAATTGTTGAAACTAATATTTCTTTACAAATTAGTTTAAATAACTTTCCTGCCTCTTTAATAGATATTTTTGTATTTCCTGAAATAATTTGAGGTAATTTTGGAAGCTCCTCTAAAGCCTTGCTTTGTACAATTCTCTCAGGACAGTATGTAATATTTTTATTAATGTGACCATAACTTTTAAATAAATTTTCAATTATACCTGGATAGACCGAGCTTCTAATAACAATTATTTGATCTTTTTGAATAAATTTAAAAAGATTTTTGAAAAATATTAAAAAATCTTTTGTTAATGGCTTTAGTTTTTTGTTTATTGGAGTGCCAATACAAATGATTACAAATTTAGAACTTTTTATTGAACTCAATTCAGTAGAAAATTTTAATCTTTTAGATTTTAAACATCTTAAAAGTAATTTTTTTGCACCGATCTCATAAAATGGTGGCTTACCATTTTTAATCAAATTTAAATTTTTTTTATTTAAATCAACCAAATTAACTGTTTTTTTTTTACCTGCAAAAGCTAAGCCGAGTGGGAAGCCTATATGACCTGCCCCACCTATTATTGATATTTCATTTTTTTTAAATTTACTCATAAAGATTAATATTATATAAACTAGCATTTATTATTCTCAATCCAATATTATGAAAAACTACTCTAAAATTATCGATTATTGCCAATTCTCAAAAAAAAAGGATCTTATTAAGGTTTTGTCTTTAGGGTACTTGCCTGCAGTTAATGAAGTATCCAATACTAAAAAGAGAAATAATTTCTCATTTTTTTTTCCAACAGATTTGTGTTATTCAAAATCCTCGAATTTATTTCAGATTAATAATATCGTAGATCAAAAGATTTTGTTTCCAAAATCCTATCCTTACACTAGTAGCACAACTAAACTACTAGTAGATAATTTTTCTAATTTATCAAAGGAAGTAAATCAAATGTTTAAAGTTAAAAGTGAAGACTTAATTGTTGATATTGGATCTAATGACGGAAACTTACTTAAAAGATTCAAAAATATGAGAGTTTTAGGTGTCACCCCAGAAAACATTGGAAAAAAAGCTATTAAAGAGGGCATTCCAACAATATTAGATTATTTCAATTTAAAAACGTCTAAGAAAATTTTAAACAATTATGGAAAGGCTAAAATTGTAACCGCTACAAATGTCTTTGCGCATATAGATAACATTACAGATTTAATGAATAATATAAAAAGAATTTTAACAAAAGATGGTATTTTTATAACAGAGTCGCATTACTTTTTAACATTAATGAAAACATTGCAATACGACACTATATACCATGAGCATCTAAGATATTATACACTGACAAGTCTTAAAAATATTTTTAAAAAATTTGGATTTATAGTTTTTTTTGCAAAAAAAATATCAACTCATGGAGGTTCTATAAGAGTTTATGCAACGCAAAATAAAAATTTTAAGATAAGTAATACAATTAAAAAAATTTTAAATGAGGAAAAGAGATTTATTACTCCTTTTAATTTAAAAAAATTTTCAAAATCTATTATTAAAAGCAAAATTAGTTTGCTAGCTCTACTTAATAAAATTAAAAATAAAGATAATACTATTTGTGGAATAGGCGCACCATCTAGAGCTAGTACTTTAGCTAGTTATGTAGGATTAAACAGTGATTTGATAAATTTTATTGGAGAAATTGATGGTTCAAATAAGATAGGAAATTTTCTTCCTGGAACTAATATACCGATAATTCGCGAAAAAGAAGTTTTGAAAAAAAAACCTAATTACCTTTTACTATTTTCTTGGCATATTTCTAAAGAGCTTATTGGCAAAATAAAAAAAAAGGGTTTTAAAGGAAAATTTATTATTCCTTTACCAACACCAAAAATAATTTCATAGATATATCATGAAAAAAAGAAAAAAATTTCTCGTTACAGGCGGCACTGGTTTTATAGGATCTAATATATGTCGTTTATTGATAAAAAAAGGTCATAAAGTATTAGTTTTTGACAACAATCAAAGAGGTGCATTTGAAAAAGTTAAAGATTTAAAAAACAGAATACGTTTTATTAATGCTGATATTAGAAATAGAGATAAAGTATTTAATGCAATAAAAAAATCAGATGCAGTAATACATCTAGCCTACGTAAATGGAACTAAATTTTTTTATACAAAGCCAGATTTAGTTCTTGATATAGCTGTGAAAGGATTAACTAATATAATTGACGGATGTATTAAATTTAAAGTTAAAGAATTGTATTTGGCTTCAAGTTCAGAGGTATACCAGACACCAAACAAAGTACCCACGGATGAGAAAGAAATGTTAAAAATTCCAGATATTTTTAATCCAAGATATTCATATGGAGGGGGGAAAATTTTAACGGAATTAGTGGGAATAAATTATGGAAAGAAATTTTTTAAAAAGCTTATTATTTTTAGGCCCCACAATGTATATGGGAAAAATATGGGAAATGAGCATGTGATTCCTGAATTTATTTCAAGGTTGTCAAAATTTAAAAGTAGAAAATTTAAAATTCAAGGAAATGGTTTAGAAATTAGGTCTTTTATACATATTGATGATTTTATAAGTGCTTTTGATTTGATAATTAGAAAAGGTAAACACCTTAATATTTACAATATTGGTACTCAAGAAAAATGTAAAATTAGAAACCTCGCTCATATGATTGCTGAAATTTTTAAAAAGCAAATAGAAATTAAAAAAGGATTACTAAAACAAGGAAGTACAAAGATTAGAATTCCTGATATTTCCAAAATAAAAAAATTAGGATTTAAACAGAAAATTTTCCTCAAAGAAGGCCTTATCAAAATTATAAAAGACTAAAAATTTTTTTCAGTGCATAAATCAAGCCAATTGAGCTATTAGTACTGGTCAGCTGCACGCGTTACCGCGCTTCCACATCCAGCCT
>MDSZ01165789.1_pt1 | contig 12820 bp, 14 predicted proteins | sample 811201 | NCBI WGS metagenome assembly MDSZ01 (sample SAMN05326647, study PRJNA326480) | marine metagenome | isolation source: seawater | place: Indian Ocean: North | collected 2010
ACTTCTTTCACATTGTGAACTCTAAATAATTTTACACCTTGTAAAAAAAGGAATAAGATCGATGATAATGTCCCTCCAATTCTTTCAAATGTATCAAAATTTTTCGATATATGGTTAATAAATCTTTTTCTTGAAGTTCCTATTAATATAGGAAAACCTAATGAATGAAATATAGATACTTTGTTTAAAAGCATCAAATTATGTTTCAAATTTTTTCCAAAACCTATACCTGGGTCCAAAATTATTTTACTTTTATACTTATTATTTTCAAAATTAGAGATTTCTCTTTCAAAGAAATCATAAATATCCAATAAAACATTTTTATAGTAGGGTCTGTTTTGCATTGTTTTAGGTGTTCCTTGCATGTGGTGAATTATTTTCCAAATATTTTTATTTTTAACAATTTCAAAAGAATTTTTGTCAAATTTGAAACATGATACATCATTTATTATATCAGCACCGTAATTAATCGATTTACTCATAATTTCAGATTTTCTTGTATCAATAGACAGTAAGGTTTTAGGGAATTTTTTTTTAAAATTTTGAATTATCTTTTCAACTCTCGCTAATTCTTTGTTGCTGGACACAGTTTGTGATCCAGGTCTAGTAGACTCTCCGCCCACATCAATTATCTCTGCTCCAGATTTAATCATATCGATTATTTTTTTTTCAGCTTTTTTTTTTGTATTAAATTGACCTCCATCAGAGAAACTATCAGGTGTTAGATTTAATATACCCATTAAGATATGTGTTCTTGAAGGTAAAAAATTTTTTTTTGAAGTTATTTTTCTTAAATCTAATTTTACCTTTTTTTTTACTTTATTATTAAGAAATTTAATATTTTGAATGTCGATTATTTTAGACGTAACTTCTTTATCTTTTCTAGAAAAAATTTCTACTTTATTAAATGAGATGTATTTGTTTCCATTTAATGGTAAAGTTTTTTTAAGTTTGGTTAATTGTTCAGAGTATTTACCATAATAAAAATTACACGCGCGAGTGTAATATTTAATCATGATTTTTAAATTGCGGGTTTTGGTTTTAAGCCTAATGATCCCAAAGCAGATGATGATTTACCATCATTATTGTCTTCTTCTTTAAAAGATCTTGTTGGTTTTATGTCTTTCAAAATTAAGTCTCTAATTTCATCTCCAGACAAAGTCTCGTAAATAAGTAATGCTTTTGCTATTTTATGAAGGTCTTCGATTTTTTCCGAAAGAATTTTTTTTGCTCTTTCGTAGCCTTTGTCTACTATTTTCTTTACTTCAGCGTCAATTTTCTTTGCTGTTTCCTCAGACATATTTTGTTGTTTTGTTACTGACCTTCCTAAAAATACTTCTTCCTCGTTTTCACCATAAGCAATAGTTCCTAACTCTGTGCTCATCCCGTACTTCGTGACCATATTTTTTGCCATTTTAGTTACCATATCGATATCTGAAGATGCACCCGAAGTAACTTTATCGTGTCCAAATATTATTTCTTCAGCTATTCTTCCGCCCATAGCTACCGCAATATCAGCATGCATTTTTTCTCTTGTTACTGACAGTTGATCTCTCTCGGGTAATCTCATAACCATTCCAAGCGCTCTACCTCTAGGAATTATAGTTGCTTTATGTATAGGATCTGATGCTTTCTCATTCAATGCAACAATGGCGTGACCACCTTCATGATAAGCTGTCAATTTTTTTTCATCCTCTGACATCACCATTGATCTTCTTTCTGCTCCCATCATTACTTTATCCTTTGCTTCCTCAATATCAGACATTGTGACAACTCTTTTATTTTTTCTAGCAGCAAGTAAAGCAGACTCATTTATTAAATTTGCTAAATCTGCACCTGAAAACCCAGGAGTACCTCTCGCTATAGTTCTTAGTTTAACGTCTGGACCAGTGTTTACTTTTTTAACATGAACTTTTAAAATTGCCTCTCTTCCAATTATATCTGGGTTACCAACAACCACTTGTCTATCAAATCTTCCTGGTCTTAATAATGCAGGATCTAAAACATCTGGTCTGTTAGTAGCTGCAATTAAAATTATTCCTTCATTAGTATCAAATCCATCCATTTCAACTAATAACTGATTTAATGTTTGTTCTCTCTCATCATTACCACCACCTAGACCAGCGCCTCTGCTTCTACCTACTGCATCGATCTCGTCTATAAATATTATACATGGCGAGTGTTTTTTTCCTTGTTCAAACATATCTCTAACTCTTGAAGCTCCAACACCTACAAACATTTCTACAAAGTCTGATCCAGAAATAGAAAAAAACGGAACGTTTGCTTCGCCTGCAATCGCTTTAGCTAATAAAGTTTTACCAGTTCCTGGAGGTCCTATTAAAAGAGCCCCTTTAGGTATTTTACCTCCAAGTCTACTGAACTTTTTTGGATCTTTTAAAAATTCAACTATTTCCTCAACTTCTTCTTTCGCCTCCTCTACACCTGCAACATCATTAAACGTAACTTTGCCCTGAGCTTCATTTAATAGTTTTGCTTTAGATCTTCCAAATCCCATGGCTCCACCTTTGCCACCTTGCATCTGGCGCATAAAAAATATCCAAACACCAATTAGTAAAAGCATTGGAAACCAAGAAAGTAATATACCTAGAAGTGATGGCATTTTTTCTTCTTTAGGTGTAGCTAAAATACTTACTTTATTTTCTGAAAGCTTATCTACTAGGTCGGGATAATTTGGTGAATATGTCTTAAAAGTTTTTCCATCAGCTAAAACTCCAGAAATATTATTTCCTTGAATTGTAACCTCTACCACTCTTCCTGACTCCACTTCATTTAAAAAATTTGAGAAAGGTAGTGAATTTCTCTCAGAAGTAATCTTATTTGGATCTTGAAACATATTAAATAACCCTACAGACAATAGGATTATTATGACCCACATAATTAAATTTCTTGCATTCATAACTAATTAAATAATCATTAAAATTGATATAACAAGTATATTTTAAAGTTAATTAAGTTGTAAATAAGACAAAATATAACAAAAAATTATCGAAAATCTCATATTTTCTCTCTACTGAGACATAAATGGTCATTTTTTTTGATAAAAATACATCCACCTAATGTAGCTTTAGAAAAGTTTTTTTTATTTAAATTTTTTATGAGATTAATTACTTTTTTTGATCTTGGATTGTAATAATTTTTCTTTAGATATTTTATTGACTCATTAATTATTCTCATTTTTAATTCATTATTAAATTTTTCAAATTGTTTAAGATCAACTTCTATTTTATTTTTAGATTTTTTAACTGAATTTTTAAGATTCTTGGAAAAGTAATGGTTTAATGTATCTCTGCTTAAAGCTAAATTATTAATTGATTTAATAATTTGATCATAGTTAATACCACTCTGATTTAAAGGTTTTTTTAAACTTCTGATCTTAGTCCTTAAGTATTTTTTATTGTTGTTAGAGGGGTCTTTAAAAAATTTTCCAAAGGTTACTTTTGAGATTTTTTTCAAATATTTTTTTTTAGTATCAAGAAGAGGTCGATATATTTGAACCTTTTTATTTAACTTACTCATTGTTTTCATCGCAGAAAGGCCTGTTAATCCACTGCCCCTAGATAACCTTATAAAAAAAGTTTCTACTTGGTCCTCTAAATTATGTGCAGTGAGTATAGTTTTAATTTTTTTTTTAAAACAAAAGTCCGATAAGAGAGAATATCTAATTTTTCTTGCCTCTCCTTGAATATTATTTTTTATTTTATGTTTATTGTAAATAATATTTAGTTTTATCTTGTGTTTTTTGAGTAAAGACTTTACTTGATCCGCTTCTTTTGATGAATTTTTTCTAATATTGTGATCTATCAATACGTAATAAAATTTATTTTTTCTTTCGTAAGAGTAAGCTTTTGCTAATGCTGATAAAGCCAAACTATCTGGGCCGCCTGAAACAGCAACCACAAATGATCCTTTTTTTAATTTAGCTAATTTATTTTTAAAGTTTAAAAATATTTCCGATAAATCATTAAAATGCTTGAAGCCATTTTTAAGATTTGCACTTGAATTTTTTTTGCTCATATTGAGCTTTTTGTAACACAGACTTGCTCGCTTTTGGGTATTCTTTTTTTAGACCTAAAATCATTTTACAACCTTGTTCTTTTTCCCCTAGTTGAACCATAGTTATACCTAATTTTAGGAGATTATCAGGAGCCTTTTTACTTTTGGGATAATTTTGATAGCCATCCAAATATGCCGTGGCTGCATCAGAATATAATTGTCTAATTCTAAAAGTTTCTCCATACCAATATTGAGCACTTCCTGCTAAATCATGGTCTTTATTTTTTTCAATAAATTCTTTTAACGCAAACTCTGCTGTTTCATAATCCCCAATTTTCATGAAACTTACAGCAAACTCATATTGCTCTTCGGATGGTTTATCAGGTAATAGTGAGTCTTTTTTTTCAGGCTCTTGAGTAATTACAGTTTGTGTGCTTTCTACAGAATTAATTGTTTGTTGCTTAGGCAAATTTGACATTTGATAACCAGGGTTGGCACCAAAATCTTGTGGTTTGCTTGTGCCGGGTAAATTTGATTGTATTTTTTTTGGTTTTGTAGTTGATCCACTTTCAAGATCTGAAAATCGCAATTGTGTGTCTGATTGTATCTTAGTGACGCGAGTCGATAATTTATCCAGCTTAAAACTCACCTCCTCAAATTTGTTTGTTAATTCTCTAAACTGATCTTCTATTTCATTTAATTTAAGAAGATGTTTTGTTAAAATATCTTCATTAAGTCCATCGGATTTTATTGAAGAGGTAGATGCTATATCTGATTTTTGGTAAACTGCCTTCTCTAATGTTTTTAAATCTTTCGTTATTACTTGGATTTGATCAGAGATGGATTTTAAATATATTTCCTCTTCTTCAGCTTTTGTTATACTTAAAAAAGGTATTAACAAAATCAAAAAACTTATTTTTAAAATTTTTAAACTACGAAACATAACTATTTTTATTTTGATAAAATGGCAAAAAAAAGACCCTTAAAATTTCATTTTTAAGGGTCTTTTTGTAAGTTTGAATATATTAATTTACTTTAACTGTAACTGATCTTCTATTCTGAGACCATGCTAAAGGTGAAGATTTTGGATTTACAGGTTTTTCTTTTCCGTAGCTAATAACAGAAATTCTTTTTCCTGAAATTCCATAAGTCATTAAGTAATCTCTAGCTGCATTAGCTCTTCTTTCTCCTAAAGCTAAGTTATATTCTCTTGTTCCTCTTTCATCAGCATGACCTTCAATTGTTACATTAAGATTTTTATTTTTTCTTAAAAAAGTGGCTTGTTTTCTTAAAGTAGCTCTTGAGGCAGTTGTAAGAGATGATTTGTTAGTTGCAAAAAATACTCTATCAGGAACACCAGCGGCTAAATACTCTACTGTTTCTTTACCAGTATAAACATCTCCGTCTATGTCACCGCTTTTTTTAGCTGTTGAACATGCACTTAAGGCAAAAGTTGCAAAGATTACTAATAATATGTTTTTTAAATTCGTTTTTAATGTCATTTTTTCCCCTAGGTTTAGTGTGGTTATTTCAAATTATTTGAAATTATTCAAGTATATTTTACATAAAATTCAACCTTACTTAGATAATAATGAGGACCAAGATGGGTCCGAAGCATCAGTTTTCGTGGAAAGTCTTCTTTCATTATAACCTGTAATATCTATTGACCATAATTTTGCACTAAAACCCTCTCCTTTCTCACCAGCTTTAGTTTCTCTATAAAAAACTAAAACCCTTCCATTAGGAGACCATGATGGCGCTTCTTGATAATAATTTTCTGTAAGTAATCTCTCTCCAGTTCCATCTGTCCTCATAACACCAATATAAAATCTTCCTTTATGCATTTTAGTAAATGCAATTAAATCTCCTCTTGGAGACCAAACTGGAGTTCCATAGATACCTTTTCCAAAGGTAATTCTTTTAACGTTGCTCCCATCGCTTCGCATAACATAAATTTGTTGCAAACCACTTCTATCAGAATTAAATGCTATAAATTTCCCATCGGGTGAAAATGACGGAGAGGTATCTATTGATGAGTGTTCCGTAATTCTCTCTACTAATCTTGTTTCTAGATTCATAGTAAAGATATCAGAATTTCCATCTTTAGCAAAACTCATTATAATTTTTTTTCCATCAGGTGAAAATCTTGGAGCAAAAGTCATACCAGGAAAATTACCTACTACTTCTTGACTCCCAGTTTCAATATCTAATAAATAAACTCTAGGCATATTTCTGAAGTAAGACATGTAAGTTACCATTTGATTTGTGGGATTAAATCTTGGGGTAAGCACAAGTTCATTGCCTAATGTTAAATATTTTGTATTAAAACCATCTTGATCCATAATTGCCAACTTTTTAATTCTTTGGTTTTTTGGTCCACTTTCTGCTACATAAATTATCCTAGTGTCAAAATATCCTGCCTCGCCGGTTAATCTTTCATAAATTTTGTCAGAAATAATATGGGCGACTCTTCTCCAATTAGACGGTGTTGTAGTAAAAGCCAAAGCAGTCATTTCTTGTGCAGCTGTTAGATCCCAAAGTCTAAACTCTACTTTAAGTTTCTCATCCTTTATTAAAAGCTTGCCTGTGACAAGGGCTTGGGCTTTTATCAGCCTCCAATCTTCGAATCTTGGTTTTAAATGTGCAATGTCAGGTTTTTGAACAAAAGCATCCTTTTTTAAAGGATTAAAAAGACCAGTATTTTTAAAATTTGTCTCAATTATTTTTGAAATTTTTTCACCAAGTTCTTTAACTTTAAGTTCCTTAAATTGCTCGGACTTTATATCGACGTGAAGTGGTGAAACAGCAATCGGTAATGGATCTAAATTACCCCGGGTAATATCAACTTCAATTAATGCATATGTGCTTTTATTTAAAAAAAAATAAAACAAAAAAATTAATAGTATTTTTCTCATTTTAACCTTTTAACATTTCCGTAGGATTAAAGTTTAATTGAAGATCTTTCCATTTATCGTATCCAGTTGGAGGAACTTTTAAGGGTTGACATAATCTAACAGCTCTTAATGCGCTTTCAGCTAAAACTTTATAAAACTTTTGTCCAGGCTTATTCATTCTTTCATGATCTAATATCTCTGATTTCATTATTGTACCGTCTTGTTTTAATTGTAATTTTATTCTTACTAATAAATTTTGATCATAAGGTAGCCCTAAAGGGACGCTCCAACAACCAAATATTTGAGCTCTAAGGGCATCTTCCTCAGATAAGGTTAGTCCGGAGGCAAAAGAGTTCTTTTTAGTGCTTTGAGTAATTTTATTATTCTTTTTCTCTTCTACAGCTTCAACTTCTTTTGCTTTATCGATTAATGCTGCAATTTGATTAGTGTCAACTAAATCCTTTTGCTCAAATTCGGATGATTGTCTTATCTGTGGCTTAACTTCTTCTGGGTTTTGTTTCTTTTTTACTATTTTTTTTTCCTCTTTTTTTTCATCTGGCATTGGAATTCTATCAGGTTTTTCTTTTGCCTTAGCTGCTGGAGGTGCTTGTTCAGAAACCATTCTTTCCTCCTCTTTCTTTTTTGAGTCCTCTATAATTTTTCTTGCCTTAGGGGCGTAAGGGATATTAGTTTTGTCTGAAATTTGAATAAGTTCTACTGATACAATTGGTGGTAAATCGATGGGTTCCCTAAGCATAAAAGGAAGGCTCAATACTGTTAATAAAATCATGACTGAGTGGAAGGATATAGAGTAAATTAAACTTCTTATCATAAAACATTCTAATTCTTATATGGTTCAGATATTAAAGCCACTTTGGAAAAACCAGCTCCTGACAATGTCCCCATAATTTCTAAAACTCTTCCATAATTTATATTTTTATCTCCTCTTACATAAATTCTAGTGTCTGTCCTATTTTTTGCAATGGCCAACAGTTTTGGGACCATTTTTTGATATGTTACTTGATGCTCCTGAATATAAATCTCACCTTTAGAGTTAATGCTGATTGTTAGCGGTTCTTGATCATCTGGCAGAGAGTCTGCTGCTGACTCTGGTAAATCAACTTGAACTCCCACTGTTAACAAAGGAGCAGTAACCATAAAAATTATTAATAAAACAAGCATAACATCCACGAATGGTGTTACGTTGATTTCACTCATAGGTTCATTTTTTGAGCGATTAAATTTGAAAGTCATTTTCTAAATTATTGATAAAAATCGTTTTGAAAAATTATCTATTTTTGAAAAATACCTTCTAGAGTCACTATTAAATTTGTTATAAGCAACTACTGCCGGAATAGCTGCAAGTAAACCTAATGCTGTAGCAAATAAAGCCTCTGCTATGCCAGGTGCCACGATTGCAAGGCTAGTATTTCTTGAAATAGCTATGGACTGAAAAGAATTCATAATTCCCCAAACTGTTCCAAATAAACCAATGAAAGGTGCGGTTGATCCAATTGTTGCCAAAAAAGTGAAGTTCTTTTCAACTTTTTTTAGTTCATTGTCAGTGGCTATCTCTAAAATTCTTTCAACTCTAGCAGATTGAATTGAAGCTGATTGTCTTTTTGTTTTTATCAATTCAGACATTGCTGCTTTAAAAATCAAAGTTGCTGGATCAGTGGAATTAGCAGGTAAGTTATTGTTAAAACTTTCAGCTGATTTAGCTTTCCAAAATTTCTTTTCAAAATCTTCGGTAGATTTATTTATTTTTTTAAATAACTTAAATTTATCAAAAATTAGTGCCCAAGAGAATATCGAGCTAGCTATCAATAAAACTATTACAAACTTTACAACGAAATCTGCTCGCATAAAAAGGCTCCATAAAGAAAAGTCCGATGCTCCTCCTAAGCCAACTACTTGCGATGCAATATCTTGTTCCATTGACTTTAATTACTTTTAGAATGTGTCATGAATTTGGCGTTTTTTATAAAATTAGTGATGATTTAATCCTTATATCTTGTCTCGTTATAAAATCTTGCTATCAAAACTGCATCAGATTTATTTACATCTTTTTTTTTGGACAATTGATTAGATAAGGAGGGATACATCTCTATCACTTTAGTCCTGCTTGCGTCTTTTGAGGAATTGATTAGTTCAAAATGCTTCTTCCATTTCGAAGGCCTTACAAAGAAAATGGGCAATTCCAAAGCCGCACAAACTCCCTTTATAGCGCCAAAAGTTTGACCAAAATTGAACATGCTAGTAACACCTTGGCCAGGCATTGCGTTAACTTGTTCTACAACTACTGCTATCTCGTCATCATTTGAAGTATTTTGTTTAATAATATTTACTAATTGTGCACTGTTTAGTTGTCTTTTGTTTTTTTTTCCTTCAGACATTACGGGCATATCAAACAAGCTTATTACTTTATTATCTTCTAAAATTGCAATCGCTCCACTTAAACCAGGGTCTATTCCTAAAACTTTCATTTTTTTCAATTTTCTAATTTTACGTTAGTAAATATTTTTTGAACATCGTCCAATTCTTCTAGTGCACTTAAAACATCTATCATTTGCTTACTCTGTGCTTTATTTAAATTTATAATATCAAATGCTCTCCATTCTATCGCTGAGTATAAAAAACTTTCTATTTTCTTTTCAAGTTCAGACTTAATTTTATAAAAATCATCTTTCTCTGTCACTATTTCGTGGAATTCACTATTGTTAATACAATCCTTAGCACCTAAATTGATTGCTTCTTCAAAAACTTGCTCGTAGCTCACTATATTTATGTCAATATGAATAACTCCACATATGTAAAACTTATGTGAAGTGGAACCTGTTTCTCCTAGCCTGCCTCCATTTTTTTGTAACACAGTTCTTATACTTGATGCAGATCTATTTTTATTATCAGTTAAAGTTTCAATTATAAGGGCAGTATTAAATGGTCCGAATCCTTCATATCTTAAATTTTCATAACTTTTATCTTCAGATGCCTCTGATTTATTAATAGCTCTTGTAATATTCTCTTTAGGCATATTAGATTGCTTAGCTGCCTGAATAGCTGTCCTTAGTCTCGGGTTCATATTCGGATCCTTATCTCCAAGTTTTGCAGCAACAGTGATTTCTCTCGAAAGTTTTGAAAATATTTTAGATCTTTCTTTGTCAGCTCTGCCTTTTTTATGTTTAATACCTGCCCAATGAGAATGTCCAGCCATAATTATTTTTGTAAAACACCTCCTGTAATTAATCTAGAAACTTTTTTAGCTAAACCAGTATTTTTATCACCTTCAACAATTATTCCCGACAATGTTCCTTCTCCCTCGGATGGAAAATGTTTTAACGCATTTTTATCTCTAAAAAATCTTTTTATTGAATTTTCTTTATTCATTCCAATCACTGAATTGTAATCTCCACACATTCCTATGTCTGTTTGATAAGCTGTTCCACTTTCTAAAATTCTTGTGTCAGCTGTCGGGACGTGAGTGTGAGTGCCAATTACGCAAGTAGAAATTCCATCAAAAAAATGACCCATAGCCATTTTCTCACTAGTAATTTCACCGTGAAAGTCGACTACAGAAAAATCTACGTTTTTTTTTATTACAATTTTTTTAGAAATATCTTTTGCTATTTTGAAAACATCTTCAGATTTTCTCATAAAAACATTACCCATTAGATTAATAACTCCAACTTTAAATTTTTTATTTTTAGTAGTATAAATACCAAAACCTCTTCCTGGAGATCCTTCAGCTAAGTTAGCGGGCCTAAGGAGCCTTTTTTCAGTCTCAATAAATTTTATAATTTCTTCCTTGTCCCAAATATGATTTCCAGAAGTTATCACATCAATTCCTAATGAAAAAAAATTTTCAGCTATTTCTCTTGTAATTCCCTTGCCGTCGTCAGAAGCATTTTCTCCATTGATTATAGAAAAATCAATATTGTTTTCTTTTAAAATCAATGAAAGATTTTTATTAAGCACCTCTCTTCCTGAAGAGCCCATTACATCTCCTAAGACTAGAATTTTCATTTTATGATACCTTTTTCTGTAATTATGTAATTTAATTTAAAATCTTTACTATTAACTGGCAGGTTATGATGTTTTTGAAAGGAAAAAGCAACTCCAACAGTTAAAATTTTTTTATTTATCTTTAAGTATTTATTAAGAAATTTGTCGTAAAAACCTTTTCCATAACCGACTCTATTTTTCTCTTTGTCAAAGGCTAGTAAAGGAACGAGCACGATAGATGGTATAATTTTTTTAGACTTTTCTGGCTCAAGAATTCCAAATTTATTGATAAAAAGAATATCGTTTTTTTTCCATATATAAAAGTTCATTAAACTATTATCTTCGATTATCGGGAGAAGAAAGTTAAAAGTTTTAAAAAACTTTAAATCTAATATCTTTAAAATATTGACCTCATATGAATTAGGGTAATATATTGAGATATTTTTGTTACTAATTTTATTTTTTTTGATTAGTTTGATTAGCGGAGAAAAAAAATTATCCTTAATGTCAAAAAAATTTTTTTTTCTTTTAAGAAAATAGCTCTTTCTAATTAGATCTTTTTTATCCATCTATTGTATTTTAGACATAGATTCTGTATTTGATATAATTTTTTCTAGCGACTTGGTTGTTTTATCTAACATGGACTCATAGAGCGAATTATTTTCCTCGATTGTTTTTTTAAATTTTTCTAATTCGTCATTTAATTTTTTTATCTCAATGTCTTTATCTTCTTTATATTTTATTGCTAAAGATCTTATTTCCTTAAATTTTAAGGAGATTTGATCTAATTTAGTTTTTTGATGAGTAACTTTCTGTTTTAAGTCAAAATATTCATCGATCAGTTTAATTGTTGTAATTAGTAACAGCTTATTTTCCCCAATATTTCCAAGCTTATCTTTTAATTCAGAATATTTATTATCTAAAAACTTAGTTAATTTTTTTAAAGCCTCTTCTTGACCATCATCGCAAGAAAGCAGGTAATCTTTATTGTTAAATTTTACATTTACATTTGCCATTTTTCAATTTCTGAAACCAAATTTTCAGTTTCCTGACTTAATTCCTCTATTTCTTGGTTAAAGTTATCTTCTAATTCTGACCTTTTTTTTGCTTCAGATTGTAAATTCTGAATCTTTTCTTTAAGGTGTTTATGTTCTCTCATTAATTCTTGATTCTTTTTTTCTATTTCAATTTTTTGTCTTAAAATTTCATTTTTTTCAGTTTTAATTTTTTCAATTTCGTATGTTGGTTGTGAATAAGTTAATGTAAGTGAGTTAAGCTTGTTAATTAATAAATTTAAATTTTTTTCTTTCTTCTCAATTATGCTCATAAAATATTATATCATATTATTGATATACTTAGTTTAAGTCTATATAGGTTATTTAAAGTGAGTGTAAATTTTAATCAATTATCGAATGCATTGAGATTTTTATCAATTGATGCGGTACAAAAAGCAAATTCTGGCCATCCCGGCATGCCGATGGGTATGGCAGATGTCGCTACAGTTTTGTTTAAATACCACCTCAGGTTTAATCCAAAAAACCCTAACTGGTTCAACAGAGATAGATTTATTTTATCTGCAGGTCATGGATCAATGCTTCTTTATTCTTTGCTTTATTTAACGGGCTACAAATCGGTATCAATCCAAGATATCAAAAATTTTCGACAATTAAATTCTATTTGCGCTGGCCACCCTGAATATAAAAAAGGCACTGGAATTGAGACGACGACTGGTCCTTTAGGTCAAGGTTTAGGTAATGCGGTAGGTATGGCAATAGCAGAAGAAATATTTAGAAAAAAATTTAGTTCCTCTGTCATTAATAACAAAACCTATGTAATTGCGAGTGACGGAGACCTAATGGAGGGAATTAGCCATGAAGCAATGAGTCTAGCTGGCCATCTAAAATTAAAGA
>MDSZ01188376.1_pt1 | contig 12820 bp, 8 predicted proteins | sample 811201 | NCBI WGS metagenome assembly MDSZ01 (sample SAMN05326647, study PRJNA326480) | marine metagenome | isolation source: seawater | place: Indian Ocean: North | collected 2010
AATTCACTCCACTGACAGCACTTAAAATGAAAGAAGTTTATGATGATGCCGGAGTTCCTGAAGGCATTTTTCAGGTGGTGAACGGTGCTGGCGATGTGGGTAAAACCCTAGTGGAGTCGCAGGAGACAGACATCATTGCATTTACGGGCAGCGTTGGTGTGGGCAGAAAGATTGCTGTCAGCTGTGCGGAGCAACTGAAACCGGTGATCCTAGAGCTTGGCGGCAAAGACCCTCTCATTGTTCTAAAAGATGCAAATTTGAAACGTGCGGCAGGTGCCGCCGTCTGGAGCGGTTTTCACAACGCAGGACAGACCTGTATTTCTGTGGAACGTGTTTATGTAGAGGAGTATGTGGCGGATGAATTTATACGTCTCGTAAATGAAATGACACAATCGATTATGGCCGGCCAAAACCGGGATTCTTCCGATTACGGTAGCATGACCACGATTCCTCAATTCGAAAAAGTAAAAGCCCATATCGAAGATGCTCGTGAGAAAGGTGCCCAAATTTTTTCTGGTGAATATTCGCCGTCCAATGGGGGCCATTTTCTTCCGCCGACGGTTGTTACTGATGCTAACGATACTATGGCTATAATGCAGCAGGAGACATTTGGCCCAGTTATCGCTATCTCCCGTGTGAAGGACGAAGAGGATGCAGTGGAACAGGCCAACAGCATGAATTTTGGTCTCAATGCATCTATCTTTACAAAAGATAAAAAGAAGGGACGTCGTCTCGCCAGCCGTATCCAGGCTGGCAACATCGTCATCAACGATGTGGAGACCAATTATCTCTGTGTGGATGTTCCTTTTGGCGGAATGAAACAGAGCGGCATTGGCCGCCTCCATGGAATCGAAGGCCTCAGGAGTTTCACGCAAATTCAGTCGGTAGTGGAAGATAGATTTGGATTGAAAAAGGAATTGTGGTGGTTCCCTGTTTCCAATGGAACTAAAAAACTGTTTCGTTCACTTATTAAGTTGCTGTACGGCTGAACGGGCTCCTCTTTCAAATTTCTCAATAATACCTTAATAATAGAGATATCAAATTGAAGCTTAACAGTTTCTTTGAGGGTTGGTTCGGACGATATGTTTTGCCGGGAATTATCATGCAGTCTGTGCTCATTGGCGGTGGGTACGCCACTGGCCGGGAAATTGTTGAATACGGTGCAAAGTTCGGTGCTATAGGGTGGATTGCCGGATTAACCACTTTTTTCGGATTTGCCTTTCTCAGTTTTCTCACTTTTGAATTGGCTAGGATCTACAAAGCTTACGACTACCGGTCATTGGTTAAACAGGTGGCGTGGAAAATGTGGTTTTTATACGAGATTGTTTACGTGTTGTTGGGACTGATTGTTATTGCTGTGATGGCTTCCGCAACCGGTGAGATAGTCCAGCAGACACTGGGTTTGAACTACTGGACTGGTGTTTTTAGCATTACGCTTGTGGTTGGCGTCCTGAACTTCTACGGCCGTCATCTTATCGAACGGTTCAAAACTTTTGGTACAGCGGCACTCTATTCGAGTTACATATTTTTCTCATTTATAGTTCTTTCAGATCGTTGGAAAGAGATGGCAGAAACACTTGCTAAGGGTGACACTTCTTTTTCCACGGAACCAGTCACTGCTGGTATGGCCATTACTGTTGGTATTGTCTATGTGGGATATAATCTTGTTTTTGCTCCGGCCCTGTTCACTCTCAGGCGACAGTCTACCCGAAGAGAAACTTTTTGGTCCGGGATGATTGCCGGTTTTCTCATGACGTTTCCATGGTTTCTCACCTATTTTTGCCTCATGGGGTTTTATCCTGATCCAAAGGTGTTGGAAGCGACCGTCCCCTGGCTGGTGATGCTTGAGGCAGTGGGAGGATCGGCCATTATTACTCTTTTTGGTGTTGTGGTGGGGTGGACACTCATCGAAACCGCCACAGGGATTGTTCACGCAATTATTGAGCGTCTCCATGTCCATGCGAAAGAACTGGGTCGAAAACCGATGACTCATACCCAAGATGCGCTGTTTGCTACAGCTATGCTTGTGATTTCTGTGGGGTTGGCTAGGATCGGTATCGTTGATCTAATAGCCAAAGGGTATGCCGCTATGGCATACGGAATGATCTTGGTTTATATTATTCCTCTTTTAACAGTGGGTATATACCGTATTTTGAGACCTGAATGGAAAAAGGAATTTTGGAGACGGGCGTGATTTCTATTTCTCATCTCTAATTATCTTAGTATCATCATGTCCATGTTAGATAATGGAAACACAGTTTAATAGGTTATTAGTAGGAAGATTAACGTGAAACGGTATGCTGTATTAGTTGAGGGCAGGTTTGATTTTCTCTATGCCAAAACTGCCAACGCCCTGTTACGGTACAGAGCTGAAGAAGTTGTCTGTTGTATCGATTCGGACAATGCCGGGAAAACGACGAATGAAGTAATGAAACTGGGCGGTGATATACCCGTTGTGGGATCTTTTGATGAGGCGAATGTATTTGATCCAGACACGTTGCTGGTGGGGATCGCTACTCAAGGTGGTTTCTTGCCAGAAAACATGCGAAAATGCGTGCGTGAGGCTATTATGAGCGGACTGGATGTGATTTGCGGTTTACACGCTTTCCTATCAGAAGACAAAGAATTTGCATTGCTAGCAAAAAAGCATAATGTCAGCATCACAGATCTCAGGAAGCCGCCAACGCCTCTGCCATTCTCAGAAGGAACTTGGCGCTCACGAAATACACCTACAATTTTGACAGTCGGTGATGACTGCGATACAGGTAAAATGACAGCAGCATGGGAGATGAAGCGACAACTGGAAGAGAAGGGAAAGAGAGTTGCTTTTGTGGGAACAGGGCAGACAGGGATACTCTTGGGTGGATTTGGTGTTGCAGTGGACGCCATTGTGAGTGATTTTGAGGCTGGTTCAATTGAGGCTGAAATTGACAGAGTGGGGGAGGATGTTGATCTTATCGTCGTGGAAGGGCAAGGAAGCATTTCTCACATGGCCTATTCCGGCGTTACGCTGGGACTACTACACGGTACCATGCCTGATATGCTTTTGATGTGCCATGAACCGGCCAGAGATATTGATACATTTGAACACCCAATGGCAGACTTCAAAGAAGTGATGGATCTTTATGTCCGTCTTGTTCAGATATTCAAACCATGCGAGGTGGTGGGGCTCAGCCTTATTACGCACACAGAGAGCGAACATCAGGCCAGAACCACCATTCAGAACTACAGTAAAAAATATGGAATTCCCGCATCGGATTTGGTTCGATTCGGTGGTGGCCAAGTGATTGATAATATTTTATCAAAACTTGGATGAAATTACATTACTCTACTTACCGGCTTGAATTAAAGCATCGCTTTACAATAGCCCGAGGCTACGAAGATGTTGTAGATGTGGTACTTGTATACTTTACAAAAGATGGTGTCACAGGCGTTGGTGAGGCAGCCCCAAATGGCCGTTATAATGAAGATGCACTAACAATTGTTAAGCATCTCAATTCAATATCGTTTAATGAGGTATCATCGAAAGATTCTCTTGATTATTGGCTCGATGCCGCTCTTCAAAAAGCCAATGGCATTCGGTCATTGGAAACCGCTTTTGACCTCGCTTTGCACGATCTTTATGGTAAACTGAACAGCACTGCAACCACGGATCATTTTGATTCTGATCCCAGAAAAGCGTGTATGACATCTTTCACAATAGGTATCGATGACCGGGAAAAAATAAAGGAAAAGGTGCTGGAGGCGAAAGAATATCCGCTCCTTAAAGTCAAACTGGGCAGTGATCATGATAAGGAAATCATTAATGCATTGCGTGATGTCACCGACAAATTGATTCGCGTAGATGCTAACGAAGGGTGGGATCTGGAAGAGGGTAAGAGAATGTGTGATTGGCTCGCTGAGCGGAATGTGGAATTTGTGGAGCAGCCGCTTCCGGCAGATAATTTAGATGATTCTGCTAAATTGCGTGAACATTCTCCACTGGAATTGGTTGCAGATGAGAATTGCATAGATTCTGAAGATATTCCTTCCATCTCTGACGCCTTTGACGGGATCAACATTAAATTGATGAAATGTGGTGGTCTCCGGGAAGCGTTCAAAATGATTCAGATGGCAAGAGAGCGACAGATGAAAATTATGCTTGGATGCATGATAGAAACATCTGTTGCCATAACCGCTGCTTCTATCCTATCTCCTCTTGTTGATTATGCCGACCTAGATGGAAACATCCTCACGTCCAATGACCCTTTTGATGGTGTGAAAGTTAAAGATGGTATGTTGGTGCTTCCTGAAGGTCCTGGACTTGGTGTTAAGCTGAAAGAATGAAGATTCTCGGTATAGATCACGTCGCCATTGCCACCGATGATGTCGATAGGGATGCCCCTTTCTGGAAATATATTCTAGGTATCAATCACAGTAGCCGGGAGGACGTTCCGCAAGAAGGTGTAACTACAGATATCTACGATACAGGAAGGGGGAAAATTGAGCTGTTAGCGGATTTTGGGAAAAATTCACATATTAAAAGATACCTTGAAAAGAAGGGTAAGGGAATCCATCACGTCAGCCTCCAGGTAGATAATATAAATGCGGCGACTGCTGAACTGAAAGAAAAGGGGATTCGCCTCATTAGTGACGAACCAAAAATCGGTGCAGAAGGTTATGAAATAATCTTTATCCATCCGGAAAGTACTGGCGGTGTCCTTGTCGAGTTGGCTGAAAAGCCTGAATGAGTCCCTTAATCAATCTCATTTGTTAAGCTCAGGGTGGTAAGAATTAATCACTGTTCCGCTGACTTTGGGGGTTTCTGGTCCTAATTGGTAAATTGGCGCACTGATCTTTGAATTTGCTTATGTCAGCAAACGACCCAATCCAGGAAAAATTATCTCAGTTGCCTCGAAAGCCCGGGGTATATCTGTTTAAAGATAACAAGGGGAAGACCCTCTACATTGGAAAGGCAAAAGTGCTAACCAATCGTGTTCGTAGTTATTTTCACAAAAGTACAAACCATTCATTAAAAGTCAATTCCCTGCTTCGCAAGGTAAAAGATCTAGAATGGATTGTTACAGGGAGTGAAGTGGAGGCGCTTCTGACAGAGGCCAATCTAATTAAAGAACAGATGCCTCATTATAATGTTCTGCTGAGAGATGATAAATCGTTCCCTTATATCAGGATCACGAGCGAGCCGTTTCCTCAAGTTTTCATTACTCGAAAAGTTATTCATGACAGTTCGAAATACTTTGGTCCCTTCACTGATGTAATAGATCTACGGCGAACCTTGAAAGTATTACATAAGATATTTCCAATTCGGAGCTGCGACTACAATCTTAATAATACCACCATTTCGGTGGGACGGTACTCAGTTTGTCTTGATTACCATATCAAAAAATGTCAGGGACCTTGTGAAGGATTGGTCACTGAAAAGGCCTATGAAGAAATGATCCAAAACGTTATACGCTTTCTTCATGGACAGACTTCCGGCATACGAAAAAGTCTTAAAGAGCGAATGGAATCGGCAGCGAATAATATGCGATATGAAGAGGCTGCTACTTGCAGAGATCAGTTGCAATCAGTGGAAAAGTTTGCCAAACGGCAGAACAAGGCTACAGCATCCTTTGATGATAAGGATGTTATAGCCATCGCCAATGATAGTAACGACGCGTGTGGTGTAGTTGTCCGTATTCGCGGTGGTAGAATTGTGGGTCGGGAAAAGGTATTCTTAACGGGCGTTCTTGACGAAACTATGGAGAGGATGGTGTCCGATTTTATCCGACAATTCTACCTCATCACCCATTTTGTTCCTGGTGAGATCGTGGTACCAGCCAAACCGAAAGACGAAAAGACTTTAACCAACTGGCTTGAATCGAAACGGGAAAAACGATTGAAATTCATTGTACCTCAAAGGGGTGAAAAAGCGAGACTATTAAGGATCACTCGCCAGAACGCGGACCTTCTCCTTGGAGAACAACTGAGAAAACGGGAACGTCGAAAGGAGTTGATTCCGGCCATGGTGAATCGATTACAAGAAGACCTCAATCTTGCAGTGCCTCCTCGGAGAATTGAGGCATTTGACATTTCAAATATTCAAGGAAAGCAGCCAGTGGGGAGCATGGTCTGTTTTGTAGATGGAAAACCGAAAAAAAGTGATTACAGAAAATTCAAGATTAAAACTGTGGAAGGTGTTGATGACTTTGCCATGATGCGGGAAGTGGTCCACAGGCGCTACTCACGGCTGAAGAGTGAGCATGCTTCTTTTCCGGATCTTGTACTAATTGATGGAGGGAAGGGGCAGCTTAGCATGGCGATGTCCGCACTGCAGGAGCTGGGTCTAAGCTACATTCCGGTGGCTGCTTTGGCGAAACGACTTGAAGAAGTATTCTTACCACGCCACCCAGATCCTCAGTCTGTTTCGAAAACATCTCCAGGACTTATTTTGCTCAGGCGAATTCGTGATGAGGCACACCGTTTTGCTGTCTCTTTTCATCGCCAGCGGCGTGCAAAATTGATTACCAAATCACTTTTTGATGATGTAAAGGGGGTAGGGCCGGTCACCCGAAAAAAACTTTACGACAAGTTTCAGAATTTGGAATCGATAGCTCAGGCTTCATCATCAGAAATCAAGGAGAAAATAGGCGTGGCACTGCCTTTAGCAACAAAGATCATGAAGGCAGCTCGACGAGAGACGGCGAATGAGCTGTAAATTATGACGCAAAGAAAATTTCCCAGATATCTGTACCAACATGTGAAAACGACCCTAGGCCGAGAACCTTCTGATGAGGAACAGTCACTGCTTCTCAGGTGGTCTGAATTTGATAAGCAACGAAGATTTGCTCAGATCCTGACCACAGGCGAAGGAACCAGTGCGCCAGTTTCTATAGCCAATTTGTTCAGATCTAAAGGTTCAGTCACTCTTGATGACTTAGGAGAGGTCATGGGCCAAGTGGCCAATGACTTGGTTGCATCGGGAGTCACTCCACATACGCTATCACTTTACTGCCGTACCCCAAGACCGGAGAAACGCGGCGTTAGGACAACCGTAAATCGTACTGCCAAGGCGGCGGGAGATGAACCAGTATCCTTTGGGTTCACCGATTATCCTTTTAGCTCATGCATCGTTGCTACTTCCAGCGGTAATCAAATTTCGGAAGAGCCCCCCAAAGAAGCTGCCGATGGTGACGCTGTGATTCTATTACACTCTCCTTCTGGGGAGAGTCTGATGACACCCTTGCTTCAGGAATTAGGAGATGTTGATAAATGTATCATCAAGGTTCGGGTTGAAGGTGCTGATCTGTCAACGCAAGCTGTCAGGCTGACAAAGCTTTTGCAGATGGGGGTATACCTTAATGGAAAATCATTAAAAGTAGTTGGTCAAATAGCTTTCATGGTGGTCTGCCGGAAAGGTTCTGAAAACAAGATCAGAAAAATGGCACGAAAGCACAATGTTTCGGCATCACTTGTGGGAAGAATATCCAAGGATAAAACCTACAGAATTTCCGGAGATGATATTTCTTTACCTTTATCATGTTTCAGTCTGTTTGACAGCGAGGAAGTAGTCCCGTCCGACATCCGAACACCGGATGAATTGATGCATCAATCCGGTATTACCTTGAATAAGATTAAACAGCCGAAATCGTTCAACTCAACCTTTTTAGTTATCTTGGCCACTGAGGAATGCGTGGTAGCTTCGCAACTTGCTGCTGCTTTGCCGGGCAGTTCCATAAGCATATCAGCCAATGATCACATGGTTTGGCTTGATCCTAAAAGAGGTGCTCAGGCAGCAGTTGCTGCAGCTGTCCGGAGAATTGTGAATGGAGGGGTAGCTCCCATGCACGCTGCCGTTTCCGTACATCTTCCGGAAAGATTAACTGAGAACGTACAATACCGTTTCCGGGAGATAGCTGAAGGGGTTAGTACAGCTACGACAGCTTTTCAGTTGAGTGTCAATTCAGCCAAGGTGTGGATTTCGGAGAATATAAACTCACCTTTGTTGACAGTAGCAGTTTCTGGCCGGTCTGATTCGGAAGCGCCGGAACTTAAAGCAGGGTTTAAGGATGCCGATGATTTTATTTTGATGCTTGGAAGTCACCGAGGGGAACTGGGATGTTCTGTTTACGCCAGACTAAAGTTGGGTTCAGCTGCTGGGCCAGTACCTATGGTGGATCTTGCCATGGAGAGGCAAATGAGGGAAATCATTCTGACGGGTAACAAAGTTGGCCTAATAAAATCTGTCATCCACCTGTCAGCGGGTGGCCTTGCTGCTACGGTAGCTTACGCATTGATCTGTGGAGGGGCGGGTCTTGGCGCAAGGATTCATGTGAGTTCCAAGATTAGGAATGATGAACTCCTTTTCGGTGAAACAGAGGGTCTGACAATCATTTCAGTGGCTGAAGAGTCCATCATTGAGATTGAACGGCTATGTATGAATTCCGGTGTACCGTGCACCGCCATTGGGCGGGTTACTGATAACGGAATATTTACGTTCAATGACCTTTTGAAAGTCAAAGTTGAAAAGTTGCTTGAGAGTCAGAAAGAGCGTAGAAAAAAGATTTTTGGCTAGCATTTCAGTTGATCGAGCATGGCGTTATGGATATGACCATTTGAAGCCAATACTTCACGATCAAATAATGCAAAATCACTTCCGTCCGTTTTTGTTACAGAACCACCAGCTTCTTGAACAATGAATACCCCTGCAGCCATATCCCATGGGTTCAGCTCATATTCCCAAAAGCCGTCCAGCCAACCCCGGGCAACGTGACAGAGATCCAGGGAGGCTGCTCCCGCGCGTCGAACACCTTGTGTAAGGTTAGTGAAGTTTTTGAACAGGTCCATATTTCGAGACCAGATTTCGTCATGCTCATAGGAAAAACCCGTAGCCAAAAGGCCTCTTTTTAAGGAATCAGTGGTGGAAACAGCAATGGGTTCACCATTACAGAAGGCACCGCCGCCTGCTGTGGCGCTGTAGACGTCGCCGAAGTGCACATGGTTAATCACTCCTACAATAGGTTTCTCTCTTTCACAGACCGCAATGGAGATGGCGTAAAAGGGGTAACCGTGAACAAAGTTGGTAGTACCGTCAATTGGATCGATTACCCATAGATAATCTGAACCGGTCGCGATGTCCCCGGCTTCTTCTGTAAGAATCTGATGATCAGGAAATCTCGTACAAATGGTTTCCATAATAATTTGTTCTGATGTGACGTCCGCATTGGTCACCAGATTAGTGGTCCCTTTGAAGTCGACCTTTAGTGTCATCTTAGCTTGTTCAGAAATAAAAGAGGCCGCTTTGTCAGCGGCCTCTAAGGCAATATTTAGTAGTTCTTCTTGCTCAGTCTTTGTCACAGCGAATCAGAACCTTGTTGAGCAAGGATTTCTTTGTAAGTGAGGTGCTTTCGGGAGAAGTATTCTCTAGTCATTTTCCGCAGTGACGTAGACAAGATGATGATGGATATCAGGTTGGGGAATGTCATTATCCCAAGTGCGGCATCACCGAAAGCCCAAATTGCCTCTAATTCAGCGATTGCACCAATAAAGAAAAATAGAATAAAAAACCATTTATATGCATTCAGAGCGCCACTCCCGAATAGATAATTGGCACTCCGATCCCCGTAGTAGGACCAACTGATAGCCGTAGATATAGCAAAAAGTAACACCGCCAAGGTGACGATTTTGTCTCCGTATGAGAAGAGCCAGCTTAAACCTTCCTTGAAGGCGAAGGAAGTAAGAAGACTACTGTTAAGTAGTTTGTTTCCGTTATATACTCCGCTTTCAAGAATCTGCCTGATCGTCTCAGGATCAGTTTCCGTCATTCTTACAAAATAAGCTGTATACTTCCATGCTCCTGTTGTTATGATAACCATTCCAGTCAAAGTGCAGATTAGCAAGGTGTCGATAAATGGCCCAAGCATTGCTACCGCTCCTTCTCGAATAGGGTATTTTGTTTTTGCGGTAGAATGTGCGATTGCGGCGCTGCCTTGTCCAGCTTCATTTGAATAGAGACCTCGTTTAATACCCCACAACATTGTCATCAGAACACCTCCACCTACACCAGCAATTCCAGCAGGTGGGTTAAACGCCATGGAGACAACCATTGAAAAACCCTTACCTATCTCGGAGAAGTTTGTGATAAGGATAGCAATGGCAGCTGTGACATAGATAGCAGCCATGAAAGGTGCAAGGTATCCGGTTACGTTTCCGATACGGCGAATTCCACCAATGATTACCAGACCTATGATTGATGAAAGTACCAGACCATTGATTACTTGCATTATTGACAATTCAAACCCTGTCCATACTGTGTGTTTCAATGTTAAAAAGTGGGTTTCACCAAGGATTGTTGCTACTTCGGAGTAGATTTGATCAGAGACAGTGAAAGATTGAATGGCATTTCCTGTAGCAAACGAACAAATTACAGCAAAACTGGCAAATGCTACTGCTAACCAACGCCATTTCCGTCCCATCCCATTTTCAATAGTGTACATGGGACCTCCGGCCGTATAGCCGTCATCCCCGATCTGCCTGTATTTAAGTGAAAGGGAGCATTCCGCGTATTTTAATGTAGTTCCAAAGAAAGCGGTGACCCACATCCAGAAAAGGGCACCAGGACCTCCGTAATAGAGGGCAGTTGCAACGCCAGCAATGTTTCCTATTCCGACTGTGGCCGAAAGGGCTGTTGTGAGAGCTCGGAAATGATTGAGATCACCTTCATCATTGGGATCGTCATAAACACCACCTGTCACTTTTACACCATGCCAAAAATGTTTGATTTGGGGAAACCCCAGCACCACAGTAATAAATATTCCAGTACCTACTAACATAAGTACCATTAAGGGAACAGGCGAGAACGAGGGGAAAGACCAAACTGCGTCAAACAGCTCAACACCAAAAAACGCCAGAAGACAAAGAATGATTGAAAATGATATTAATCCAGCTCTTGCTTTTGTCATAGATGATCTCCCGTTCGGTCCGAAATTACAATTAAATTTTTTTCTCTTATAGGAGAGTATTTTACGATGCCAAGTGGATTATGGCAAAGGGGAAAGGGAAAAATTTTTTATGACGCGTGCAACTTACAGAATTTAGTTTTCTCTAGAGGTCGTCTTTTGGTGTCTTAGTAGCATACAGGTAAATTCATGTGTGTGAAAACAGAAAGCATTCGAAACTTCTGTATCATTGCCCACATCGACCACGGCAAGTCAACACTGGCCGACCGTTTGTTAGAGATGACCCACACACTTTCTAAGCGCGATATGAAGGACCAGGTTCTCGATGACATGGAGTTGGAGCGTGAGCGGGGCATTACCATCAAGAGCCACCCCATTCAAATGCACTACAGCCACATCGATGGCAAGGAATACATCTTCAACCTTATCGACACTCCCGGCCACGTAGACTTTTCCTATGAGGTATCACGCTCGCTGGCAGCGTGTGAGGGAGCAATTCTGTTAGTGGACGTGGCGCAGGGTGTGGAGGCACAAACGGTTAGTCACGCTTATCTAGCCATGGAAAACGATCTGGAACTTATCCCTGTTCTGAACAAAATTGATCTCCCAACATCGCGGCCTGACGAAGTGAGCCAACAACTGATGGATCTCATCAGTTGTTCTCAAAGTGAGATTCTCAATGTCAGCGCCAAAACTGGCGAAAGTGTAGATGATCTCTTTGCAGCTATTGTTGATAGGATCCCACCGCCTGCCGAACCCGAAGGAGATGCGCCGCGGGCCCTCATTTTTGATTCGAATTTTGATTCCTATCGAGGTGCAATTCCCTATGTACGCATATTTAACGGTAATCTTGAACCCGGAATGACTGCCCAGTTCATGTCCACTGGAAAACTAAGGGAGATCACTGAGGTGGGTCATTTTGTGCTTAAACGGGTTCCAGCTAAGAGGTTGGAAACGGGAGATGTTGGTTACATTGTTGCCGGCTTGAAAGAGATTAAGGAATTGCAGGTGGGGGATACCATCACCACCAAAGAGAATCCTGCTCATAAGGTGCTACCTGGTTATAAAGAAATGAAACCGATGATTTTTTCAGGGCTCTTCCCAATAGTCAGTGACGATTATGAACGACTTCGAGATTCCATCGAAAAACTCAAACTCAATGACGCTTCACTGGCCTATGAACCCGAAACATCCACGGCTCTGGGATACGGCTTTCGGTGCGGTTTTCTGGGGATGCTTCATATGGATATCGTTCGGGAGCGGCTGGAACGGGAGTTCGATCTCAATCTCATTACTACCGTTCCCAGTGTGAGGTATGAGATTCTCAAAACCAATAGTGATATAATCGAAATTGACAATCCCACAAAACTTCCACCGGCTGGTGAAGTAGAGGAAATCCATGAACCGTATGTAGCGGCGGAGATCATTTCTCCATCTGAGTATATGGGCGGTCTTATGAAGCTTTGCCAGAATAAGAGGGGAACATTTGTGAATACTCATTATTTCTCCGAGCAGCGCGTTCAACTGAAGTATGAACTTCCCTTTTCGGAAATCGTTTTTGATTTTTACGACAAATTGAAATCAGTCTCCAGAGGATATGCTTCTTTCGATTATGAACATATTGGTTTCCGGCCGGGACCTATGAAAAAATTGGATATTCTCATAAGTGGCGAAGCCGTGGATGCACTTTCCATTATTACTGACCGAGATTCAGCTTACAGCAAGGGGAGAGAGTTGTGTAAAAGCTTGAAAGAGGTTATACCCAGACAAATGTTTGAAGTGGTAATTCAGGCGGCCATCGGTTCAAAGATCATTGCCCGGGAGACGGTACGACCTTTTAAGAAAAATGTGACTGCCAAGTGTTATGGAGGTGACATTACTCG